>ERZ650306.1880-NODE-1880-length-11263-cov-4.112152_pt1 | contig 11263 bp, 16 predicted proteins | sample MGYA00376242_ERZ650306 | MGnify/ENA primary metagenome ERZ650306 (study PRJEB26733, sample SAMN07839244) | wastewater metagenome | biome: urban; feature: wastewater treatment plant; material: waste water | place: USA: North Carolina | collected 2016-03-31 ...
CCAGGGCGCGCACCACGCTTGCGGCGGTGCCGCGCGTGAACAACCATTGCAGGCCCTGCTCGATCAGCTCGGCCGTGGCGGGGAAGTACGGGGCGAACTGGGCCAGCTCGTACTCAGCGGCCAGCCAGGGCGCGAACTGCTCGGGCTCGCCCACGCTGGGCACAGTGAAAGCACCGGCCAGCGCATCCCACTGGGGGAATGTCTGGTCGAGTGCGCGCTCCAGCTCTGTGGACTGGGGCGGCAGCAGGGTGCGGCGCGGTGCCTGTGCGGTGGCTGTCACACCAGGCCCCCATCGATCAGCTGCAGGGCGCCCAGGGTGGGGTATTCGTCGGCGGCCAGCGTCGTCAGTTCTGCCGGTGCGTCGGCGTTGGGGTAGCGCACGGCGGCCACGCCAGCCACATGCAGCTGGGTGGTAATCCACGAACGGGGCACGCCCCGGCCCAGGCGGGCATAGGTGGCCATGGCTTTGGGCAGCGCGGCCTGCAGCTGCGCCAGCAGGTTGACCGGCGCGCCCGCCTCGCGGGTGATGGTGGCGGTGATGTGGATGGCGCGGGGCCGGGCCAGGGCCACGGATACGGGCACGCCCAGGGGGCGGGCATCTTCGGCATTGAGCGCGGCCAGCACGGTGGCCAGCGTGGCGGGGGCCTGGGCGAGATCGTGCAGCCACAGCAGCACCTGCACGCGGCCGGGTGCTGGTTGCACCGCGGTGGCGTCGTACACGTTCTGGTCGGCCGTCATGGCCACCAGCTCGTAATGCTCGCGGGTGCCGTTGCCCGCCAGCGCGCGGATGCGCAGCTGAATGCGCACGCGATAGCGTTCGTCGGCTTCCCCAGGCAGGCGGGGCACGCCGTAGAAGGCGCCCTTGTGGTCGAGGTCTGAGCCGGTGGCGTAGGCCAGCAGGTAGGCGCGGGCGGCGTCGTTCACGCGCTGGCGGTAGATCAGCTCGCGCAGGGCGTGCGCTTCCAGCAGCTTGGCCAGGGGTTCGGACTCCAGCGCGATCACATCGGCGGCGGCCGGGTAGCGGGCGATCAGGTCCGCGCGGTGGCTGGCCAGGATGGTTTCAAAGTCCAGGGCCTCCACGACTGTGGGGGCGGGCAGCTGGGTGAGGTCTTGCGTCGTCATGCTGTGCGCCCCGCGATTTGTAGAGACAGCGCCAGCTGCTCGGCCCGGCTGTATTCGTTGAGGTACACGCCCTCGATGGTCAGCACCACGGCGCCGGGCTGGGCGGCATCGCGGGCGGTGGCCACGCGCGACAGGCGCAGGCGTGGCTCCCAGCGCATCAGCGCACCGGCCACAGCAGAGAAAAGCCGCACCTGGGTGGCTTCGTTGTCGGGCTGGTCGATCAGCTCGGGCACCAGTGAGCCGTAGTCGCGGCGCATGACGCGCGAACCCACGGGGGTGGTGAGAATGTCGGCAACGGACTGGCGCAGGTGCTCCAGCCCGGTGACGGCGCGGCCGGTGTTGCGGTTCATACCGGTGCCCCCGATGTGTCGCCGCCCCTGCGCACTTCGCCGTGGACGTGCTGCACCAGACTGACGTGGCCACCGCCCACAAGGTCGGGCACCACTGTGGCGCCCTGAGGGGTGAGAGTCAGTACCGTGTTGCCCACCTTGAACGTGATGGAGCCCACGCACTTGATGACCAAGTGGCCGCCGTTGCTGTCGTGGCTCATGTGGTCGGTTTCGCTCCAGTCGGTGCGGCACTCGGTTTCGCTCTCGCTGCCCTGGGGGGCCTTGTCGCTGTGCAGGCCTGGCATAGCCACGGCGTTCATGAGGTCGCCACCGGGGGCCAGCAGCAGGCACTGCTCGCCAATCTCAGGCGGCCACCATTGGCGGCGCTTGCCACCGGCGCGGCCAGCCATCCATGGCACCCAGTTGGTGAGCAAGTCACCCGTGCGAACGCGGCAGCGCGCGGGCTTGCCGTGGCGCACTTCGGCCACGGTTCCGGCGCGCACGATGTTCTCCACACGGCGCAGGATTTCGAGTGGCGATTCGTTCTGATTGACGGGGCGATCCATGCGTTTGATGGTGCTCGCGCGCGCAGGAAAACGCACTCAAATGCTCTTGTGTGCGCAACCCTCACATTCAGAGGGCCGGGTTGAATCAGCCTTTGCCGCTGATGTGGTTCAGCACCAGCTCGCGCACCCGCTCGGCTTGCTCGTCTGTAATGCCCAGCAGTTCGCGCACCGGGTAGCGGTAGGAGGGGCCGCCAGGCTTTACGCGGTCTTCCAAACCGAACTGGTGGACTCGGGCTATGCGCTCAGCCCGGCCCGCAAACGCCACCATGGCTTCAGACGGTGTGGCCTGGGCCTTGAGGTGCTTTGCAGTGCGCAGGCGCACGAACATGGCCTGGGCCTTCGCCTTTTGCTTGATGCGTCCGCGTTCGTCGCGCAGCTTGTTCTTTCTGGGCTCCCACGCGCTGCCATCGGGCGCAGTCTGTGCGCGCATGGTGTCGGCATTGGCGGCGCGCAGGTCGCGCGCTACGGCGCGGGCCAGGCCCCTGCGCTCGGCAGGGCTCAGCCGCGCCAGCAGGGGCGCAACCCAATCCTCCAGGCGCTGCAGATCATCGTCCATGGTTTACCGGGGGTCGTGGTCCCACTCGGCCAGCTTCTCGTCGCGCAGCCACAGGGACCAGTGTTCTGGCTTGTCGAGGTGCGCGGGGTGCGGTGGCTCGGGTACGTGGTGCAGCTCCAGCGCGCCGGGCTCGGCGTTGGGCCTGGGGCGCACCAGCACGCGCTCGGTGAGGTCGATCTCCAGCGCCAGGTCGATGCTGTTGGCGGTGAGGTATTCCACATCGAAGCGCAGCGCTTGCTTGGCGCGCTCGGGGTTGTCGAATAGCTCGGGCTGGTTGCGGGCGATCCAGGCCAGCACCGGCACCACGATGGCGTCGGCGTGCCCGGCGTAGTCCAGCACGATCACCTGCAGCGTGTACGCATATTCAAACGACAAGCTGCCCGTGCCGGTGGTCTGCGTGCGGCCGCCACGGGCCACCACGATCAGGTTGTGTGGGTTTGTGGCAAGGGATGGCACAGCCGCCGTGAGGTGGGCGCGCAGGCTACTGGGTTTGAGCATGGGGGGCGGCTTCGTTCAAGGTTTCACGGGCGGCATCGTGGGCGCGCTCGCAGGCGGTGCCCCGGGCGCGGGCGGTGTCAGCGATTGCCGCCAGCTCTCCCGCTCGCTGGTCAGCGCGTCGGAACAGGTCGGCAAGCAGATCAAGGGCAGGGCCGTCTGCCGCGCACTGGCTGGCAGCGGCTGCAGCTGTGGCCCGCTCACGGTGGGCGGTGATGTAGTCGGCAAGGTCGCGGCGCAACCGCTGGCCAGCAGCAACAGCGCGATCAGCGCCAGCAGTAGCAGCGGCAAGGGTGGCCTGTGTCTCGCGCTCGATCTTGTCGTGTGCATTGCGCAGCTCCTGTTCTTTGGCTCGGTAGGTTTCGGACTGTTCGCGCGCCTTGCGCTCTGCAGTTGCGGCGGCAGCGTTGAACACGCCCACCGCCCTGGCGTGGTCGCGCTGGGCATTGGCAAGCCGCACGGTTTGCACCGCTAGCAGCACACCCAGGGCGATGGCTGCAATCTGCCAGGCGTAGGCCTTGAACTGGGTCAGCATGTCCGCCCCTTGGTTGTGCGCTGTGCATCGCGGTCGCGGGCGCGGGCTGCTGCGTGTACCAGGTCTTCTGCCAGGGCTTCGGCATCGGCTGCTGCCATGGTAATGACGATGTTTGCCCCTTGGGACTGGTACCGGATGTGTACCCCGGAGCGCGCTTTCGTGACGAACACTTCCCTGTGAAAAACCGCCAGCGGCTGGGCTTTGTTCTGTTCGCTCATTGCATGGCCATGCAGTCCGCATGCCTCTTTTGTTGGCGGGTCCATACCCCTTTGCAGCCCTTCGGCCCCCAGTTCTGTGGCAGCTTGCAATCGCGCCCAGCCTGAAACCGCCAGTCCAGCAGCGCTTCACATGCCAGGCGGTGTTTGCCTTGCAGCAGGTAAGTGCGTGGCGACTTTGGCTTGTGCCAATTGCCAATGCCGAACTGCCCCACCCAGTCCATGTACAGGTCGAACTCGCCCTGGTATAGCAATACGCCCGGCAGGCTGGCCTTAAACCGCTGCTCTGCCTGGTCGTTCAGATTGCGCGCCAGCTGGTCTGCCCGCTGGCGTGTGATGGGTGGGTCTGCCATCGTCACGGGCGTGCCGTCTTCGTAGCGGGTGGAGCCGTGGCCAATGGTGGGCACATCGCCAGCGGTAGGGATGACGGGCCCTGCGGTGAACCCCTCGCTCGCCTGCCAGGTGGCGTAGCCGGTGGCCGACATCGTGAGAAAGGCCACCGCCACCCGCGCAACTGTTTGCCGTGTCGTGGTCATCACAGCCCCCGTGCTGCGCGCTCGGCGCGTTCGTTGCGCCACTTCCACAGCAGGTAGGCCAGCTGTGCGCCCACATAGATGATCGTCAGGGCGGTGAGGGTGTGGCTCAGCGTCCACCCGTTGGCCACTTGATGGGCCACCACGGCCACAGGCGGGGATGCTTTGACGCTCTCCACGGCGATGGCTTTTGCAATGCTTTCTTTGTCCATGGTCAGTCCCACAGCTGAATGGTTTGGATGGTCTTTTGTGCGGCGGTGATGGCGGGTAGCTGCACCACTGTGCCGACGGGCAGGTGGGGGCCTTTGGCCGCCAGGCCGGGGTTGATGGCCAAGGTTGCCTCCACCACTCCAGCGGTGCGGCCCAGGGTGCGCATGCACAGGGCGTCCACGGTTTCGTGGTCGTTGGCGATCACGGTGGGCATCAGATCAGCTCCACTGAGGTGCGCGGGATGGCCAGCAGATCAGACAACGCCCAGCGCATGGTGCGGCGGTGTTCCTCGATCTTGGCCTCGATTTTTTCGCGCACGCGCTCGGCTTTGCCGTCGCCCGATGGCGTGGTGTCGATGTCGCGGTAGGCCTCGGCCATGTCGGCTTGCACGTGGGCATACACCGCACGCAGGTAGCGCGCCACATTGGCGCTGGTGCCGTTCAGTGCTTCGCAGGGCACGGCGGCCAGGCTGGCGTAGCCTTGCGCCTCATGCTGAATGCGCCAGCCGCGCAGTTCGCCGTTCACGGTGTCCAACGCCGCAAGCAACGCATGGCGCAGCCGCTCGGGCGTGACGGTGCCGTCGAGCAAGCAGACTCTGCGCAGCTCGGGCAGCGATACAGGCGGGAACCATGGGTGGTTTTCTACCTGCAGCTCTGCGCCGTTCACGGGTGGGTTTGCTGTGGCGATGAAACTCACGGGTAGGCCTTGGGTTAGGAATAGGTCGGCGGTGGTCCGGGTGCGTTGACCGCTGGGCTTGCGCCCTTGGGTCGCGGCACCCGGAGCCGCCGGGGTGCGGGGTACGCTCGGTTAGGAGTCGGGGGCGGCGTTCTTCAAACGTCGCTCCAGGCGCTCCATGTCTTTTTTCACGCCCACTTGCGCAAACAGCTCGTTTGCGCGGCGGAACTGCGCCATGGCCGCGCGGGCCTTGGACTCGTCCAGCGTGGTGTAGTCGGGCGTGTGGGTCGGTGTGCGGCCGATCAGCGCGTAGCCGATGGCCTTGTACAGCTTGGCCCTGGCTTGGTCCGGGGCGTCGTGGCCGTCTGTGAGCTGCGCGACTTCCGCAAGCACACGCAGGGCCTCGTCGCCAAACAGTTTTCCATCCTGGGCCGCCGTGGCGGCCGTGTCGATCAGGATCACCGCCGGTGTGCGCGTGTAGTCGGCAGGCATGACCAAGCCATTGGCGATCACATACCGCGCCAGCTCCAGCGCACGAACCCACGAACCGGCGTCCATGTGCCAGACCATCAAGGTGACCAGAACCATGTCGTGACCACCCTGGCCACCCGCTAGGGCGCCGGTCAGGTACTCCTCGTACACGGGCAGCAGCTCGCGCTTGGCTTCAATCCGTCGCTCTACAGACTGCATGCCCTTGAGTAGGCGTTTGTGTTCCGCCAGCTGGCGGTACATCATCTCGTAGGCGGTGCCCCGGACCTCTTGGCCGTGGGGTGCCGCCCTGGCCGCCAGCTCGGCAAGGACGCGCAGTCGGTGTGCTTTTGCGGGGGATGTCATGCCAGCCTCGATCAAACCAACTCGATGTTTTCCAGCAGCACCGCCTTGCCCACGTTCTCAACCACGTAGGCTTCGTTCACGCTTTCGTAGTTCTCGAAGCGGTCGCGCTTGGGGTTGTCTGCGAACATGCGGCGGCGGGTGTCCTCTTGCCAGTAGATGGACAGGTTGTCCCAGCTGGTGATGAGGATGGAGCCACCGGGGAAGAAGGGGGCGGCTGCGGCTGGCACATTGCCGATGGCCTTTTGGCTCATGATGATCTGCGCGGCCAGGTCTTCGGTGGGCGCTTGCTTCACGTTGACCATCGGGAAGTATTTGTCGTGCAGCAAGTCGCGGCCCACCATGGCCACCAGGCTGGTGTCGTTGTGGAACCAAGGGTCCAGCAGCGTGATGGCATCCATCACCAACGCGTCGAGGTTCTTGTAGTCCGCGCCTGCAGCATCGCCAACTTTGAGGGCGCCAGAGCCCACCACACCCTCGGCCATGACGCGTTCGGGCGCCGTCTCGCGCAGCTGCTGCAGCCAGCCTTTGTTCACATCCTGCAGCATGGGGTTTGCAGCAATGTCGGTTTCAACCGCCGCAGACTTGCCGTTAAAGCCGATCATGATGCGGTCCAAGGCCTGGCGCACGATCAGGGCATCGCGCAGACGCGTTTGGAAGTCCTTGAACTTTGCCCACATGTCGATTTTTTGGTATTCCAGGTGGGTGTCGAAGTTCGTCTGAAAGCAGTGGTACTGCGTGGAGTCGAGGGCCGACAGGTCGCGGGTCGCGCGGTCCTTGATCTTGGTGTTGGTGCGGCTTGCTGCGGGGCCACCAACGCCCAGGCCCAGCTTCTGGCCCTGCTGCTCACGCACCGGGACAATGTTGATCCGCTTGAGTACGTCCGCCGACTCTTGAATCTTGGTTTCCAGCGTCTGCGCGACGCTGGGGGCGACGTTAAATTTTTCGCTGATGCGATCAACGCCGTTCAGGGCTGCGATCTGGCTGGAATAGGCGTTGACCGCCTTACGGGTAATGGGGTGCATGTCGGTTCCTGGGTTTGCGATGGGTGATGGGGCAGGGTCAGCGTGTGAGGCGTCGCGGGTTCAGCAGTCGGTCTTCAAACTGCCATCGCCACCGCTGGCGGGTGGGCGGGCTGAAAAGCCGGATTCAGGGGTTGTTTCCAGCTTCTTGACCAGTGCGTCGTGCTTGGTGGACAGCGCGGCGAAGTTCGTGGCCAGGGTCGCGTGTTCAGCGGCCAGCGATTCGTGCGCCTTCTCTTGCGCTTCGGCGTAGGTGCCGAAGGCTTCAAAGCCCTTGAGCACTTCGGTAAAGCGGGCGTCGTCGTCCTTGGTCTTGCCTGTGAAGCGCTTGACCAGGCCGTCCAGCACAGCGGAAAACTTGGACGCCTTCGGCTCTGCGTCTGCCGCTTCGTCGTCTTCAAAGACCAGCTCGGTGTGCACCGCTTCGCTGAACAGTGCTTCGGCGTGGCTCTTGCGCTTGGTGAACGGGCTGTTTTCTGGCTTCTGTGCGGCGAAGGCCAGCACCTCAGTGCCCAGGCTTGCCGGGCTGTCGGTGACGCCCAGGCCGGTGAGGTAGGCCTCGTCCGTGTCTGCAAACTTGGGGTGCACCTCGATGCTGGTGTAAATCTTCTGACCGGCCTTGTTCATGGCCACCAGCTCGGGCAATGGCTTGATCTGCGCGAACAGTGCGCGCTTGCCGTCCTCTACGTCGCGGGCTTCGACTGCCAGTACATCGCCGTGGGCACGGAAGGGGCTGTCGGCATACAGGCCGCGCATGTGTTCCACCCACACCCGGGCGCCGTACTTCGCGGGGTCGAAGTTCTTGGCCATCTGGTCGATTTGTTCGCGTGTGATGGCGCGGCCGTCTGTGGTTGCGCCTTCGGTGGCCACGCGGAAAAAGCGCGACTTCAAAGGTTTTGCTGCTGGCTTGTCACTGGATTTTGTGGCCATGGTGATGGGGTTCCTTGGTTGCGTTGAGTGCGATGGTTTGCAGTAGCCGCCATCGTCTCGCTGTCGCGCGAACCCATCAATGACTTCCGCCTGTGTGGGGGGCTGGCACATGCAGAAGTGCAGTTGAGCGTGTGCTTTTTCACAGGTTGGCGGCCCAAACTCGGCGCCATGACCTCAGAAGCCATCGCTAAAGCCTTGCCCTTTTCAGTCCTGCCCGGCGACGGCCTGGCGGCTGACAAGCGCCGCGCTGCGCGGCACCTTTACTGGCAGGGGTGGAAGGTCACAACCATTGCGGCCTATATCGAGGAACCGCGCTCCACCGTGCAGGGGTGGAAGGATGCCGAAGAGTGGGACAAGGCGCAACCCGTGGACCGGGTAGAGGCGGTGATTGAAACCCGCATGGCCCAGCTTGTCATGAAGGACAACAAGACCGGCGGCGACTTCAAAGAAATCGACCTGTTGGGGCGCCAGATTGAGCGCCTGGCCCGCGTGCACAAGTACGAGAAGACCGGCAAGGAATCCGACCTCAACCCCGCGATCAACCGGCGCAACGACAAGCCGAAGAAGCAGCCCGAGCGAAACCACTTTGACGATAACGAACACCAGCAGCTGCTGGACTGTTTCGCGGGCTCACTGTTTGGCTACCAGAAGACCTGGCGCGCCATGCACGATCAGCGCACCCGGTTCATTCTCAAGTCGCGCCAGATTGGGGCCACTTGGTACTTTGCGCGGGAAGCGCTGGCCGATGCGCTGGAGACTGGCCGCAATCAAATTTTCTTGTCTGCATCCAAGGCCCAGGCGCACATTTTCAAGCAGTACATCATTGCCTTTGCCAAAGAGGCCTGCGGGGTGGAGCTGTCGGGCGATCCCATTGTTTTGAGCAATGGCGCCACGCTGTATTTCCTGGGCACCAATGCGCTGACGGCCCAGGGCTATCACGGTAATTTCTATTTTGACGAGTGCTTCTGGACGCGGAAGTTTGACGAACTGAACAAGGTGGCGTCGGGTATGGCCATGCATAAGCACTGGCGCAAAACCTACTTCTCCACGCCCAGCAGCATCCAGCACCCCGCCTATGCGCTGTGGAGCGGTGACCGCTATAACCGCAAGCGCGCGAAGGCCGACCGCATCAAACTCGATTTGTCGCACACGCACCTGGCGGGCGGGTTCACCGGCGAGGACAAGATTTGGCGCCAGATTGTCACGATCTTGGACGCCATGCACGGTGGGTGCAACCTGTTCGACATTGAGGAACTGCGCCACGAGTACAGCCCGGAGGAATTCGCAAATTTGCTGATGTGCGGGTTCATGGACGACACATTCAGCATCTTCCCTTTGACCGAGCTGCAGGCCTGCATGGTGGACAGCTGGGAGGCATGGGCCGATGTGCACCAGCTGGCCATGCGTCCCTTTGGCTATCGCCCTGTGTGGGTGGGCTATGACCCTTCACGCTCGGGCGACTCGGCCGGGTTGGTGGTGCTGGCACCGCCTGCGGTGCCTGGCGGCAAGTTCCGCGTTTTGGAGACCGTGCAGTTTCGAGGCCTTGACTACGAGGCTCAGGCCGACGCCATCAAGAAGATCACCGAGCGCTACAACGTGGCACACATCGGCATCGACACCACCGGCATGGGGCGCGGCGTTTACGAGATGGTGAGCAAGTTCTTTCCCGCCGCAAAAGCCATCAACTACTCGGTGGAAGTGAAAACCATGCTGGTGCTGAAAGCCAAAAACATCATCAGCAAGGGCCGCCTGGAGTTTGACAACGGGGCCACGGGCATCGACTTGGCGCAGGCTTTCATGTCCATCAAACGCACCCTCACGGCAAGTGGAAGCCAGGCCACCTACACGGCGGGCCGCACAGAACAAACGGGCCATGCCGACCTTGCATGGGCCTGCATGCACGCCCTCGATAACGAGCCGCTGGAAGGCATGACCAGCACCAATCAATCAAGCATGGAGATTTTCTAATGATGTCAAACGACAGCCCGGCCCAGCTGGCACCAGGGGCAGAGGTGGCCGGGGCGTCTCGGATTGAGGCTTTCACCTTTGGTGAGCCTGCCCCCGTGATGAAGGGGGAGTTGCTGGATTACGTGGAAAGCTGGCTGAACGGCAAATGGTACGAACCGCCCCTGAGCTGGAGCGGCCTGGCCAAGTCCTTCCACGCCAGCCCCCACCACGCCAGCGCGCTCTATGTGAAGCGCAACGTTCTGGCCAGCACCTTTGTGCCGCACAAGCTGCTGGACCGTTCGACGTTCAGCAAGATGGCAGCCTTCAGGCCACCATCAATCATCTGAGCAGCATTCAGACCGTTGCCAGCAGGCATGGCCTTGACCCATTGCGCGCCCACGGTGTTGGCGGCTTCGGTCAGATAGTCCACGGCAGCGCCGGTCTGCTCGGCAACCCAGCTGGCCAGAGCCAGCAGTGCGGAAGCCTGGGCATGGTGTGCTGCGGCATTGCCCAGCAGCACGGCCTTTTGCTCGCCGGCCAGCAATGCAGCGGCAATCGCCTTGGCTTCGTCATGGGCCTGACCGGCCACGGGTGCCGAGACACCCTTGGCTTCGGCCACGGCAGCGGCCACATCGGCCAAAGCCTGAGCCCAGTCGCCGGCAGCGACCACCGATGCGTTGACGGGCAAGGCCCAGTCATGGATGCGATCGTTGATGGCGAAGACCTTGCAGCCCTTCTTGGCAGCCTGGCGAATGCGCTGCGCGAACAGCGGATGATCCTTGCGCAGGAAGCTGCCGACCACCAGCGCCGCGTCGAGCTCCTTGAGCATCTGATCGAACGTGCGAGCCAGCTCGGCGACCTCGTCGTCTGACAGTTGGCGAACGTTGGCGCCGGCTCGCTTCAAGTCATCGACCATCGCGTCAAGGCTGCTGTCCATCACCGTTCCCAACGTGGCGTAAGCCGTCTCGGCGGCGCGCTGGACGGCCGCTTTGTCCGCTGGCGCCAGTCCCTCCCAGGTAGCGCGGTTCATCGTCAGCAAGTTGAGATGGCCGAGCCACAGTCGCCGCGACAAAAGAACGTTGGGCGCGGTCTCGTGGACTTTCAGCAGGTAGCCGCTATCGACATTGACCATCAGCCCGTCGAGCGTCCTCGCCGCCAGAGCCTTGTAGACTTCCTCGCCCCAGTGCACCGTGACCGGCACGGCGCCTGCGTTCTTGAGGAAATCGAGGTGCCAGAAGCGCGCCGACCGCCACTTCTGACCCTTGATGTCGGCCAGCGCGGCAAGCGGCTGAGTGCC
>ERZ650306.1883-NODE-1883-length-11247-cov-29.146086_pt1 | contig 11247 bp, 10 predicted proteins | sample MGYA00376242_ERZ650306 | MGnify/ENA primary metagenome ERZ650306 (study PRJEB26733, sample SAMN07839244) | wastewater metagenome | biome: urban; feature: wastewater treatment plant; material: waste water | place: USA: North Carolina | collected 2016-03-31 ...
CTTGAACGTTAGCTCCAATTAATGCTTCACCTTTGGTATCGGTAATGATTCCTTGAATTTTTTTCTTAGGAGCGGAATTTTCCTGTTTTCCGTTTGTAACAGAAGCGGGTTGGGGAATGATGATAATATGTCCCCCCTCGGTTCTATAAGAGAATCCGGTATTTTTAAGAACTGCATTCAAAACAGTTGCCGTACTTTCGTTTTTGAAATCAACCGTTACTTTTTGATTGACATTCAACTTTGTTTGATTGTATGCGATGCTGAGTTTGGTTTGTTTTTCAATACTTTCAAACGTTTTTATATTAAAAACAACGAGTATCAAGCGCAAACAGCTATAAATTAAATACTCTTGGGCTCGGCCTGGTGAAAATCGGTGACCTGCTGGAAGCGGTGCGCCACATTCAGCAAGCGGCCCTCTTGCAGGTAGTTGCCAATCAGCTGCAGGCCCACCGGCATCTGGTGGGCCCCCCAACCGACCGGCAGGCTCATGGCCGGCAGCCCGGCCAACGAGGCCGGCAGGGTGAACACATCGGCCAGGTAGCTGGCCAGCGGGTCGGCCTTGTCGCCCAACTGCCAGGCCACGCTGGGGGCCACCGGCCCGGCAATCACGTCGCAATCCTTGAAGGCGGCCTGGAAATCATTGGCAATCAAACGGCGGATTTTTTGCGCCTGCAGGTAGTACGCGTCGTAATAGCCTTCAGACAGCACATAGGCACCAATCATGATGCGCCGCTGCACCTCGTCGCCAAAGGCTTCGGCGCGCGATTTTTTGTACAAATCCTGCAAATCCACGGGGTTGGCCGTGCGGTGGCCGTAGCGCACGCCGTCAAAGCGCGAGAGGTTGGAGCTGGCCTCGGCCGGGCTGATGATGTAGTAGGCCGGCACCGACAGCTGGGTGCGCGGCAGTTGCACCGGCACCAGCGTGGCACCGAGTTTTTCGTATTCTTTCAGCGCTGCGTCGATGGCCGTGCGCACATCGTCGGCCAGGCCGTCGGCAAAGAACTGGGCGGGCACACCAATGCGCAGCCCTTCGATGCTGTCACCCAGCTGGCGGGTGAAGTTCTCGGCCGGCACGTCCAGGCTGGTGGCATCGCGCTCGGTATCGGGGCCGCACATCACCGACAGCAGCAGGGCGCAATCTTCGGCGCTGTGCGCCATGGGGCCGGCCTGGTCGAGGCTGGAGGCGTAAGCAATCATGCCGTAGCGGCTGGCGCGGCCATAGGTGGGCTTGATGCCGGTGATGCCGCAGAACGAGGCGGGCTGGCGGATGGAGCCGCCGGTGTCGGTGCCGGTGACGGCAGGTGCCAGGCGCGCGGCCACGGCCACGGCGCTGCCGCCGGACGAGCCGCCAGGAATGCGGTCGGTGGCCCAGGGGTTGCGCACGGGCGCGGGGGCATCAAAGCCCACGGGGGCGACGGCCGAGTTTTCGTTGGCCGAGCCCATGGCGAACTCGTCGCAGTTGAGCTTGCCCAAGGTCACGGCGCCGGCTTCTGCCAGCTTGGTGACCACGGTGGCGTCAAACGGCGACTGGTAGCCCGCCAGCATCTTGGAGCCTGCGGTGCTAGGGAAGGCCTGGGTGACGAAGATGTCCTTGTGTGCAATTGGCACGCCTTCGAGCGCGCCTGCCGTGCCGGCGGCAATGCGGGCGTCAGCGGCCCGGGCCTGGGCCAGGGTGGCGTCTTCGTTCAGGGCCACGTAGGCGCCCAGGTTCTGGTGGGCCTTGGCGCGGGCCAGGAAATGCTGTGCGGCTTCGACGGCAGAGAATTGCTTGCCGCGCAGGCCCGCAGCCAGTTCGACCACGCTCAGGTCGTGCAATGCGGTGGTGTTCAGGGTCATGGCGGGGCTCACTCGATCACTTTGGGCACCAGGAACAGGCCGCGCTCTACAGCGGGGGCGCTCTTCTGGTTGGCTTCGCGGTTGTTGGGCTCGCTGGCGATGTCATCGCGCAGGCGCAAGGCCACCGGCTGGATGGCTGCCACGGGGTGGGCCAAAGGCTCAATCCCTTGGGTATCCACAGCCCGCATTTGCTCCACCACGTCGAAAAAACCGTTCAATTGCGTGAGCATGCGCTCACTTTCTTGAGGGGTAAGCTCCAGTCGCGCCAAATTGGCGATGCGACCAATGTCCTGAGGGGTCAGTGCCATAAGGAAAGTATTTGTCGGGATACCAGATGTAAAGCTGTGATCCGGGTCATGCCGGAAGGAGTTATTCACAGGGGATGGGGTATTATCCCGGCTTTGCCGCATTACCCTTTTTTCAGCCGGTCATTGCGCGAAAAAAGCGATATTTGCCCCCCCCACTCCCTGACACACCCGGCGACGGCAGGCCGACGCGCATGCCGTGCCTGAGAGGATTTTTGAATGTTCGGAGCTTTCCGTCGGTATTTCTCCACCGACCTTGCCATTGACCTTGGCACGGCCAACACCCTCATCTTCGCACGCGACAAAGGCATCGTTCTGGACGAGCCCTCCGTGGTTGCCATTCGCCACGAAGGCGGCCCCCATGGCAAGAAGGTGATCCAGGCCGTGGGCCGCGAAGCCAAGGCCATGCTGGGCAAGGTGCCCGGCAACATCGAAGCCATCCGCCCGATGAAAGACGGCGTGATCGCCGACTTCGTGATCACCGAACAGATGATCAAGCAGTTCATCAAGATGGTGCATCCCCGCTCGGTGCTGACGCCCAGCCCCCGCATCATCATCTGCGTGCCCTGCGGTTCGACCCAGGTCGAACGCCGCGCCATCAAGGACGCGGCTGAAGCGGCCGGTGCTACAGCCGTGTACCTGATCGAAGAACCCATGGCCGCCGGCATTGGCGCCGGCCTGCCCGTGTCGGAGGCTTCGGGCTCCATGGTGGTGGACATTGGCGGCGGCACCACCGAGGTGGGCGTGATCTCGCTGGGCGGCATGGTCTACAAGGGCAGCGTGCGCGTAGGTGGCGACAAGTTCGACGAAGCCATCATCAACTACATCCGTCGCAACTACGGCATGCTGATCGGTGAACCCACGGCCGAAGCCATCAAGAAGAACATCGGCTCTGCCTTCCCAGGCTCGGAAGTCAAGGAGATGGAAGTCAAGGGCCGCAACCTGTCCGAAGGCGTGCCACGCAGCTTCACCATCTCGTCCAACGAGGTGCTGGAAGCCCTGACCGAGCCGCTCAACCAGATCGTTTCTGCCGTGAAGAACGCGCTGGAGCAAACCCCGCCCGAACTGGGCGCCGACATTTCTGACCGCGGCATGATGCTGACGGGCGGCGGTGCACTGCTGCGCGATCTGGACCGTCTGCTGTCCGAAGAAACCGGCCTGCCCGTGCTGGTGGCCGAAGACCCGCTGACCTGCGTGGTGCGCGGCTGCGGCATTGCGCTGGAGCGCATGGACCGTCTGGGCAGCATCTTCACCAGCGAGTAATTTCTCAGTGCCAGGGCCGCCCCGGTGGGGGCGCTCTGGTCAATACGGCATGATCGCTGATGCTTCAATGCTTTGTGAATCCACTGCAGTGATTCAACCCCTACGCGACCATTCCTGAGCACTGCCCTCTATGCCCCTGGGAACCTTAGAGCGCAGTGCGCCCCCGTTGTTCAAGCAAGGCCCTTCGGCCTTGTCGCGTTTGGCCGCCTTCAGCGCCCTGGCCTTGTTCCTCATGGTGGCCGACACCCGTTTCCAGATCGCCGGGCCGGTGCGCCAGGCGATTGGCACGGTGCTGTACCCCGTGCAATGGCTCATGCTGCAGCCAGTGGAATGGTCTCGGCATGGCTCTGCTTACTTCCAGTCGCTGCAGTCGGCCCAGGCCGCGGCCGATGCTGCCGCCCAGAAACTTGTCGTGGTGTCGCAGCAAGCCCACCAGGCGGAGCAACTGGCCCAGGAAAACATACGACTGCGCAAACTGCTGGAGCTGCGTGACCGCCTGGACACGCCAGCGCAGGCCGCCCAGGTGATTTACGACACTGCAGACGCGTTCACCCGCCGCGTGGTCATCGACCAGGGGCAGGTGCATGGGGTGGAGCAGGGGGTGCCCGTCATGGACGAAGGCGGTGTGCTTGGGCAGGTCACGCGCGTCTTTCCGCTGGTGAGCGAAGTGACGCTGCTGGTGGACCGTGACCAGGCCATTCCCGTGCTCAACCTGCGCACGGGTGCGCGAGCGGTGGCTTATGGCGACCCTACGGCTGAGCATGGCGGCGGGATCGAGCTGCGGTTCATCCAGGCCAATGCCGATGTGCGCGAAGGCGACTTGCTCACCACCAGTGGTGTGGACGGCGTCTACCCACCGGGCCTGCCCGTAGCGCGGGTGGCCCATGTGGAGCGGCGTGCCGACTCTGCATTTGCCCGCATCTATTGCCAGCCCCTGGCCCAGGTGCAGGGGGTTCGCCATGTGGTGGTGCTCAAGCCGCTGACCGACCACCTGCCACCGCGCCCCCAGCCCGCCCAGGCAGAGCACGGCAAGAGGGCGCGCAAATGATGCAGCGCCGCCAGCCATTGCGTTGCGTACGCCCAGCCTGCACAGGGGAGTCCGCATGATCATGCCGCGTGGGCAGCAACTGCTGCTGCCAGTCAACCCCGCGTTCATTGCCGTCAGCTTGCTGATCGGCCTGGCCATCAATCTCGTGCCACTGGGGCGCTGGGTGTGGCTGCCAGATTTGTTGATGGTGCTGATCGTGTTCTGGGGCGTGCACCAGCCCCTGCGCACGGGCATGGGCGTGGCGTTTGCCTTGGGGCTTTGCATGGACGTGGGGCAGTCGGCCCTGCTGGGGCAGCATGCCCTGGTGTACACCGTGCTTTCGTACAGCGCGATTGCCATGCACCGCCGCCTGCTGTGGTTCAGCGGGCCAGCGCAGGCGCTGCAGGTGTTTCCGCTGTTTGCCTTGGCGCATGGCATCGAAGTGGTGCTGCGCTTGCTGGCCGGTGGCACGTTTCCGGGGTTCTGGGTGTTGCTCGCGCCGGTGCTGGAAGTGGCCCTGTGGCCGCTGGCCAGCTGGATGCTGCTGGCGCCCCAGCGCCGCCCCCCGGACCGCGACGAGAACCGCCCCCTGTGACCATGGCGAGTGCAGGCCAGCCACGACTGCCGTGCCCCGGACTGTGCACCGGTGCGGCCCCTGTTGCGCCCGTGCGGCGTGACCACGCCGGAGCGCGCCAGCCATGACCGAAATTCGCAACGTGGCGGCCGATGCCTCGCGCCTGCGCCTGCGGGTGCTGGCGGTGGGGCTGGTGGTGTTCCTGGCGTTCTGCCTGATCGTGGCGCGCCTGGTGTTTTTGCAGGTGGTGCGCCACGAAGACCTGGCGGCGCAGGCTGAGAGCAACCGCACGGCCGTGGTGCCCATCGTGCCCAACCGCGGGCTGATCCTGGACCGCAACGGCGTGGTGCTGGCCACCAACTACGCGGCCTACACGCTGGAGATCACCCCTTCGCGCGCCGCACCGCTCGAAGAAACCATTGACCAGCTCTCCAAGGTGGTGGACATCCACCAGCGCGACCGCCGCCGCTTCAAGCGGCTGCTGGAAGAGTCGCGCAACTTTGAATCGCTGCCCATCCGTACCCGGCTGACCGATGAGGAAGTGGCGCGCTTTGCCGCGCAGCAGTACCGCTTCCCTGGCGTGGAGATCAAGGCCCGGCTGTTCCGCAACTACCCCCTGGGCGAAATCGGCAGCCACGCGATTGGCTACATCGGCCGCATCAACCAGAACGAGAAGCAGCGCATTCAGGACGCAGACGACGAGGCCAACTACCGGGGCACCGAATACATCGGCAAGCTGGGCGTGGAGCAAAGCTTTGAAACCGCGCTGCACGGCATCACCGGCGTGGAGCAGATGGAGACATCGGCCGGCGGGCGCGCCGTGCGCAAGCTGGCCAGCCGCCCCGCCACACCCGGCAAGAGCGTGATGATCTCGCTGGACATCAAGCTGCAGAAGATGGTGGAAGACCTGTTTGGTGACCGCCGAGGCGCTCTCGTGGCCATTGACCCGCGCAACGGCGAAGTGCTGGCGCTGGTGAGCAAGCCCACGTTCGACCCCAACCTGTTTGTCGAAGGCATCGACGTGGAGAACTGGACCGCGCTCAACGAGTCCATCGACAAACCCTTGCTCAACCGCGCCCTGCGGGGTCTTTACCCACCCGGCTCCACCTACAAGCCCTTCATGGCGCTGGCCGCGCTGGAGCTGAACAAGCGCTCGCCCAGCATGATCGTGAGCGACCCCGGCTACTACAACTTTGGCGGCCGCACCTTCCGCAGCCACGAAGGCGGCCTGGGCGCGCTCGACATGCACCGCGCCATCCAGTTCTCCAGCAACACCTACTTTTACTCGCTGGCCGTGGAGATGGGCGTGGACGCCATCCACGATTTCATGAAGCCCCTGACCTTCGGGCAGACCACGGGCATTGACCTGAACGGCGAGGTGCGCGGCACCCTGCCCAGCACCGAATGGAAGCGCAACACCTACAAGCGGCCTGAGATGAAGCGCTGGTTTCCTGGGGAAACCGTCTCGCTCGGCATTGGCCAGGGTTACAACAATTTCACCATGCTGCAACTGGCCGTGGCCCAGGCCACCCTGGCCAACGGCGGCACGCGCTACACGCCCCACCTCATCAAGGCCGTGAAAGATACGGTGACGGGCGAGCTGAGCCCCGTGCCCCAGCCGCCAGGCCAAGACCTGGGCTACAAGCCCAAGAACGTGGAGATCGTGCGCAACGCCCTGATTGCGGTGAACAAGGGCGGCACGGGCACCCGGGTGTTCGCGGGCGCGCCCTATTCCTCTGCCGGCAAGACCGGTACCGCGCAGGCCGTGAGCCTGGGCCAGAACGTGAAGTACAACGCCAAGCTGCTGGAAGAACACCAGCGCGACCACTCGCTCTATGCCGCGTTTGCCCCTGCCGAAGCGCCCGAAATTGCAGTGGCGGTGATTGTGGAAAACGCAGGCTTTGGTGCCGCCCACGCGGCCCCTATCGCGCGGCGCGTGTTCGACTACTGGCTGCTGGGCGATTACCCCAGCGAAGAAGACATCGCGGCCGTGCGCAAGGGCCAGGCGTCTGCCCCGCTGGGCAAGCCGCGCAAGGCGGCAGACATTGTGCTGCCCACTCCCTGAGTTTTGCTATCAAATTAAGAGCTGGTTGCGCTTGTGGAATAAGCGCTAGGGCCACTTTTGGTATGAAGTCTGGTGCAGTGCCTGTGGCCGTGCAGGGCTCTGTGGCAGAGCTTGCTCCCCGTATCTTCCACACTGCGCCACAGCCTGGGCGCGCTGTGGCGCGGCAGTCAGCGCTCTCACTCAGGCCTTCTCTGGCTGGGCTGCCGGGGTAGTGGCCCCACTGGCGGGTTGCAACTGGCTCACCACCAGCGCGGTCACGATCAGGGCTGCCCCTCCCACGCCCGCCCAGCCCAGGCTTTCACCCAGCAGGAACCAGGCCGTCAGCGACGCAAACACAGGCTCCAGACCAAACACAATCGCGCTGCGCATGGCGTCCACGCGCTGCTGGCCCCAGGCCTGCAGGATCACCACCACCACGCTGGCCAGCAGGCCCAGGTACAGCAGCGCCAGCCAGGCGGTGCTCTCCAGCCGGGTGAGGCCGGGCAGCCAGTCCATGTGACCATCGCGCCCCCACAGCAGGGCTGTGGAGGCCACGCACATCACCAGCGCCTGCGCGGCTGCCATGCGGGTGGCGCGCAGCGGTGCGGCGCTGGTGCGGCGCGAGCATTCTTCCAGCGCCAGGATGTACAGCGCGTAGAACACCGTGCTGGCCAGGGTGAGCGTATCGCCCAGGTTCCACGGCTCGTTTTCATGGAACATCAGCGCCATGCCCGCAAACGCCATGGCGCATGCAGCCCACAGTTGCCAGCCGTAGCGGCGGCCCAGCGCCAGCATGGCAATCAAGGGCACCACCAGCACGTTCAGCCCGGTCACAAACGCGTTGCGGTTGCTGCTGGTGCGCGCCAGCCCTTCAATCTGCAGCCAGAACGCGAGGAACAGCAACAGACCCAGCGCCGTGCCCCAACGCCGTTCATTGCGGTGCATGCCCAGCCACAGGGGCAGCAACACCACCAGCGCAATCGCAAAGCGCAGCCAGATGATCTGCAGCGCATCGAGCTGCGCTGACAGCAGCTTCATGGCGGGGAAGGTGGTGCCCCACACTACGGTGACGATGAGCAGGGCGATCAGGCCCGAGCGTTCAGTGCGCATGGCTAACGACTCCAGAACAAAACCAAAAAAAGAAAAAGGCCCCCGGTTGCCCGGCGGCCTTGCGGCTGATGCGCGGGCTAAGGGCTAGTGGCTGACCTGACCGAGGAATGCTCGGATGCGGTCGTTGGCCGGGTTGCTGAAGAACTCCTTGGGTGGCGCGTCGTGCGCGATGCGGCCCTGGTCGAAGAACATCACGCGATCGGCCACCTCGCGGGCAAAGCCCATTTCGTGGGTCACGACGATCATCGTCATGCCGCCGCGCGCCAGGCTGCGCATCACGTCCAGCACTTCCTTGACCATTTCGGGGTCGAGTGCCGAGGTGGGCTCGTCAAACAGCATCACTTTGGGCTGCATGGCCAGGGCGCGGGCAATGGCCACCCGCTGCTGCTGTCCGCCCGACAGTTGCCAAGGGTACTTGTGGGCGTGGTCTTGCATGCCCACGCGGCGCAGCAACTGCATGGCCTCTTCGTTGGCTTGCGCGCGCGGCGTGTGGCGAATGCGGCGGGGCGCCAGCGTCACGTTGTCCAGCACGCTCATGTGGCCGAACAGGTTGAACTGCTGGAACACCATGCCCACTTCGCAACGCTGGCGCTGCAGCGTGGCCAGGTCGTCGCACACATCGACGCCATCGATCGTGATGCGCCCGCTGTCATGGGGCTCCAGCCGGTTGATCGCGCGCAGCAGCGTACTCTTGCCGGAGCCGGAGGCGCCGATGATGACCGTGACCTCGCCCGTGTGGAACACGGTGGACACGTCCTTGAGCACCTGGTGTGTGCCAAACGACTTGCACACGCGCTCGGCCACGATGTAGGGCTTGGGTTGAGCGTTGGAGTTCATTGGTTGCGGCCCTCCACGTCAAAGCGGTACTCGACCGCGTTCGAGATCTGCGTGACCAGCGTGGTGAGCAGCAGGTATGTGACGGCCACCGTGGTCAGCGTGGCAATGGGCTGGAAGGTGGCCGACTGGATGCGGTTGCCCACATTGGTCAGCTCCACCACGCCGATGGCGTAGGCCAGCGAAGAATCCTTGAGCAGCGCCACAAAGTTGCTGACCAGCGGCGGCAGCGAGATCTTGAACGCCTGGGGGAACACCACGTCCAGGAACACATGCGTGCGGCCCAGGCCCAGGGCTTTGGCGGCCTCGGTCTGGCCGCGTGGCACAGCCAGCAGGCCAGCGCGCAGGGCTTCGGCGTTGTAGGCGCCTACGTTCAGACCCAGGGCCACTACGGCGGCGGCGAAGTCGGGCAGGTTCAGGCCCGGCACCAGCACCGGCAGGGCAAAGTACACGAACAGGATCTGCACCAGCAGCGGCGTGCCGCGGATGGCCCAGATGTAGAAGCTGGCAACCCAGCGCACAGCCACCCAGCGGGCAGTGCGGGCCAGTGCCGCCACGGTGCCCAGCACCAGGCCGACTGCGCCACTGACGAGCGTGAGCCACAGGGTGGTGCGGGCGCCATCAGAGAAGGCTTGGGCGTTGGAGCCAATGGGCTCGGGAAGGAACGAGAGCACCTGGCCCAGGAGCGACAGGGCCAGCACCATGAGCACCAGCGCGGCGACAAGGGTGGCATTGCTGCGCTGCTGGCGGGACCAGGTTTGCGGCCAGAGGGCGATAAGCATGAATGAAATGACCGTTCGGTCTCAGTTCTGGATCAGTTCAGCGGCAGGCTCTGCGCACCGAAGGTGCCGAGTGTGCCAGCAAAAACAAAAGGTGCGCAGGGGGCAAGCCCCCTGCGCACCCCGGGGTGTCTGCCAGTGAAGGGCAGCGTGTGCGCCACGCCAGCCCCTCATCCGGCAGCCCCTTGTGCTTGCAGATCAGTTGCAGCGCACGTCTTCGTTGAAGTACTTCTTGGACACGGCGGCGTAGCTGCCATCAGCCAGCACTTCGGCGAAGGCCTTGTTCCAGGCTTCGGTCAGGCTGGTGTTGCCCAGGGCCATGGCGGGGGCAATGCGCTCGATGAACAGCATGTCGCCCAGCTTGAAGCCGGCCTTGGCGTTCTTGGCCGCGGCTTCCTTGGCCACGAACTTGTCGCTCACCCAGGCGTCCACGCGCTTGGAGATCAGGGCGCGCTGGGCGTCGGTGTCTTGGGGGAAGTTCTTCACTTCCTTCACGCCCGCGAGCTTTTGCACGTTCGTGAGGTAGCTGGTGCCGGTTTGCACGGCTACCACCTTGCCGGTCAGGTCCGCAGCGGTGCGGATCTTGGCGTCCATCGCCACGATCATGCCGCCCGAGCAGTAGTGGGGGTTGGCAAAGGTCACGGCCTTGGCGCGCTCTTCGGTCACGCCGTGCGAGGCGATCACGACATCCCAGCGGTTTTGGGCCAGGCCGGTCAGCAGGGCGTCAAAGCCCAGGGTCTTCCACTCCAGCTTCAGGCCCATCTTCTTGACGACCAGCTCCGCCACTTCGACTTCGAAGCCCGTCAGCTGGGTGCCCTTGAAGTAGTTGAAGGGAGCGAACTGGCCTTCGGTGGCGACGATGATCTTGCCGTCTTTCTTGACTTCGTCGAGCGTGCGGGCTTGGGCGACGAAGGCGGCGCACAGCGCCACAGCGGTAACAACGGTCTTCAACAGTTTCATGGCAAGATCCTGCAGGGGTAGTTTCAGGTACAAAAAAATCCGACATGCAGGTGGGCAAGCCGGAAGCGGAAAACACAACCATCGCCAGGGGCGATGGGCCTGTTCATCAAATAGAAATAATTATAGGACGCCCGTTCTTTTGAAGAACACGCAGGACAACCCTAGTGTTGCGCGGGCGTCCAGCGGGTTTTTGACCGGCGTCAGCCCACCGCTTGTTCAGCGCAGGAACGCGTCGTAGCCCGTCTTCAGGATCAGGCTGCTCACCACCACGATGAAAATGCCGCGCACAAAACCGGTGCCATGCTTGAGTGCCATGTGCGTGCCGGCCATGCTGCCCACCACATTGGCGATGGCCAGCGTCACCGCGTAGTGCCACCAGACATGGCCCTTGAAGGCAAACAGCGAGATGGCCGCGATGTTGGTGGCGCAGTTGAGCAGCTTGGCCGAGGCCGAGGCGTTCAGGAAGTCGTAACCCAGCAGGCGCACGAACAGGAAGACGAAGAAACTACCGGTAC
>ERZ650306.1886-NODE-1886-length-11240-cov-5.306929_pt1 | contig 11240 bp, 13 predicted proteins | sample MGYA00376242_ERZ650306 | MGnify/ENA primary metagenome ERZ650306 (study PRJEB26733, sample SAMN07839244) | wastewater metagenome | biome: urban; feature: wastewater treatment plant; material: waste water | place: USA: North Carolina | collected 2016-03-31 ...
CTCAATTGTCGCAATCGTCACCCCTATGTTTGAAGATGGCAGCGTAGATTGGAAGAGTCTTGAGAAGCTCGTTGAGTGGCATATTCAACAAGGTACACATAGTATTGTTGCGGTCGGCACAACGGGCGAAGCGTCTACATTAAGCATGGAAGAACACACACAAGTCATCAAAGAAGTGATTCGTGTAGCCAACAAACGTATTCCAATTATCGCAGGCACAGGTGCAAATTCAACGCGTGAAGCGATTGAATTGACTAAAGCTGCAAAAGAATTAGGTGCTGATGCGGCCTTACTCGTTACGCCATATTATAATAAACCAACACAAGAAGGCCTATATCAACACTACAAAGCAATTGCTGAAGCCGTTGATATTCCACAAATTCTTTATAATGTACCAGGTCGTACTGGTGTCGATATGCAAAACGAAACCGTTATTCGTCTTGCTGATGTTAAAAACATTATTGGTATTAAAGATGCAACAGGCGATGTACCACGTGGTCAAGCCCTCATCGAAGGTTTAAATAATAAAATCGCTGTTTATTCAGGTGATGATGAAACTGCTTGGGAACTGATTTTACTGGGTGCAAAAGGTAATATCTCTGTAACAGCCAATGTTGCACCAAAGCAAATGAGCGAAATTTGTGAAGCTGCGTTAGCTGGAGATAAAGCAAAAGCACAAAGCTTGAATCAACAAATTGCAAATCTACACAATATTTTGTTTTGCGAATCAAACCCAATTCCTGTGAAATGGGCGTTGCATGAGATGGGCTACATGGGTACAGGCATTCGCCTGCCTTTGACCCCGCTTGCGGAACAATATCGTGAACCTCTTCGCAATGGTTTAAAAGTTGCGGGAATTATTTAATACGAGCAATTTATGATGCAATTACGTCTTGGTGTTGTCCTAGTCATTTCAGCTTTAAGTTTGGCTGGTTGTGGTCGTTTTGCCCTCAATAATCATTCTTTAGATTATAAAAAAGCACAAGCACTTGAACCACTCAAATTTCCTGAGGGCATAACGGCAAGACCATTTACGCCATTGTATCCAGCGCCTACGGTTGATCCACTTGCAATTGAGCATGCACCAAAGCTTGAAAATGAAAGTGGCAACCGCTATGCATTGCCTCGTCCAAAAGCGATGCAAAATTCAGCCGATAATACTTCAGCAACCGCTTCAACAGTGGGTCGCCCACAGCTTGTCACTGATGGGAATAAAAACCCATTACTCAAAGTTGATGGCCCGACAGCAAGTGCATGGCAATATACTTTTGCAACCTTGAGCAGCCTCAACTACAAAGTTATTTCACAAGCAGAAAATGGCTATGAAGCAACGATTAAGGTAGGTGATCAAAATTACCTACTTAAATTATCGGCTGTAGGCTCAAGCAATACAGTTGCGCTATTCAAACTTGATACAACATTTGCAGACCCTGCCGTTGCAGCTGAAGTGTTAACCCAGATTTACCAAAATTGGCCAGCCTAGTCGTTTACTAGGCATACTTTTTCAAAAGGTTCCCCCATGTTAAAACAAACCTTGCTCTATACTGGTAAAGCAAAATCTGTATATGAAACAGATAATGCTGATCACCTGATTTTAGTCTTTCGTGATGATGCATCAGCATTCAATGGCGAAAAAATCGAGCAACTAGATCGTAAAGGCAAGGTGAACAACCGTTTTAATGCCTTCATCATGGAAAAGTTGGCTGAAGCGGGTATCGAAACTCATTTTGAAAAGTTACTTTCTCCAACAGAAGTGCTTGTGAAGAAATTACAAATGATCCCTGTTGAATGTGTTATTCGTAACTACGCAGCAGGTTCATTATGCCGCCGTTTAGGTGTTGAAGAAGGTAAAGAGTTAACACCACCAACATTTGAATTGTTCTTCAAAGATGATGCGCTTGGCGACCCAATGGTCAATGAATCTCAAGCAATTGCTTTAGGTTGGGCAACAGCACCTCAACTTGAAAAAATGAAAGAACTGACTTACCAAGTGAATGATGTACTGAAAGCATTATTCGATGCAGGTAATATGATTCTTGTTGATTTCAAACTTGAATTCGGTGTATTCCACGATCGTATCGTATTGGGTGATGAATTCTCTCCAGACGGTTGCCGTTTATGGGATAAAGACACCAAGAAAAAATTAGACAAAGACCGTTTCCGCCAAGGTTTAGGTGGTGTGGTTGAAGCTTATGAAGAAGTTGCTGCACGTTTAGGGATTAACTTAGATAATATCTAAGCCTTAAGCTGCCGTTCTTAATAAAAAACCAGCCTGATTAGGCTGGTTTTTTATTGGTTTATCTAATTTCCCAGTTTCTGATAAATCAGATTCCCTTCTTTATAGGTTGCCAATACCTGAATATTTTTGATCTCTCGACTTGGCACAGTCAGCGAATTTTGATCCAAGATCACTAAATCAGCCAGTTTCCCTTGAGTTATCGTGCCCTTATGCTCATCTTCAAAATATTGATAAGCTGCCCAATCCGTCATCGATTTTAAAGCCATATAGGGACTCACGCACTCATCTGCACCTAATACATAATTACTGCGTGTCACTCGATTTACAGTTGCATCTAACATCGTCAAACTATTCGGCGACACAACAGGTGCATCATGATGCTCTGTAAAAATAAGCTGTTTCTTCAAAGCACTTGCCGTTGGTGAAATGCGTGCTGCTCTCGCCTCACCTAAGGTTTGTTGACGATGCCAATCCCCCCAATAGAACGTATGCAATGAGAAGAAAGATGGAATAATATCCAAGGCTTTCAGTTGATCCAGCTGATCGTCACGAATCGTTTGAGGACGAAATGAATACTGTGAAATTAAAATATCTTTGTAAGCCTATTAGAGACTTTAATTGCAATATCATCCACATAGCGACTATAGGGAGTAGCTAAAACAATACTTATCATCACTGTAAACAAACTCGCCCACAGACCCGCTACCCAATACGAAAAACCCAATTGAATATGAAATAGATTAAAACAAGGAATTGCTAAAGCATAAATCACAGCAAGATGAATTAAATAAATAGAAAATGAGATCTTGCCTAAGAAAACTAAAAATGGTGAATCAAAAAATTGTGCTAACCATTTGCCTTTTAATACCGCATACACGATACAAAAACCGCCAATAAAATTCAGATAATCGTAGGTTTGCTCACCTAAAAATTGAGCAAAAATCCGATAACTCAAACTTTCATTATGCGCACCACAGAAATATAGCCCCAGCGTGAATAGCAACACAGATAGCCCTGTTGCTAATTCTGATGCATATAGAAGTAAACCCATACCTAAAATAAAACTCAGGATACCGAGTAATACTGTTTGTGAAATCGTATAGGCTGTCGCAATACTCAACAGCAAGAACAGACCTGCAAGCATCGGTCGTTTGCTATAAAAATAACTGGCGAGATAAATTACCAATGAACCGAGCAGCTCAATCTGCATCGTCCACAACACCCAGTTATAGCTTGAGTCCCCAAATAAAAATGCTCCGATACTGCCCTCATACAAAGCTATACTTAATTTTGGATGAGGATTTGCCAAAGCTGCCCCCCATTCAGAAACATGCGTAACATCGACAGGAAGGAAACACACGAGGTAGGCAATAATACAAGAGATAAACGCGGGAATAGCCAAACGTGGATAACGCTTAATTAATGATTTTTTTAGTTTTTCAGCTGAATTTTTCTTTTTTAAACTCGATAAACTCAGGACATAACCGCTTAAAACAAAAAAGACAAAAACTGCGCCTGTACCTGAATAGAAGAATGCAAATGGGGAATGATAAAGTTGATCAAAAAAGGGATATTGAGGTACGACACTTAAATCAAAATGATGCATTTGGGGAAAGAAAGTCAGCGATAGATGTGACAATACAACTGCAAGGCAGGCTAAGCCTCGGATACTTTCCGCAGCATTGATTTTGTTTGTGATCATGGCAGAGCTTTATCATCCGTGATATGCCGCGATAATGCGATTTTTTATATGAAGTGTCTAGTAGCCTCTTACAAAAATATAGTGACTATAGGGCACTTAAATAATAATTCCGCTACACACTTAAACTAAGTTGATGATTTCACTCGAGTCGAAAACCAACATAAGATCGACCCAATGCACACCATAAAAGCACCATACCAAAAAGAAATCGTCAGTGGCGTACTGAGTAAAATTGCCGAGAAAAAAGCTGAGAATACAGGAATGAAATACGAAGCACCTGCCAACAACGTGACACTGCCATGCAAAATCCCGACATTCCATGCAGCATAATCAAAGCCCATAGCGGCAGCGGCAAAAAGTAAGGACGTGGAAGATGACCAATCAAAATCAAATGCGCCGCCACCGACTGCACCAAAATGCGAACTGACATCCTTGATCAATGCAACAATCAAGCTCCAAAGGAAGATCGCAAGCAATCCAACGAATGTGGCTTTTTTTGAGTTCATGTTGAAATAAATCGAATATAAAACCGCAGCCAAATTCCCATTTACACTTTTGGGAACTTGACTAGGTGAAATGTGAAAATACAACTCATCTGTTTAAACAGATCTTTATTGTTGCTGTTGTTCCTGCTGCCAACGGCGTTGCTGCAAACGTTCGGCTTCAACTTCACGTTTATTTAAGGCTCGCTCATACAGCTTCGTACCCCGCAACTCAGGCGGCAAATATTCCTGTAAAACAAAATGCTCAGGGTAATGATGCGGATAGAGATAATCCACGCCATAACCTTGTTGCTTCATCAATTTGGTTGGCGCATTACGTAGATGCAACGGCACAGGTAAATTCGCAGTTTTTTCGGCAAGCTCCAAAGCTCGGTTAATGGCGAGATAGGTACTATTACTTTTCGGGCTGGTTGCGAGATATACAGCACATTGACCTAAGATAATTCGTGCTTCAGGCATACCGACCGCTTGTACTGAACGGAAACACTCACCTGCCAACAACAAGGCATTCGGATTCGAGTTGCCAATATCTTCCGATGCTGCAATCAACATTCGACGTGCGATAAACACAGGGTCTTCACCACCTTTGAGTATGCGTGCCATCCAATATAGGGTCGCATCCGCATCGCTACCACGAATCGATTTGATAAATGCCGAAACCAAATCATAATGCTGCTCACCTGATTTGTCATAACGTGCAATATTCTGCTGTGCGACTTTAACCACAATTGCATTGGTCACGATATTTTCAATATCAGGCTCAAAAGTACTGGCAATTAAATCAATCAAATTAAGCGCTTTACGTGCATCACCCGCAGCAAATTGAATCAGCGCATCATATTCTTCAATCTGAATAAAACGCTCTTTCAAAAACTTATCACTTTGAATGGCTTTATTGATCAGGGTTTGAATCGCATCCGCATCCAGACTATTCAGGGTATAGACCTGACAACGGGACAACAGTGCGCTATTGACCTCAAAGGATGGATTTTCAGTGGTGGCCCCAATCAGGGTAATTTTGCCTTTCTCCACCGCACCCAGTAAGGCGTCCTGCTGCGACTTATTAAAACGGTGAATTTCGTCAATAAACACTACTGGCGTAAGCAGATCACCACTTTCGGCAATCACTTCGCGCAGTTCTTTCACACCTGTATTCAGTGCAGACAGGCTAATGAAAGGACGATCCACCGCCTGAGCCAGCAATAGGGCAATGGTGGTTTTACCTACTCCAGGAGGCCCCCAGAAAATGATCGATGGCAAATGTCCTTGATCAATCATCTGGCGCAAGGGTGCATGCTCACCCAGCAAATGATCCTGCCCGATGATTTCGGACAAATCACGGGGACGTAAGCGTTCAGGAAGTGGAATATGCGTATCTGACATCATCAAGGGCTTTCTGCTGTTTTATCCTAGTCTATTGCGTCTGGCGCAAATCTACAATTTGAATCTGCATGCACTGCGTCATTCTATTGCGCACTGCTTGCTTCAATGAGCTGCTGCACCACTTCATAGCTGGCTTTAATCCTTGCCTCATTGGGGAAATTGGTATTGGCAAGCATCACGAGGCCAATTTTTTGCTGGGGAATAAAGGCGACATAAGCAGCAAAGCCATTGGTGGCACCTGTTTTAACTGCTGCACATTGATATGGACATCCAGAAATTTCAGCATATCCGAGCTGGTGCTTTTTATGCCATCAGCTTCAGCATCAAACATGCCTGCTGACACTCGAATCGGCTGATCATTTTTATAGCCTCATGCATATTGCGATTGCTGCTGTTCAGGTACATGAATAACTGATGCCACGCACCTAGCCTATATGTTGTAAATTTTCAAAAATTCAAACACAACATATTGTGGTGAAAGTGCCCAAAAATGCACTTACTGCGTAACATCAGTAATTAAGTTTATTTGGCACTCAGTTTAAGTAATTTTGCTTTAGGGCCATCTTCAATCACCCAGATTGAACCATCCTGTGCCTGATGCAGGCCACGGATACGCTGTTTCATGTCCAGTCGCTGCACTTCCTTAACAGGTTTAGCATTTAGGTCAACCACAATAATCGCCTCGGAGGACAATCCACCAATAAGGGCTTTTTGTTGCCACAAGGGAAATTGATTGCCTGTATAAATCATCAGACTGGAGGGTGAAATGACAGGTGTCCAGTCAATCTCAGGTGCCTTAAATTCTGGATGGGTATGATGGTCAGGAATCGGCAAGCCTGAATAATGATCACCATTGGAGACAATCGGATAGCCATAATTTTCTCCTTTAACGATACGATTTAGCTCATCACCGCCTTTTGGCCCCATCTCCACCACCCAAAGCTGGCCTTGCGGATCAAAAGCCATACCCAGTGGATTACGATGACCCAGTGACCAAATTTGCGCCGTGACACCGCCTTGCTGGATAAATGGATTATCTTTGACTGGCGTAGCATCGTCATTTAGACGCAGAACCTTACCTAGATTGCTTTGCATATCCTGAGCAGGATCAAATTTTTGTCGCTCGCCTGAACTGACCCATAATTTTCCATCAGGCCCAAACATCATCCGATGGCCGTAATGCCCCTGCCCTGAGACTTTCGGCACTTGTTGCCAGATGGTTTTTAAATCGGTCAGTTTTGGCTGTGCAGGATTGGATAAATCCAGCTTTGCCCGTGAAATTTCCGCTCCATAGCCATCCTGTCCTTTGCTGGCATAACTTAAATACAGCCAGTGATTATTCTGAAAATCAGGATGTAAAATGACATCGCCCAAGCCGCCTTGTCCACCATAACTGACCGCAGGAACACCACTGACATTGATACTGCTTTTGGTTTGGGGATCAAATAGCTTTAATTGCCCTTTGCGCTCCGTAATCAATAAACGCTGGTCAGGCAAGCTGATGATGGCCCACGGTTCATTCAACTGGGCAATCGCTTCAACACGATAGCTTTGTGCGATATTGTTTTGGGCACTTGTTTGTGCCGCGTCCTGTTTAGGAGTTCCTGAATTGGTTTCACTGGAACCACAGGCCAGCAAAAATAAAAAACTGCTACACAGCAAAGGCATCATGATCAATTTATTCATTATCTATCTTCCCTGTTTATACAATTTATTTTACGGAGATCAGCCAATAATAATGCTGTAGAAATGTTGCTTTATCAAATACCAACCGTTAAATTTGTGCTTAACGCACCCAGCGCACAATATAGTCCTCAATCTGTTCCTGATCGACCTCATCTTCTGAAATACAACGTCCAGCGGCCGATTTCTTCGCCTTGATCACACTCTGGCGTGAGCCTGTGTTCAGGTAATGCCAGGAGGGCAGGTTTTTCCCATCCTTTAAGCGACGGTAAGCACAGCTTGGAGGCAGCCATGAAATGGTCTGCAAGCGTTCTGGCGTGAGTTGGATACAGTCAGGCACCCGTTGCTGGCGGTTTGGATAATCTGAACAGCGTGCCGTTTTACAGTCCAGTAATTTACATGCCACCTTGGTATAGGCCACCTCAGCAGTGTCCTCATCCTCAAGCTTGACCAGACAGCACAAACCACAACCATCGCACAAGGCTTCCCATTCAGTCAGGCTAAGCTGCTCAAGTGGGTAGTGTTTCCAGAAGTTTGGACGGAGCTCAGATGACATACGCGGTTTTTCAGTTTCAGTTTGAGCTAATTATAACATTGACCAGAGTTTTGATGGGCTAGCGCAGTGATCTGTTCATTAACAATTCTTTAACCATTAAACATTCAGACCACAGAAACAGTACATTTTATTCAGAAAAGTCAAGATATATTTTAAACATAACGAAAAATTGAGGAGATATTAATATGTTCCGTTGGGCTATTATTTTTGCAGTGATTGCATTAATCGCCAGCTTGTTGGGTTTTGGTGGTGTTGCAGGTTTATCTAAAGACTTTGCTGTGATTTTACTCGTGGTTGCCGTGATTTTGGCAATTGTTGGTTTTGTTTCCAGAGGTCGAGTCTAAAAAAATTTTAGAGAGAATAAAAAAAGAAGAATTTAATATTCTTCTTTTTTTATTGATAAAAATCATGTTTCTATTTATTTCTTCTCCAGCAAACCATTATTTTTATGTTTTAATCAATGCATTCTAACAATACAGATCAGGACAATAGAATGAACTTTGCCATCCATACCCGTGAAATTGAATATAGCGCTCCAGATGGCGAACGCCTTATTGGCTATTTTGCTGCACCTGTTACAGATGAACCTGTTGCAGGTGTGATTGTTGCACCTGAATGGTGGGGTCGTAATGACTATACAGAACAGCGCGCCCGTGAGTTGGCGGAGCATGGCTTTGCTGCGCTGGCGATTGACATGTATGGCGACAAGAAAGTTACTACGGATGTGCCACAAGCCTCAGCATGGATGAACCAGACTTTTGAACAACCAGACACCATTGTCAACCGCGCTCAGGCAGGCCTGAATGCTTTAGCAGCACAACCAGGAGTCAATGCGGAAAAGCTGGCTGCAATTGGTTTCTGTTATGGCGGCAAGGTGGTACTTGATCTGGTACGTTCTGGTGCTGATCTCAAGGCAGTGGCAACGTTCCATGCCGTGTTGGCGACTGGCACTCCAGCAGAGAAAGGTAAGGTGAAAGCTGAGATTCTGGTACTGCATGGCGAACTCGACAGCATGGTGACACTGGACGATGTGGCAAGCTTCCGTCAGGAAATGCATGACGCAGAAGTGGATCATGAAGTGATTATTTTTGAGGATGCCAAACACGGTTTTAGTAATCCGCTTGCTGATGAACGGGCCAAAGCCAATAATGTTGACTTAGGCTATAACGCCGAGGCTGAACGTCAGGGTCTTGAAGCCATGTATGAGTTGTTAGATAAGCATTTGAAGTAATCGGTAAATACAAAATTTAGGTTCTCGGAAATAGCTGCTAGTGCAAATCTGAGATCTAAAATTTTGAAAATATTTGCTCGTGCAAAGGCGGCATGGATGCCGCCTGTTTGGCTGCGGCATCAAGGATGTGCCGTCAGCCAAACAAAGGATTTTTGCTTACTTTTCATCCTTGAAAAGTAAGTCCAGCTGAAAGCTTATCCTAAAATTGGAGGAGTACTCGGCATGACTCCATTTAGAAGAAACTATACAGCCTCATAAGCCATACGAAATCAAATATAATTTGCGTAAGCGATGCCTTATTTTTGACGGGTCAAAAGTAACAAAACCCCTCTCCCCATTTCCGCTATACTACCCCTCTGCTTTTGATTGTTCTGATTCATGTCTGATTTCTCATTTTCTGATGCACTACTCACGTGGTTCGACCAACATGGCCGCCACGATTTACCATGGCAAGTCGCTGATGATCCCTACAAAGTGTGGGTGTCAGAAATCATGCTACAACAGACTCAAGTTAAAACTGTTCTGCAATATTTTGATCGCTTTATCGAAAGGTTTCCAACCGTAGACGATCTTGGTCAGGCCAGTTGGGATGACGTTGCCCCTTATTGGGCTGGTTTAGGCTACTATGCCCGTGCACGCAATCTGCACAAAGCCGCTGTTATCGTAAAGCAGAAAGGAAAGTTTCCTGAAACATTAGAACAGTGGATTGAATTACCAGGCATTGGCCGTTCAACCGCTGGTGCATTAATGTCTCTTGGCTTACGACAATATGGCGTCATTATGGATGGCAATGTGAAACGAGTTTTAGCACGTTTTTTTGCAATCGAAGATGATTTATCCAAGCCACAGCATGAGCGTGCTTTATGGCAAATTGCGGAACAGCTGTGTCCGAAAGAACGCAACCATGATTACACCCAAGCAATCATGGATTTGGGTGCTACAGTCTGCACACCGAAAAAGCCTTTGTGTTTATACTGCCCAATGCAACAACACTGTCAGGCCTATCAACAAGGTTTAGAACAAGAACTCCCATTTAAAAAAGCAAAAAAACCTGTCCCTGTTAAAACGGCGAATGTGCTCCTAATTCAAGCAGGTCGTGAGTGGCTTTGGCAACAACGTGAAGCCCACGGTCTATGGGGAGGTTTGTATTGTCTGCCTATCATTGAACAGGCAACCGAATTACAACAGATTGAACAACAATTTAAGCTCCAAGCTCAAGTATCATCACTACAGATTAGTCATAGTTTTACTCACTTTACATGGATACTGCATGAACAACTGTTCCACGTGGAACATGATCAAAAAGAACAGCTCAGTATCGAATTAAATGGAGTATGGCTAAGTCCAGAAGCTGCGATTGCCAAAGGCATTCCAACCGCCATGAAAAAATTGATTACAGCAAAACAAAAGACTTCCTCTACTTAATTGTTGTAAATCGAAATCACAAGGAGTTTGTGTGCGTCTTTCGATTCCATTTATCGTGATTAGTCTATTGGCTATTCTAATTTCTGCATGTACGACAACGCCTAGTAAGCCTACGCCCCTACCAGCCACTCAAATCAATAAACTTAAAAATCTGCGTTTAGATAGCCGTTTGCCCGTTCCAGTCAAAGGTATCAATCGAAATGAATTACGAGATACTTGGGGAGCTGCACGTAGCCAAGGACGTAACCACGAAGGGATTGATATCATGGCGGAGCGTGGGACGAAAGTGTATAGTGCTACCGAAGGGTTAGTCGCTGATTTACGTAATAATAATTTAGGTGGCAAAATCATTTGGATTCTTGGACCTTCTGGTTCTTGGCACTACTATGCCCATTTAGATGGTCATAAACGTGGTCTTAATGTGGGAGACTATGTTCATAAGGGCGACCTCATTGGTTATGTGGGCAATACAGGCAATGCTCGTGCGACTGCCCCACATTTACATTATGGTATTTATT
>ERZ650306.1888-NODE-1888-length-11230-cov-23.698434_pt1 | contig 11230 bp, 5 predicted proteins | sample MGYA00376242_ERZ650306 | MGnify/ENA primary metagenome ERZ650306 (study PRJEB26733, sample SAMN07839244) | wastewater metagenome | biome: urban; feature: wastewater treatment plant; material: waste water | place: USA: North Carolina | collected 2016-03-31 ...
CGGTCAGCTGGTGATGTTGACCCAACGTATCGGTAAGTCGGCCAACGAATTCCAGACCATGGAAGGCGTGAGCCCCGAGGCCGTGTTTCTGCTGGGCAAGGACTTGAACTCCTTCAAGGAAATTGCACAAGGCCTGCTGGAAGGCAGCCCCGAGTTGCGCCTGTCGGCCACCAAGGACGCGCAGACCCGCGAGCAATTGGAAGCGCTGATCAAGCTGTACGAACAGACCCGTACCCAGGCCAGCGCCATTCTGGGCAACCTGCAAGGTCTGGTGTCTGCCCGTGAAGCGCAGTCCGCGATCATTGCCGACAGCGAGCCACTGCGCCGCCAGCTGGAAACGCTCCAGACCAAGCTGTCCGCCCAAACGGGTGTGGGCGCCGGTCAGTTGGCTGCTCTGGTTTTGGCCAGTGCCTTCCTGTTGATTTGCGGCTTCTTCCTGTCGCGTGTTCAGCTGCTGGACAGCCGTAACCGCCAAAAGACTGCTGAAGCGCAGCAAAAAGACGCCAAGCGTCAAGAGCAGGAAGCCAAGCGCGTCAACGACGCCAACCAGGCCGCCATTTTGCGTTTGATGAACGAACTGCAATCGGTCGCTGAAGGTGACTTGACGCAAGAAGCCACCGTGACCGAAGACATCACTGGCGCCATTGCTGACTCGGTGAACTACACGGTGGAAGAGCTGCGCCAGCTGGTGGGTAGCGTGCAGAACACGGCTACTCGCGTGGCGCAGACGACAGCCCAGGTGGATGCTACCTCCACTGAACTGCTGGCTGCTTCTACTGAGCAGCTGCGTGAGATTCGTGAAACTGGCCGCTCCGTTCTTGACATGGCGACCCGCATTAACGAAGTGTCCACACAAGCCCAAGAGTCGGCCACGGTGGCGCGCCAATCGCTGCAAGCTGCTGACTCCGGTCTGCAGGCCGTGCAGAACGCCATCGGCGGTATGAATTCCATCCGTGACCAGATTCAGGACACCTCCAAGCGCATCAAGCGCCTGGGCGAATCGTCGCAGGAGATCGGCGAAATCACGGAGCTGATTTCCGACATTACCGAGCAGACGAACGTGCTGGCTCTGAATGCTGCCATTCAGGCCGCGTCTGCTGGTGAAGCCGGTCGCGGCTTCTCTGTGGTGGCCGAAGAAGTGCAGCGACTGGCTGAACGTTCTGCCGATGCTACGCGTCAGATCTCGGCACTGGTGAAAGCCATTCAGACAGATACCCAGGATGCTGTGGCCGCTATGGAGCGTTCTACGCAGGGTGTGGTGGAAGGGGCTCGCCTGTCTGACAGTGCCGGTACTGCCCTGACTGAAATTGACCGCGTGTCGCGCCGCCTTGCTGAACTGATTGAGCAGATTTCGTCTTCGACATCGCGTGAAGCTGTGTTGGCCAACGAAGTGGCCGACAACATCCAGCACATTTTCGCGGTGACTGAGCAAACGGGTGAAGGTACCCGCACCACAGCGCAACAGGTTCGTGAACTGTCGCAAATGGCCGAGGAACTGCGTCAATCGGTGGCGCGTTTCAAGATCGCCTGACGCTAGTCATCAACCAGCTGGCTCTTTGCAGCCGGGGACGAATCCATGTCATCTATTGATGTCAACAATGCACCGGCCGCAGACTGGACCCCTGGAGACCAGGATCTGGGTCCTCTGGCCTGGGTGCTTGACGAGTTACGCAAATCGCTGGGTGGCGCAGTCAAATCGATGCGCCGTTTTTTGCGCGAGGCTGAACAGGCTCAGGAGTCCGATCTGACATCTCTGGATGCCGGATCGTTGCGCATAGCAAGGCAACAGTTGCACCAGGCCAGCGGTGCGCTGGAAATGGTGGGTATGGCCCCTCCAGCTCTCGTGCTGCGGGCCATGGAGTCTGCGGTACAGAAATTTGTGCAGCGTCCCGAACTGTGCCAAGACGACTCAGCCGCCATCATTGAACGTGCCAGCTTTGCTCTGATCGAATATCTGGAAGGCGTGCTGGCAGGCAAGCCGGTCTCGCCGGTGGCCTTGTTTCCCCAGTACCGCGACGTTCAAACGCTTGCGGGTGCGGATCGAGTTCACCCTGCAGACCTGTGGCCTGTAGAGCGGCGTTTCAAGGAACCTGATCTGGAGGTGACCGCATCGCCTCTGCTCTATGGCGCAGATGCCCGAGCTCGTCTTGATGCTGCTGTGCTCAAGATTGTGAAGACCGGTGATCGCAAGGCGGCGCGCAGTATGCGTGACACCTGCCTGGGGTTCGTGGCAGCCCAGCAGGACCGCCAGGTACGTGCTTTCTGGAAGATTTGTGCAGGCTTCTTTGAAGCTTGCATGGAAGGTCTGCTGCCGCCAGATGTCTACGTCAAACGCGTTGCCTCACGTGTGCTGATGCAGTACGCCACCCTTGCCAAGGGTGACAAAACGGTGGCAGATCGGCTGGTTCAAGACCTTTTGTTCTTCTGCTCCCAGGCCCAGAACGTTGATGGTGCGCGTACACCTGCCCTGCAGGCTGTGCGGGACGCATTTGCGCTGGATCGTTTCAAGCCTGTGGATTACGAAACAGTGCGTTTTGGTCGTTTCGACCCCGCATTGTTGGCACAAGCTCGCAAGCGCATTGCAGCGGCTACGGAGACGTGGTCTGCCTTGGCAGGCGGAGATCGCAACAAGATCAAACCGGCTGCAGATCAATTCAGCCTGGTTTGCGATTCGCTGCGCAAGCTCAACCCGGGCAGCGAGAGCCTGGCGGTCGCACTGACCAAAACCCTGGATGCCATCACCCGCACGGGCGAGCCACCATCGGCCGCGTTGGCCATGGAAGTGGCGACATCGGTGCTGTATCTGCAAGCAGCCTTTGAAGAGCTGGATGCCGCAGATGACCAGATGATCCAGCGGGCGGCCCGTTTGGCCGAGCGGTTGGATGCGGTGGGATCGGGTGCAGAGCCTGAGCCTCTGGAAGCCTGGATGGAAGAGCTGTACCGCCGTGTCAGCGACAACCAGACGATGGGCAGCGTGGTGGATGAGTTGCGCGCCACCCTCGCTGAGGCCGAAAAGGCGATGGATCAGTTTTTCCGCAGTCCGCAAGAAACCTCGCTGCTGGTGGCTGTGCCCGGCTTCTTGGCGCAAATGCGTGGCGTACTGTCTGTGCTGGGATTGGATCAGGCATCTCTGGCGGTGCTGCGCATGCGCGACACGGTGGAGCGTCTGCTCATCAATGAGATTTCTGACGCAGACAAGCCCGGCGCATTCGAAAAGCTGGGCAGCAATCTGGGTGCGTTGGGCTTCCTGATTGACATGCTCAACTACCAGCGTGCGATGGCGCGCAAGCTCTTCGTTTATGACGAAGAGGCAGGTGAGCTGCGCATTCTCACTGCCAAGGGGCGCTCGCGGGCCTCCGACGCCCAGGAAGAAGCTCCAGCCAAGCTGGAAGAGCGAGCAGCACAACCGTTGCCTGAGATCGTGCCACGCTTCCAGGTGGAAGAGCCTGACGGCGTGCCGACAGATTTCTCGCCATTCCCCGGCATGTCTTCGGACAGCGCCGATACACAGCCGACCCCAGAAGATCAGTTGGCTCCCGAGATCTCTTTTGATTTCGCCGAGGCAGCGTCGCCCGCGGCATCACCTGCACCTGCGCCCATCGAGTTCGCTGTCAAAGAGCAACTTGCTGTCGAAGATGAGTTGCTGGAAGTGTTCCTGGAAGAGGCGCGGGAGGTGGTGGTCAACGGCACCACAGCCATCGCCGCCTTGACTGAGGAGCCTGGCAATCTCAGCGAACAGACTACCTTGCGTCGCGCGTTCCACACGCTCAAGGGCAGTTCGCGCATGGTGGGGCTGAACGACTTTGGCGAAGCCGCTTGGGCCATGGAGCAACTGCTCAATGCCTGGCTGGCAGAGCAAAAGCCCATGCAGCCGCCGCTGTTGCAGCTCTCGTCCGATGCGCTGCAAGCATTTGATCGCTGGGCCAGTGACATTGCCGCAGGCCAAGCCAGCGGATGGCAATCCCAGGCATTCCGTGAATCTGCCGATGCTTTGCGCTTGCAAGGGGCAGTGGTTCCGTTGGTGGTGCCTGGCGGTCAGCAAGCTCCAGAAGCAGAAGCTACAGAGCCCACCGCGGAAGCGCATGTGGATTCAGCCGCTCAGGCTCCGATCGAACTGGCCGAAGCAATCGACATCTCTGAGGAGGTGGTGCTGCACGAGGACTTCCAATCCACGGAAATTCCCGAAGGGGAGGCTGAATCTAGTGTTGTGGCGGACGCCTCGTCCCCTGAGTCCATGGGCGGCGCCGTTACAGAAGAGATCGATTTTGCGGAGTTCACCTCGGCTCTCAGAGAGTTCGAGCCATCGGTGGCCCCTGCAGAAACCCTGCCTGTGCTGGACGCGGCTGCGGAACCGGGAGCGGACAGCCCCGTCGATCTGAGTTTGCCGGATCTTTCGTTCCTGGATGCAGACGTGCCTGCTGCTGCGGTGGTGGAAGAGACACCACAGCCTGAAGAGCATGCTGTGTTCGAAGAACTGCCAGCGTTGGATGAGGTGCCCGCTTTGGACTTCAGCGCTACCGTTGAGTCTGCACAAGAAGCACCAGCGATGGAGAGCGAGCCTGAAGAGGTGCCGCTCTCGGTCTATGAGCCTGTTGCCCTGACTGAACCCGCGGCTGAAGCGCCGTCTGTCATCACCGACGCGTTGGAAGTTGAGGCGACTCTCCCAGAGACGTCGGAATCTCCAGTCGAAGAAGAGCCGGTGAGCGAAGAGGCGGTCAAGGTCATTGAAACCTTGCGCATTGGCTTGCCGCTGTACAACGTGTACCTGAATGAGGCGGACGAGTGGTCGCGTCGTTTGGTCACCTGTCTGCAGGAATGGGCTCTGGAGTTGCATGAGCCTCTGCCTGACACCGCAGTCGCGCTGGCCCATTCGTTGGCGGGAAGCTCTGCTACGGTGGGATTCACCGCCCTGTCCGACATGGCACGAGTGCTCGAACACGCACTGCAGCATGTTCAGTTGGCACCGCAGGGCAACGAGGAGCAGGTTTCGGTGTTCATGGCAGCGGCTGACGACATTCGCCGCTTGCTTCACCAGTTCGCCGCAGGCTTCCTGAAAGAGCCCAGCCCTGAAGTGCTGGATGCTTTGCGCCAGATTCTGGAAACAGAAGTCAGCAGCACGTTGTCGCCTGCCTACGACGATTTGATGGAGGATTCTGGGCCTGAGCCTCAGGGGCTGGAGGCTGCGGAGTCTTTTGCGGAGGCAGAGCAGCCAGAAGAAGTGGCCACGCCTGTTGTTCCGCAGGAGCCAGCAGTGGCCGCCCCAGTGGCTCGTGCCGTTGCGCCCGCGCTATCGGTGGTCAAGCGCGATGCGGCATCCCTGGTGGGTACTGACGTGGACGACGACATTGACGTTGTGGACGTCATTGATCCCGACCTGTTCCCGATTTTCGAGGAAGAGGCTGCCGAATTGCTGCCCCAACTGGGTGGCGCACTGCGCCAGTGGGCAGCTCGTCCGGACAATCTGGGTGCCCGCAGCGAAGTCTTGCGTGCCTTGCACACCCTCAAAGGCAGCTCGCGGTTGGCAGGCGCCATGCGCCTGGGTGAAATGGCGCACCGCCTCGAGTCTGCCATTGAGCAGATCGACGTGGAGACGGTCACCGTCGACCAAGTGGAGCCTTTGCTTGCGAGCTTCGACAATCTGGAAGCAAACTTCCAGACTCTCAGTGCCCATGCCGGTCAAGACCCCAGCGCAGGTGTAGAGGCAGAAGCGGTTCAAGGTTTCGTGGAACCAGTCGCTGCGACTGAATCCGTGTCGTCTCAAGGCGGTTCAAGTGCTGGCCCCGCCGTACCAGCTGTGCGTTTGCCTGCTGCGTCGCAACTGGCTCCGCTGCGTGTTGCGGCCAACCAGTCGGTGCGTGTGCGTGCGCAGTTGCTCGATCGCTTGGTCAACCAGGCGGGTGAGGTGATGATCAGCCGTTCGCGTCTGGATGTACGGCTTGGACAGTTCCGCAGCTCGCTCAATGACCTGTCCGGCAACTTGGATCGCCTGCGTCAGCAGTTGCGTGACATCGAAGTACAGGCCGAGTCGCAGATGCAATCGCGCATGGCACTGGCCAAGGACTCTGCCGCAGGTTTCGACCCGCTGGAATTTGACCGCTTCACGCGCGTGCAAGAGTTGACCCGCATGATGGCCGAGTCGGTGAACGACGTGGCGACGGTGCAGCGCAACTTGCAGCGCGCCATGGAAGGTGCGGAAGACGATCTGATTGCCCAAGGCCGCCAGGCGCGGGAGCTGCAGCGCGATCTGCTGCGTACTCGCATGGTGGAGTTCGAAGGCATTGCGGAGCGCTTGTACGCGGTGGTTCGCCAATCGTCCAAGGAAACCGGCAAGCAGATCAAGCTGGACATCACCGGAGGCTCCATTGAAATGGACCGTGGGGTGCTGGACCGCATGACACCTGCCTTCGAGCACTTGCTGCGTAACTGCGTTGCCCACGGCATCGAAGAGCCTGACGTGCGGGTGGCCGCTGGCAAGCCAGCCACCGGAACCATCACGGTGGATCTGCGGCACGAAGGCAACGACGTGTCGGTGGAGTTCCGCGACGATGGTGCAGGCCTGAACCTTGCCCGAATTCGTGAAAAAGCCGTTGCGCAAGGTCTGCTGCAAGCAGATGACGAACTCAGCGACGACGCCGCAGCCAACCTGATCTTCATGCCGGGCTTCAGCACCGCGACCGAAGTGACTGGTTTGTCTGGCCGGGGTATCGGCATGGACGTGGTTCGTTCCGAAATCAACGCCTTGGGTGGCCGCATCGAAACGTCTACCCAAACCGGACAAGGCACGGCCTTCCGGATGGTGCTGCCACTGACCACTGCTGTGACGCAGGTGGTGATGTTGCGCGCCGGTGAGTTGGCTGTGGGTGTGCCTGCTAATCTGGTGGAGATCGTGCGCCGCACCTCGGCCCAGGACCTGGAAGAGGCTTACCGCTCCGGTTATTTCGACGACGGTCTGGAGAAGGTTCCCTTTTTCTGGTCGGGAGCGCTGCTGCAATCTTCCGCCCGCAGCAATGAGCCTGCAGGCAAGACCCGCCCGGTGGTGATCTTCCGAAGCGCTTCGCAGCGTGTGGCCATGCACGTGGATGAAGTGCTGGGCAACCAGGAAGTGGTGGTGAAGAACCTGGGGCCACAACTGTCCCGTTTGCCAGGCCTGGCAGGTATGTCGGTGCTGGCTTCGGGTGCAGTGGTCTTGATCTACAACCCTGTGGCCTTGGCTACGGTGTATGGCGATCAGGTGCGTGCCGCCAGTGCCGGTGTGTCCATGCTGGCGGAAACCGACAGCCCCGATGCACCGAAGGCTCCCACGTCTTCGATGCTGTCGGGCCCCAGCCAGGTTCCGCTGATCCTGGTGGTGGACGATTCCATCACGGTCCGTCGTGTGACGCAGCGTTTGCTGCAGCGCGAAGGTTACCGGGTGTCGTTGGCTGCCGATGGCCTGCAGGCGCTGGAGCGTTTGCAGGAAGAGCGGCCTACTGTGGTTCTCTCCGACATCGAAATGCCCCGCATGGATGGCTTTGATCTGGCCCGCAACATACGTGCTGACAGTGCGTTGCGCGATCTGCCAATCATCATGATCACCTCGCGTATCGCTGAAAAGCACCGCGAGCATGCGATGGAACTGGGTGTGAACCACTACCTGGGCAAGCCCTACTCGGACGAGGAGCTGCTGAGCCTGATCCAGCACTACGCACGCCTGGCGGCCGCTACCGCAGAGGTGTGAAGTCAAGGCTGCCAAGTGCAGTCTTGATAGCCCAAACAAGAGCGCCCCTCAGGGCGCTTTTTTCATGGGTGGCAGGTACGGGGTGCAAGGGGCGATAGTGCGCGCCACGGGGCGCGCGCTGCGGCCCCACCGGGTGGCGTGCTAGGGCGCTGCTGCCTTCACCACCGCGTAGCGCTCCAGCGTTTTTTTGCGTGCCTCATCGTGTTGCACGATGGGAAGAGGGTAGGTGTGGCCCAAGGTAACACCTGCTGCTTGCAATTCCAGCGGCTTGGCCGCCCAAGGGGCGTGCAGCGCGGCTTTGCTCAGCCCGGCCAGTTGCGGCAGGTAGCGGCGTATGAACTTGCCCTCCGGGTCAAACTTCTCGCTTTGGCTGACCGGGTTGAAGATGCGGAAATAGGGCTGTGCGTCGCAGCCGCTCGAGCTGGCCCATTGCCAGCCGCCGTTGTTGGCGGCGAGATCAAAGTCGTTGAGTTGCTGCGCAAAATACTGCTCGCCCCAGCGCCAATCAATGCCCAGATCCTTCACCAGAAAGCTGGCCACCACCATGCGCAAGCGGTTGTGCATGTAGCCCGTCTGGTTGAGCTGTGCCATGGCAGCATCGACCAGGGGATAGCCTGTTTGCCCGTCGCACCAGGCCTTGAACAGCGCTTGTGCCGTGTCACCCTGCTCCCACGCGATGGCGTCATAAGCGGGTTTGAAGCTGCGCTCTGCCACATGGGGGTGGTGGTAGAGAATCTGGAAGTAGAAGTCGCGCCAGATCAGTTCATTCAGCCAAGTGGCAGCGCCTGGGTTGCCCTGCTGTGCCAGGGCGTGCGCGGTGCGCGCCAGCAGCCGGGGCGAGATGGTGCCAAAGCGCAGGTGCACGCTGAGGTAGCTCGGCCCTTTCACGGCCGGAAAGTTGCGCGTTTCTTCGTAACGCTCAATGCGCTGCAGGAAGTCATCAAACAACTGCTGCGCACCCCGGCTTCCCGTGGGCAATTTCAGCTGACCCAGAGTGCTTTGTTCAAAGCCGATCGCACCCAGCGTGGGCACGGGGCGCGTGTGTTCTGGCGGCCGCGGCGCCAGTCGGTGTGCGTGGCGCTCTACCGGGTAGCTTTTCAGGAAGAAGGCATTGATTTTGCGCAGCCATGCATTTTTGTACGGCGTAAACACGCTGTAGGGCGTGCCCGATTGGGTAAGCACCTCGTCCCGCTCCAGCACCGTATGGTCTTTGTAGGTGTGCATCGCCACACCGTTTCGCGCCAGCTGGGTGCGCACAGCGTTGTCGCGTTGCAAGGCCTGGGGCTCGTCGTCGTGGTTGGTGAAGACGGCATTCGCACCCAGCGCCTGGGCCAGCTGGGGCACGGCATCGACGGCTGCCGCGTGCAGCACGATGAGGCCTCCCTGCGCGTGGCCACTCAACTCACGCAGATGAGTATCCAGCTCTACCAGCGATTCGCGGATGAACTCCACGCGCCGGTCGGCCCGGGGCAGCGGGGCGAGGATGTCTGTGTCGAAGACAAAAACGCAATGCACTTGCTGGCAGTGGGTCAGTGCGTGGTACAGGGCTGCATGGTCCAGTGCGCGCAGGTCGCGCCGGAACCAGACAAGGCCGGTGGCGTAAGAGGGCTCCATGTTCACCGTTAAAATTGGACAATGTCTTCTGATTCTGCGCCCATCAACCTGACGCATCATTTTTTGATCGCCATGCCCGGTCTTGAAGATGAGTCTTTCGCGCGCAGTGTGGTGTACCTGTGCGAGCACAGCGAACGCGGTGCTCTGGGTCTCATCATCAACAAGCCCTCCGATATCACCCTCAAAGGCCTGTTCGACAAGGTCGATTTGTCCTTGCGCCGCGAGGATCTGACCCAGGAACCCGTGTTTCAGGGCGGCCCGGTGCAAACCGAACGCGGTTTTGTGCTGCATGAGCCCATGCTCGCAGGCACCGAAAAAGCCGATGAGTCCGCCTATGCCTCGAGCATGGCGATTCCTGGTGGCCTGGCCATGACCACCTCCAAGGACGTGCTGGAAGCCCTTTCCACGGGCGCCGGGCCTCGCCGGGTGCTGGTCACGCTGGGGTATTCATCGTGGGGCGAAGGCCAGCTGGAGTCTGAGCTGGCTGAAAACGCCTGGCTCACCGTGGGCGCCGATTTGTCCGTGATTTTCGACACGCCCGTGCCCGAGCGCTACGACCGTGCGCTGGGCTTGCTGGGCTTGCAGGCCTGGATGCTCTCTCCTGAGGCGGGACACGCATGACCGGGCTTCCCGCTCAGCCTACCGCTTCCGTCCAGCCCGCCGTTCCCGCGCAGTTTCAGACTTTTCTTGCTTTTGATTTTGGCCTCAAGCGCACGGGGGTGGCCTCGGGCAACCGCATGCTGCGCACGGCCAGCCCGCAGGCCACCATCAAGGCCGAGGGTGACGCCCGCTTCGCCCAGGTGGCCCAGCGCATCAAGGAATGGCAGCCCGACGCGCTGGTCATCGGCGTGCCCTACCACCCCGATGGCGCCAGCCACGAGAACACGCAGCGTGCCCTGAAATTTGGCCGCCAATTGCGCGGGCGCTTTGGTCTGCAGGTGTTTGAGGTGGACGAGCGCTACAGCACCACCGAAGCCCATGCCGAGCGGTCGCGCGGCGGATCCGGTTTTGCCAGTGGCGCCAAGGATGCCGACGCCGCCTCGGCCTGCATCATCCTGGAACAGTTTTTGAGGAACCTCCCATGACGACTTCTCCTGCCGGCCAGGCCGGCAGCCTCGTGCTCGACGCCGAGGCCCTGTACCGCGAATTGCTGCGCGGCGTGCGCAGCATGCTGACCCCCACCACGCGCCTGGCGGGCATCGCTTCGGGCGGCGCCTGGCTGGCCGAGCGCCTGCAAAAAGACCTGGGCCTGGAAGGCCCCGCCGGGGTGCTGTCATCGGTGATGCACCGCGATGACTTTGCCCAGCGCGGGCTGGCCGTCGGGGCGCAAACGGCGCTGCCCTTTGATGTAAACGGCGCCGATGTGCTGGTGCTCGACGACGTGCTCTACACCGGCCGCACCATCCGCGCCGTGCTCAACGAGCTGTTTGACTACGGTCGTCCCGCCAGCGTTCGCCTGGCCGTGTTGGTGGACCGGGGTGGGCGCGAATTGCCCGTGCAGGCCGACTTTGCCGCTGCCCGCGTGGCGTTGCCCGGCAGCCAGTCGCTGGCCCTGGCACGCAATGAGCAGGGCACTTTCCAGTTTCAAGTCCAGGAGGCCTGACCGTGCTGCACAAGCGCAACCCCCAACTCAACAAGAACGGCGAGCTGATCCACCTGCTCTCCATCGAAGGCCTGCCGCGCGACATCGTCACGCACATCCTCGACACCGCTGCCAACTTCGTGAGCGTGAACGACCGCGAAGTGAAGAAGGTGCCCCTGCTGCGCGGCAAGAGCGTGTTCAACCTGTTCTTCGAGAACAGCACGCGCACCCGCACCACCTTCGAGATTGCGGCCACGCGCCTGAGCGCCGACGTGATCAACCTCGACATCGCGCGCAGCTCTGCCGCCAAGGGTGAG
>ERZ650306.1889-NODE-1889-length-11227-cov-10.107948_pt1 | contig 11227 bp, 6 predicted proteins | sample MGYA00376242_ERZ650306 | MGnify/ENA primary metagenome ERZ650306 (study PRJEB26733, sample SAMN07839244) | wastewater metagenome | biome: urban; feature: wastewater treatment plant; material: waste water | place: USA: North Carolina | collected 2016-03-31 ...
ACGACGCTCTTCCGATCTCTTTTTCACTTATCCCTAATACGATCTGAGTATCTTCAGTTAAATTTTTTGTAGATTGGTAGTTGGCATCACAGATTCTAGTCGTAATCTTGTATGTTCCTTTTGGCACCAACAAATAATTATCCCCTCTCTTCGGAACATCTAAATTAAAGAATTTTTTACCATCTACTTTTATAATCAAATTACAATCAGAATTATTTTTTACCATAACAAAAACTTCTGACTTGTTTCTATCTGTACTAAACAAATTATTGAGCAGGTTTACCGTCTTATCTGTATTAGCATCAGCAGTCCCTTTTTCTACTTTTCTCTCTACTTCTTTACTCAACTTCTCCGTATTCAATGGTTGAATTACAGGTTTTGCCTTAGGAGATTGTACTGCTCCAAGGTTTTTCATTCTATTGTTAAGAAAGTTTGCATTAGGATTATTAGGATACTTTTTAATAAAAGCACTAATCTCTTTGGGGTCTTGGCTTCTCATAATTTTATCTATTTCTTCTTTTGTCTGAGAAAAAAAGAAACTCGTTGAAAATAAAACCAATAGAGAAAATAATTTGTGTTTTTTGTAATTCATATTTAGTTTAATAATTGACTTTGAAAATTTAAACTATAACGCAAAAACCTGCTTTTTAGTTTAAGTGAAATTTCATATCTTTGCAACTCAAAATTTATACCACAATTATAATTAAAATTTTTCAATTATGTATACACCAGTTGCTGCAGATGTAGCTAAACTAAGAAACACAACAGGAGCAGGAATGATGGACTGCAAAAAAGCTTTAACAGAAGCTGAAGGAGATTTTGAAAAAGCTATCGAAATCCTTAGAAAAAAAGGACAAAAAGTAGCTGCTAATAGAGCTGACAGAGAATCTACTGAAGGTGCTGTAATTGCAAAAGTAAACGAAGATCATACTTTAGGAGTAGTTATTGCTCTTAACTGCGAAACTGACTTTGTAGCTAAAAACGCTGCTTTCGTAGAATTAGCTCACGAATTAGCACAACAAGCTCTTTTCTACAAAGACAAAGAAGAATTTTTAGCTTCTGATTTCCACGGAATTTCTGTAGCAGAAAAATTAATCGAGCAAACAGGTGTAATCGGTGAAAAAATTGAAATCGGTGCTTTCGAAAGACTTGATGGTACTTTTGTAGGTTCTTACATCCACGCTGGTAATAAAATCGCTACTCTTACTTCTCTTTCTGCTAATGTAGAAGGTGCAGAAGATGCTGCTAAATCTGTAGCAATGCAAGTTGCTGCTATGAACCCAATCGCTTTAGACGAAACTCAAGTTTCTCAAGAAGTTATTGACAGAGAATTAGAAATCGAAAGAGATATCTTAACTAAAGAAGGAAAACCTGCAAACATTATTGACAATATCCTTAAAGGAAAAATGCAGAAATTCTACAAAGAAAACACTTTAGTACACCAAGCTTTCATTAAAGATGGAGGTATGTCTGTAGCTGATTTCGTAAAATCTGTAAACGGAGATTTAAAAGTAACAGGATTCAAGAGAGTTGCTCTTTCTTAATTCTTTTTAAATACTTAACTCATAAAAAACTCTGTAAGAAATTCTTACAGAGTTTTTTTGTGAAAAATTCATAAGTTTAAATTAAATTTGTAGTCCTTAAATACATAATAGAATTATGAAGAAGTTACTTACTATATTTTTATTTTTTATTTCTTATTTTATTTCTGCACAATTTGATACAGAACACTGGTTTGCACCAATGGCTGATGCTTCTAATGGTTCAGAAGCTCAACAATATATTTATGTCTCGACTAATGAATCTACTCCTTTTAAAGTAGATATCTATAACAATAATGTCATCATAGGAACCATCAACAATCTAAGCAAAGGAAGTCCTCAGAAATTTTACATTCCCAGAGAATATATTATCACGAGTAATAATACAGAAATCAATGCAAAAGCTACCTTAGGTTTACACCTAGTAGGAGAAAAAAAATTCTTTGCCAATCTAAGATTTTCTGTATCTAATCATGCAGAAATTCTAACTTCTAAAGGAAAATCTGCATTAGGAAAAAACTTTTATATAGGAATGGGAGAACAATATATTCCTACTAGAATAGATTATATAAATGGTTTAAACGCTATAGCGAGTGTAATCGCTACAGAAAACAATACTACGATAAAACTTAGTGGTTACAATAAAGATGTTATCTTTTCAGACGGAAGTACTGATGATGAAAAAACCATCATTCTTAATAAAGGTGAATCTTATATTTTTGAAACTCGTGTTTCTGATGCCACTGCCAATTTAGATGGTCTTATTGGTGCAAACTTATCCGCTGACAAGCCAGTTTCGGTAACCAATGGAAATTTCCTTAGCGTTGCAGAGAACAAAGCAAATTATGATATTTTAATGGACCAATCTGCTCCTACAGATCGATTAGGAACAGAATATGTAGTATTAAAAGGTAACGGAACTGCCAGTGGATTAACCGATGGCTATACAGAAAAATCTCTTGTTATTGCCACTGAAGACAATACTGAAGTTTACATAAATGGAGCTACTACGCCTACTACCACACTTAGCAAAGGACAATTTTATTTCATAAGAGGAAATTTTTATAATCCTAGTGGCAACATTTATAACTTGTATATTAAATCTACCAAACCTATTTATGTGTACCAGTTTTTAGCTGGAACTGATGGGACAGACGGAACTCCAGAATTTGCAACGGGCGGTTTCAATTTTATCCCAGCACTTAGCTGTTATCTTCCGAGTAGTATAGATGAAATAGGTTTTGTAAGTGAAATGCCATACCTCTCTAATTTTGAAAATTATTATAACACAAAACTCAATATTATTACCGAAAAAGGAGCAACAGTTTCTATTAATGGTACTCCAATTAACTCCAGCTTTGGACCATTTGCGTTAAGTGGAAACTCTTCTTGGGAAACTTATGTAGTTCCCAATGTTTCGGGAAATGTTACTATAAAATCTACAAGATCTGTTACTGCGGGAATTGCTGCTGGTAATGGTGCAGTAGGTTACGGTGGTTATTTCGCAGGATTCAATTCCGTTCCCATTATTTCCAAAGGAGGCGATTGCGAAAAAGGAAATGTAACATTAGAAGTAGATAATACTTATGATGGTTATCAATGGTATTATAACGGTATTCCTTATACCGGACCTGGAGCAAATACCTACATCATCTCTCCTACAGAAAGTGGAGATTACTACGTAAAAATTACCAAAGCCAGTTGTGGAAGCCTAGACTCTCCTATTTTCAGTTTCCAAAGATGTCCTTTTAAATCTTTTAATTCTGTTGAAATAAGCAATTGTAATCCAACTTACACCACTGATACCCCAACGTTCTCTGTGTCAACTCAAACCGTAGATTACAGCACCGTTGAAATTACCACGCCTCCTAGTAACGGAACCGTTACCATCAATACAACAACAGGTGAAATTACCTACACATTAACTAATTTTTCTGCAACAACGGATACATTTACCTATAGCTTCTCTGGAACTGACCCAAAGTTTCCCGATACAGAATTTGTTACTGTAAATATCAATATAAATTATCTAAGAGTTTTTACGGGAGAAACATTTGCCTGCATTAAACCAGATAATAAAGGAGATTTTGATCTTACTCAAGCTACTATTTCTAGTGATAGTAACATAAAAAACATAGAATATTATGAAAATTATATTTCAGCCACTAAAACCTTTTCTAATTTAATTTCAAATAGCACTAGTTATAACTCTATACCTAAAACAGTTTTTGCTAAAGTGACCAATAGTTTTGGCTGTGTGGAAGTGGCAAATATTGAATTAAAATTTTATCCCATCCCTAATATCAATACCATTCGCTATAATTCTACTCTTTGTGATATCGATTTTGACGGATTATATGAACCCGATTTCAATGAAATTTCTAATACTATTGTGAATAATTCAGCAGATTTTGACATTTATTATAGTTTAACAAATGATTTTTCTGCGGCTAACAGATTATCCAATAATTGGAGTTACTCTGCCCCTACTCGTGTTTATGTTTTGGTAGCTTCTAGAAATGGCTGTACCAATGCAACTGGCTTTTTGGATTTTAAAATAGGAACTAAAATTACTGTAAATAATATTGAAACAGCAGTTTGCGATAATGAAAGAGATGGAAAAACCAATATTATAATATCTGACTACTTACCTACTACCACTTCTGGAACACAATATTTTTATTACAATTCTTTTCAGAAAGCTCAAGAAGCAATTGTAGGGACTACCACTCCAGATAATCAAGAAATTACCAATAATACAACTTTTTATATAAGAACAGAAAATCCTGGTTTTTGTCCTAATATTTTTGAATTACAAATCATTTTTAATCAACCCGAAACTTCTTCAAAAATTCATGATTTAACCATTTGCAAAAACACTACTACAACAATTAATGCTGGAACAAATTTCACATACTACAAATGGAGCAACGAAACCGAAGGACAATTCGCAGAAGAAGCAGAATACGGAGTTGGAACTCATTTTGTAGAACTTACTTCCCAAAATGGTTGTGTTTACAAACAAACCTTCACTATTTCTGAAGCAGAAGACCCAACCTTCGACTCCGTTTTAGAACTAGGAAACTCTATAACTGTAAATATTTCTGGCGGGAAACCTCCTTACGAATATTCTTTAAACAAAATCAACTGGCGATCTTCCAATGTTTTTAATAATCTTAAAAGAGGTTTACAAGTTGTTTACGTAAGAGACAGCTACAAATGTAATCCAATAGAATATGAATTTTTAATATTTAACCAAATAAATGCCATTACACCGAATGGAGATGGCATAAACGATGTTTTAGATTATTCTGATTTGAAAGTAAAAAAAGACGTAAAAATTCTAATTTTCGATAGATACGGAAGAAAAGTTTACTCTAACGAAAAACAATCTACTTACATTTGGGATGGCACCAGCAACGGAAGAGTTCTACCAACCGGAACTTATTGGTATATCTTAGAATGGACTGAACCAGACAATGGCGCTAAATTAAGCTTCAAAGACTGGATTCTTGTTAAGAATAGAAATTAAAACAACTCAAAAAGCTTTCACTTATCTCTCTGAAAGCTTTTTTTTATTAACAAAAAATTAATTTTCATAGTAACAAAAAATCTATTAATTTTGCAAAGAAAGTAAAGATGTCTATTCACAGTAAAATTGTAGAGACTGCCATCACTTTTGATGACGTTCTTCTTATCCCTTCTTATTCAGAAGTATTGCCTAATCAGGTTTCTCTTAAATCTAGAATTTCCAATAAAATCACGCTTAATGTACCTATTGTTTCTGCTGCTATGGATACAGTAACAGAAGCAGAATTGGCGATTGCCTTGGCTAGAGTTGGTGGTTTAGGTTTCATTCATAAAAATATGCCCATCTCTGAACAAGCGTCACAAGTAAATCGTGTGAAACGTTCAGAAAACGGAATGATTTCAGATCCAGTTACTCTTACCAAAGACCATACTTTGGCAGAAGCTAAAGAATTAATGGCAAGATTTAAAATTTCGGGCCTTCCTGTTGTAGATGCTGAAAATAAATTAATTGGCATCATCACCAATCGTGATGTAAAATACCAAGAAAATCTTAACGCCAAAGTGGAAGAATTGATGACCAAAGAAAATCTCATCACTTCTGATAAATCTACCACGCTAGAACAAGCCAAAGAAATTCTTCTAAAAAATAGAATAGAAAAATTGCCCATCGTAGATGCAGAAAATCATTTAGTTGGCTTAATTACGATTAAAGATATAGACAATCAATTAGAATATCCTTATGCCAACAAAGACCAAAACGGAAGGTTAATTGTTGGTGCAGGTGTTGGCGTTGGTGATGACACTATAGAACGTGTAACCGCTTTGGTAGAAGCTGGTGTAGATATTATCGCAGTAGATTCTGCTCATGGTCATTCGAAAGGGGTTTTAGATAAAATTTCAGAAATTAGAAATGCTTTTCCAGAACTAGATATTGTTGGTGGAAACATAGTAACTGCAGATGCTGCCGAAGCATTGATAAAAGCAGGCGCGAATGTTCTAAAAGTAGGAGTTGGGCCTGGTTCTATCTGTACTACCAGAGTAGTAGCAGGAGTTGGTGTTCCTCAGTTATCTGCCATATATAATGTTTACGAAAAAGCCAAAGAATACAACGTAGCAGTGATTGCAGATGGTGGTATCAAGCTATCTGGAGACATTGTAAAAGCAATTGCTTCTGGTGCTGGTGCTGTAATGCTAGGTTCTCTTTTGGCAGGAACAGAAGAAGCTCCGGGAGACGAAATCATTTTCCAAGGTAGAAAATTCAAATCTTATCAAGGAATGGGAAGTTTAGCTGCAATGAAACGTGGCGGAAAAGAGCGTTATTTTCAATCTGAAGCTAAAAAATTTGTACCTGAAGGAATTGAAGGTAGAGTTCCTCACAAAGGGAAATTAGAAGATGTAATTTTCCAATTAACTGGCGGTATAAGAGCTGGTATGGGATATTGCGGAACTAAAGATATAGAAACCTTACAAAAAGAAGGGAAAATGGTGATGATTACAGGTTCTGGTCTTAAAGAATCTCATCCTCACGATGTAATTATTACTCAAGAAGCTCCTAATTATTCTTTGTAATTTTTTAGAACTTTAAATATTAATCTCTCAAATGTTTGAGAGATTTTTTTATTTTTACATCACAATTATAAACCATGAAAAAAATATTGTTCTTTTTATTCTTTACATTTTCATTTGTACATTCTCAATATAGTAAAAACATCAAAGAAAATTATAACAGAAGTAAATTAATAGAAGATCTATATTTTATAAAAGAAAAAATCAAAAACTGTCACATCAATCCTTATACTTACATTTCTGAAGAAGACTTTGACAAACAGTTTATAGAAATAGAAAATAAGCTTGAAGAAAAAAACTCGCTTTACTCATTTCATAAACTGATAAGACCAATTTTTACAAATCTTTCTGATGACCATGCTAGAATACAAGACATTTATAGAAATGTGGTTATTATACCTCTATCATTAAAATCTTATCAAAACAAATTATTTTTAAAAGAAAATTTTTCAAATTTTGAGCTTACAATTGGAGATGAATTAATTACTGTAAATAATTTAACAATAAAAGATTTAGTAAATAATTGTAATAATTTTTCTTTCGGTAACAGAGAGTTCAAGAATGATTACACACTTTCAAATTTTATAAATATTATTCAAAAATATTGTATAAAAACAGATTCATATACATTCAACTTTAAATCTGGTAAAAGTGTAACTTTTAATAAAAATGAAAATCGAAATTTTAATGATTACAAGGAGAATTATTTATTCGGAAATGACATTCAAAATGAAAATTTAATATATAAAAAAATAAGAAGTAACATAGGTTATGTAAGCTTTAAAAATTTTAGTATAAACGATATCTCTATTAAACAATGGAAAAAAGAATTAAGCAAAATTTTCCAAAAGATTAAAGACGATGAAATTAAAACGCTTTACATTGATATGTCTAAAAATACAGGTGGAGGCATTATGGTTGGTAATATTTTACTAAATTTTATTACCGATAAGAAAATGAAAAATTTCAAATATCAACATAAAGACAGTAAAGAATATCAAGAATTTATAAAGAAGTTTAAAAAATCATTATTAAATCCCAAAGAAAAAGAAGAATTCTATTCCATTGGTTTTGAAAATAGATTTAAAGGAAAAGTATATGTTATAATAGGTGATAAGACGTATTCTTCTGGCATTATATTTTCTACACTCGTTTCAGATAATAAAATTGCTACATTAATTGGAGAAACTCTTACAAACGCCCACCCTAATCACTTTGGTGAACTAATAGCATTTAAAACCCCAAATACAGAATTAGATTTTCAATTTAGTACTAGCTCAGCTGTCAGACCGGATGAAACAAAACCAAATCAATTAATTCCTGATTTAGAAATAGATCTTACAAATAAGAAAATAGAAGATATTATTTCTTTTGTTGAGAATCATTCTTCACAAAAAAAGTAAGCATAATTCCAATTAATATTAAAACCAAAGCCACCATAAAAGAATTAGTTCCTGCTTCTGCTCCGAAATGGTCTTTCATATACGCTGTAATTTGAGGGCCTAAAATCCCTCCAACACCCCAAGCTGTCAACGCTACGCCATACATTGTTGCCATCAATTTTGCGCCATAAGATTCTTTAACCAAAGAAGGAATCACCCCGAAAGCGCCACCATAATTTAATAAAACAATACAAACACCTACTGAAAATATCATCGGATTTTTAGTAAAAATCAATCCAGCAAATACCAAAGCTTCTACTATTAATAGAATTCTAAAGGTATTAATTCTTCCCAATTTATCTGATGCGCTTCCCCAAACAAATCTTCCTAATCCGTTGAATAATGCACTCAATGCTATGAGAGTTGCCCCTTTATGCTCCAAAGTGAGTTGGTCTGTGAGTCCTCCTGCTTTTAATAAATCTTGTAAAAGAGGCGACTGAAAAGATATGAAAATCATTCCTGCAATTACTGCAAACGTGAACATTATCCAAATAAATATGAAATTTTTAGAAAATATTTCGGGTAATGCATTTACTTTTTCATCAGTAACTTCTGCCGTTTTTTCCTGCACTGGCATCGACAAAAAATTTGCAAATAATGGTAAGAAAACCAACATAATTATTCCTATAGCTAAGAATGTTTTGGGTAAGCTATTTTCAAAATAATTTAAAAAAACAGGTGCTAATAATTTTGCCATTAATAAAGCTCCTAAACCAAAACCCATCACCACCATTCCTGTTACCAAACCTTGTTTATCTGGAAACCATTTAGAAGCTACCGCAACCGGTGTTACGTATGCTAAACCTAATCCTATTCCGCCTACAATTCCGTATCCGAAATACAATAAAGGCAAACTCTCATTTTTTAAGGCAAAATAAGAAATAATGTAACCCAAAGAATACAAAACAGAACCAATAAGCGCTAACTTTCTAGAACCATATTTTGGTAAATTAATACCGCCCCAACTTGCCGTAATCCCTAGCATAAAAATGGCGATACTAAAAGTCCAAGCTGTTTCAGAATTAGACCAACCGAAAGTTTCTGTTACCTTTCCTTGAAAAAAACTCCACGCATAAACCGTTCCTAGAAACAAATGTACCAAGGTTGCCATTACTGCGATAAACCATCTTTTCCCTGAATTTTGCATTGCTGTTTTACTTAAAATTAGACGCTGCAAAGCTACGCTGATTTACATTTTCTGTGAATTTTTATTGGGTGAGTTATAGCAGGTTTTTAATAAAAAAACGAACCTAAAGTTCGTTTTCTATCTTCTCATTTTTCCCGAGGTTATTTTTAAAATCTTCAATCCTAAAATCCGTCCCGAAATTACCTTTTTCTATCTTTTCTTTTGAGTACAATCTGTAATCGTTTTCGGTTTTATCTAGAAGGTAATCATAAGGTCCTACAGATGAGATTAATTTTACCAAAACTGGTGATATTTCTAGCGTAATAAACATCATCATAATGAAAAACGATGCCAAAGCCATCACTTTATTGGTGTCTCCTAATTCTGATAAAGCTTGTAATCTGGCAGCAAAACCATCAAATTTATTCTCAGCTTTTTCAGAATTTTTTTGTTCGGTTTGTAGATTTTTATACACTCCAGATATTTGTTCGTCCAGATATTTCAATCTTGGCTGCATTTGTTTTTGGTAATCTTCTAAATCTTTTTTGCGTTGTTCTTTTAGCTCTTGCTTTCTTTTAGCATTGCTCCCAAAACCTACTTTACCAGAGGTAAGACCAGTTTGTTTGCCTAGAATTTCTTTTTCTAATTCTACCGTTGCAGAATCTAAACTGGTTTGCTTTGCTGCAATTTGTTTTTGAATTTGAGATTTTTCTTCGGCAAAAGGACCAGACTGCTGAAGAATTCTACCATTCATTGTTTTCTGTAGTTCGGTTTTATTTCTTTGGATGATGGTATTCAGTTGTTTATTTACTTCTTTCTCAAAGATTTTCAATTCCAAGGGCTTAGAAATTACAATTCCAAGGAAAGTTGCCAAAATTAAACGCGGAACTGCCATAAAAAATTGATTCCAAAAAGTTCCTGTTTTTTTAATGGAAGAAACAATGTACCTGTCTAGATTAAAAATCATTAATCCCCAAAGAATTCCGAAACCTACGGCTGTAAACTCATTCTCAAAAACGGTGTACATTGCATAACTTGCCGAAAGTGTAGCAAAAATTGCGGTAAAAAGTACAATTCCTCCAATTCCGGCATATTTGTTCCATTCGCTGGGAGATTTTCTAAGGATATGAAGATTAGCTCCTGAACAAATCATTAAAAACTGTTGAAACCAGTTCATCTGATGCTGTTGAGCGTTTTTATGCGGAGTTTGATTTTTATTTTCCATAAAATATTTTGTTGATTGGTCGTATTATAACGTTACAATGTTACGAATAGTATTAGGTTTTACACAGTAAAATAATTATAAAATGATTTTACAATTTTATTCTGTTGGTTTTCTGATGATTAAACATTTATTCATCTTTTAATTCTGTTTTACTTTATCAACAACCTTGCCAAAATTTAACATAATTTTAAGAAATGAATAATAACTTGCTTTTATAGAGTGAAAATTTTAGTGTTTTTGGCGCGAGCGAAGCGAGCGTCGATTATTTTCAAAGTGGAGAACGTAAAGAATTCCCCTTCTTTGAAGGGGTGGCAAAATTTTCTACGAAAATTTTGACGGGGTAGTCTAGAAAAGTGAAAAGAAAAACCAAACGAAATTTTTAGCCCTGATTGAGCGGCCTGTTTGAGCACATCCCGATTTATCGGGATTGCGAGTAGCGAAAGCAGGACAGAACGTCGAAAAAAACAAAACCGTCTTGCTCCTAAATTTAAAAAAAATCTAGAATTTACTGATGATTCCCCAATGAATTTTGGTGTCTTGAAATTTAAAAGGATTGCCAAATTCTTGCCCGTTTGAAATCTGAAAAGTCATTAAACCAATCGGTAAAATAAAGTTGAAACCTAGCCCAAAACTGTACAATTTACTAGTAGTTTTTAGGGTAGAATTTCGCACGTTTGCCAATTGCCCGAAAACATCAAAAAACGCTTGATTGCTCACCAAATAACGATATTCTACACCACCAAAAGCATAAAAATCTGTAAAAAGAGACTGTTCGTTAAAACCTCAGATCGGAAGA
>ERZ650306.1891-NODE-1891-length-11223-cov-13.598764_pt1 | contig 11223 bp, 8 predicted proteins | sample MGYA00376242_ERZ650306 | MGnify/ENA primary metagenome ERZ650306 (study PRJEB26733, sample SAMN07839244) | wastewater metagenome | biome: urban; feature: wastewater treatment plant; material: waste water | place: USA: North Carolina | collected 2016-03-31 ...
GCTGGCGCTGCAGCATGGGCAGGCGCACCAGGGCCTGCACGCCGCTCATGAAGGCGCGGCCACTGTCTAAAGAGTATTTGTCGTCGAGCGTGACGGTTTCCAGCGCTTGGCGAATGTGTTCGGGCAGGGGGGCGTTCACAGGGCATCTCCTTCGCAAGCACGCTCGACGCCAAATCCACGGCGCCCGGCTGCGCCGTTCGCTGCGTAGTTGTGTCGCAACCCGCGTTGCGGGTTGTCGTCGAGCGTGACAGTCTCCAGCGCTTTGCGGATGGAGTCGGGCAGAGGGGCATTCATGGCGGGTTCCTGTGGGGTGGCTGCTCGCGCAACGCGCCTTGTGGGCGGCGGCGCAGCATTTTTCAATGGTGTGCAGCGCAGTGTAGGGATTGCGCCGGGATATGTGCTTTCGTTTTTATGCCGTGTTTACCCTTGATTCAGAAAGGATCTTTCTTAAAATTACACAAACATGAACAATTTAGACAAATACGACCTCGCCATCTTGCAAGAATTGCAGGCCGATGCCCGCCTGACGAATGCCGAACTGGCCCAGCGCGTGGGCCTGTCGGCCGCGCCGTGCTGGCGCCGGGTGCGCGCGCTGGAAGAAGCCGGCTTCATCAAAGGCTACCGCGCCGAAATCGACCGCCACAAGATCGGCCTGGGCGTGCTGGCCTTCGTGCGGCTCGATGCCGACCGCAGCACCGGCAACCTGACGCGGGCGATGGAAGAAGCCATCCGCCAAATCCCCGAGGTGGTGGCCTGCCACTACATCAGCGGCACCGGCACGTTTGAACTGCAAGTGGTGGCGCGCGACCTGGACAGCTTTTCGCAGTTCGCCCGCGATGTGCTGCTGAACCTGCCCAACGTGAAAGACATGCACACCAGCTTCTCGCTGGGCGAGGTCAAGGCCAGCGGGGCGCTGCCGCTGGCGCACCTCACGGCGCTCAAGTCCCGCTGAGTGGCTCATTTGCTCTTATTTTGATAGCTGCTTGCGCTTGATGGCAGAGCGCCAGAGCCACTTTTTCCTATCAGAGCCCATGAAACAAACCGGGTCGCGCGCTGCACAGCGGGCGGGATGAGATCAGACATCGCACAATGGGGCCACATGCCACCCCAGCCCCACCACGACACCCCCCACCACATCGTGCCCCCTGCGGCGACCCCGCCCAGCCCGGACACCCCCACCGCCAGCTTGAGCACCGCCGCCGAGCGCGCGGCCCGGGCCCAGGGGACCGAAGAGGCCGCCCAGCACAGCCTGGAGCAAAGCGCCTCCACCGGGGCCGTGCATTCCGACGCCTCCCTCTCACCCTTCGCACCCCTGTCCGTGCCCGTGTTCCGCATGCTGTGGCTGACCTGGGTGGCGGCCAACACCTGCATGTGGATGAACGACGTGGCCGCCGCCTGGCTGATGACCACGCTCACCACCTCGCCCGTGCTGGTGGCGCTGGTGCAGTCGGCCTCCACCCTGCCTGTGTTCCTGCTGGGCCTGCCCAGCGGCGCGCTGGCCGACATCCTGGACCGGCGCCGCTACTTCATGGCCACGCAGTTCTGGGTGGCTGCGGTGGCCGTGGTGCTGGCCTTTGCCATCGTCTCGGGCGGCATGACGGCGCCGCTGCTGCTGGCCCTCACCTTCGCCAACGGCATTGGGCTGGCCATGCGCTGGCCCGTGTTTGCGGCCATCGTGCCCGAGCTGGTCAGCCGCCCACAGCTGCCCGCCGCCCTGGCCCTGAACGGCGTGGCCATGAATGCCTCGCGCATCGTGGGCCCGCTGCTGGCGGGCGCCATCATCGCCAGCGCGGGCAGCGCCTGGGTGTTTGTGCTCAACGCCGTGCTGTCGGTGCTCTCGGGCCTGGTCATCATGCGCTGGAAGCGCGAACACATCCCCAGCCCGCTGGGGCGCGAGCGCCTGCCCAGCGCCATGCGGGTGGGCGTGCAGTTTGTGCGCCAGTCGCCGCGCATGCGCGCCGTGCTGTGGCGCATCTCCGTCTTCTTCCTGCACGCCACCGCCCTCATGGCCCTGCTGCCGCTGGTGGCCAAGGGGCTGGAGGGCGGCGGCGCGGGCACCTTCACGCTGCTGCTGGCCAGCATGGGCGCGGGCGCCATCGTGGCCGCGCTGTTTTTGCCCCGCCTGCGCCAGGCCCTGCCGCGCGATGCGCTGGTGCTGCGCGGCACGCTGGTGCAGGCCGCAGCCACCGGCGTGATGGCCTGGGCCCCCAACGTGTACGTGGCCGTGCCCGCCATGGTGCTGGCCGGTATGGCGTGGATCACCACCGCCAACACGCTCAGCGTGTCAGCCCAGCTGGCCCTGCCCAACTGGGTGCGGGCACGCGGCATGTCCATCTACCAGATGAGCATCATGGGTGCCACGGCGGCCGGGGCCGCGCTGTGGGGGCAGGTAGCGTCACTCACCAATGTGCATGCCAGCCTGGCCATGGCCGCCGTGAGCGGTGGCGTAGTGATGGCCGTGGTGCAGCACCTGGTGGCCGACCGCGCCATCGAGGAAGACCTGAGCCCCTCCAGCGCCTTCAAGCGGCCCGTGGCCCCCACACCGCCGGAGGCCGGGCATGTGGTCGTCACCATCGAGTACTTCATCCACCCCGCCCGCGCCACCGAGTTCCGCGCCGTGATGCAGGAAAGCCGCCGCAGCCGCCTGCGCCAGGGCGCGCTGGACTGGCAGCTGCTGCACGACATCAGCAACCCCACACGCTATGTGGAACGCATTGAAGACGAATCGTGGACCGAACACCTGCGCCGCTTTGATCGCGTCACGGCATCAGACGTGGCCCTGCGCGAGCGCAAGCTGGCTTTCCACACCGGGGATGCGCCGCCCAAGGTGACGCGGTGGACGGTGGAGCGGTGAGGTCACCCCACCGACTCAGTCCGGGTCATCATGGAATCGGTCTTTTTGAACTTGTAACATCCGTTCGGGTTGAGCTTGTCAAGACTCTGCGCGGCACTTCGAGTACGCAGTGAGCGGTTCAATTAGGCGACGGTAGATCGAGACAAAGACCGAAGCAATGCCTCGAAGCATCAATCGATGTCTGGCGACAGTACACCAGAGTCCATCGGACTCGCTCTTGTAAATCTTGTCGAACCTGGCACGGCGTGCCTTGAATCGTGGATTGAGGTCGCAGCCTGCGACATCAATACGACTGCAGCACCGACTTCGTCTCGAAGCAATCGAAGCAAACAAACACGTAGATCATCCCGCAGTCCGCGAGAACGATCTCATCGTTGATCGAGTCGAGCTGCGCGTAGAACGTCATATCTTTGCCGCAAGAGCACTTCGGCACGTTCGGCGACTGGATGAAGTCAGGCCGACCGCCAAGTCGATGCCGTTTGCCAATGTCATCGCCAGCCCACTTGAACGGCGGGAGCGCCGCCGCTTCCTCATTGAGAGGTTTGGGAACCAGCTTGAAGGGCGGAATTTCGTGCATGGGCAGCTCCTACTTGCCGAACGGATGAATCGGCAAGTCGTTGATTTTGTAGCGATCCATCATTGTGCCGAGCTGTTGGTAAACATCCTTGGCCGTCGCGTTAGGATTCTTCGAGATCCAACCCGCCCACTCTTGATTCCATCCGCCTGGCATATTGCCAAGCCCCTTGCCGTGGACTCCCGTTAGGTGCGACTTCTCCCCAAGACTCACGGTGTGAGCATCAATGTCGATACCACGCTTGGAGAAGAAATCTTTGAACTGCCGGGGCATGAGATGGTGGTCATGCATCACCGGGGCGGCTAAGCGCGGTAGCCCCTTAGCCGCATCAGCAGCCCGATAAGCCTTGATAGCCGCAGCCGCGCCCCCAGGCACCACCGGTATCGCCGCCGCCACTCCATCCAGCGCTACACCCACCCCGTCCAGCGCCGCCCCGCTCCAGTTACCCGCCCTCAGGTTGCTCACCAGGCTCTGGAAGCCCAGCGCTATGTTGAAGGCGTCCCAGACTGTCTCTGCCGCCTTTCCGTCCGGGTCTACGTATTTGTACGGGTTGTTGTTGGCGTATGCGTACCGGTTCAGGCTGTGCGGCTGCTCTGGCACCATCTCCACCGGGTCTATGCCCGTGAACCGCCCCAGCACTGGCATGTAGTACCGCGCACCCATGTACGACAGTTGCGTCTGTGGCTCGTAGGCCTTGCCTGCATACCCCAGCTTGTTGTCTGTGCTGGCCGCATCTCCCACTTGCCTGTGTCCGTAGGGCAGGTAGTGCTCTTTCCACACCACTGCACCGGCTGCGTTGGTCGCCAGCAGTGGTGTGCCTGCCGCGTCGTTGTGGAAGTACGTGACTGTCTGCGCTTGCGCTGCCCCCAGGCCTGCCGTTGCCAGCACCAGCTGCATCACCATGCCCTTGAGCATCTGGCGCAACACCACGCCTAATGTGGGGCCGAACTTCAGGGCCGCGCACATGCGGCCCAACAGGCTCTTGGCTTTTTTCATTGCGCGCTCTCCTTTTGGGCTATGCGTTTGCCGTTGAGGTAGATGTACTCGACCAGCTTGCCTGGCGAGCCCGGTGTGTACTCCGCCAGCAGGTTGCCGTGGGCTCCGTAAAACTCGTAGGTCTTTACTCCTGCTTTTGTCACCACGGTGCGCTTCTGGTCTGCGTCGTAGGCGTATTGGATGCGGCTTTCCGCAGTAGCGCAGTTCACGCAGGTGAGGTTGGGCACTGCGTCATAGGTGTATGTGCGACCTGAGCCGCTTGCGATGTTGCCCAATGCGTCGTAGCTGAAGGTGGTTGACAGGGTGGCCGGTGTTGCGCTGATGCCGCTGAGTCGGTTGCTGCTGTCGTATTGGTAGGTCAACCGCTCAGCGCCGAGGTTCTGGCTGGTGATGTTTCCGGCACCGTTGTAGGCGATAGATCCGGTGCTCCCCAGGACGGTCATGGAGGTCAGGCGGTCCATGCTGTCGTAACCCAGACTGCGGTTATAGGTATCGTCTGCCGAGTCGCTGATCTGGGTCAGGTTGCCCACGCCGTCGTAGGTGTAGGTGGCGTTGTTGAACGGCGAACCTGACGAGCGGAAGGTGCGGAACGAGCTGGGCCACAGGCGGGAGTTCTGGCCGTACTCTGACTGGGTACCGTTGGCATAGGTGATGTTGCGCACCTGCCCCGAAGGCCAGTAGGAAGCAGAGGTCACATACCCCGAAATGGCCGTGGGCCTTCCCAGCGCATTCACCGAATAGTTCACGGTGCTACCGGAGCGGGGGTAGGTGATGGAGGTCAGCTGGTCGTTACCGTTGTAGCCGTATTCAGCGCGCCAGCTCATCGCGCCCGCATCCAGTTCCTCTTTGGTGATGTTGCCATTGCCGTCGTAGGTGAACACACGGGTGGCCTCTGAGGAGGCGGTGCGAACCAGGTGGTTTCGCCTGTCATAGGCGTGGGTGACTGTGGGGGTTGAGCCTGGGTAGGTGACTGTCGTCAGACGATTTTGTCCATCGTAGGCATACGTCACCGTGCCTGCCGACCCCGTGCTTTTGGATGTCATGTTGCCTGCGGCATCGCGGCCCATGGTGGTGGTGCCGGTTTCAGGATGCGTGGCAGACACAAGGTACCCATTGCTGTTGTAGCTGAAGCTTCTGGTCCAGCCACCCTGGGTGGCAGAGGTGATGAGATCTTTGCTGTTGCGCTCGTAGCGCACGCTGGAACTACCGTCTGGCGTAGAGACTTCCATCAAGAATGTTTTGTCTGGGTCGCCGTAGGCGCGGTAGGAATAGGTGGTCGCGTTGTTGCGCTCGTTGCGTACTGTTTTAGAAGCCGCACCATAAGAAATGGACTGGGTCGATCCGTCTGCGTTACGGACTTCTTCGAGTCGATCCAGAATGTCGTAGCGGTAGGTCTGGCCCGATGAGCTGTCTGGGTCTGAGGTGAAGGTGATGCGACCCAAAGCATCCACGGAATAACTTCGCGTGATTCCGCCCCGGGTGACACTGGTCACGCGGCCAAAGCCGTCATAAGACGTGGTTTCAGACAATGCGCCGCGCGTCACCTGCCGACTGGTAGCTGAATAACTGATGTTGAGGCTGCTGCCAACGGGGAACGTGATGGAAGTGAGACGGTTGAGGCCGTCGTACCCGTAGCGGGTGGTGTGGCCATTGCCATCCGTTTCAGATGTCACGTTGCCTGCGTCGCTGACCTGGCGCGAGATCGAAATGCCTTCTGGCTGGCTCTCGCTTTGCGGCACGCCGCGCATGTAGCTGGAGTAGCGGTGCGTGAGCGAGCGCGGATAGGTGATGGTGCTGACGTTGCCCTGGCTGTCGTATGTTCTGCCGACGGAAACCCCGTTTTTGCTCTCGCTGATCAGGTTGCCCGAGCTATCGAAGTCACGGTTGATCGTGTGCCCGGAGGAACTTTCGTTTTGGGCCTGTTTGACGATCCACTTGGATGTGTTGGTGTAGTAAGTGACAGAAACCGTGCGACTACCGCCGTTGGGCCCGCTCTCAACAATGGAGCGGGGGTTGCCGTAGTTGTCGAAATTGCTGTAGGTGGTGCGGTAGGTTGCACCGTTGCGTGTGATGGTTTTCTGAGCCAGCAGCGGCGCATTGGTTTGCCGAGAATCGATTTTGGTGAGGAAGGCTCCGGGCCGAAAGTAGGTTTCGTTGGAAATGGTCTGCTTGTCCCACACGTACTCCTCAACCTGGGTGGAGCCGATGCGCTTCTCGGACAAAAGTCCTACCTTCCACACATTGCCAGAGCCTGCAAAGCCAGGACCAAAATGCTTGTAGACGATGCTGCCCGAGGGGGTGGACACAGTGGTTGTGTCCAGAGCGCCCACGCCTCCAGGGGCGTAGCTGAAAGTCCATGAGCCCCCATTGCTGGCCGTTTTTCTGCTAACCACGTTGGAGCGGCTCATGGGGTTGGACTGGGTATCGAAATACACGAAGTCGTACGAATAGCTGACCGTGCCACCCTGGGGGGTACGAGCAGACCGCATGAGATAGCTGCCCGCAGCAGAGCCGTTGTTTGCGTTGTACTCGTAAGTCCAGTCGTTGTTGTCTGGCCGGGTGACACGGGTGAGCTGGTAAATGCTGCTGATGCCAGACGCCTGATAGCTATATTGGTAGGTTTGCCCGGCACCGCTGATGGACCGGATACGGGCCGAGGTGGTGCCAGAGCCGTCGTAGCTGAAAGTGAGGGAGCGCCCATCGCTGGTGGTGATGGAACGAATCTCTGCACTGCTTTCCGATGCGTAGTTGATGCTGATGGAGTTGCCGTTGCGGTCCGTGATCTTTTTGGTGTGCCACTCGTACACCGACGCTACGGTGGAGCCAAACCCGATCGCCTGGGTCATCTGGTACTCGACACCCTCTGGCGAAGTCACGATCAACCCGTTGCCCCCCGGCCCGCACTCAGCACGCCACCGCTGGGTTGTCAGCGCCAAGGGAGAGGTCTGCCCAGTGAACGTGAGCAGTTGGCGGCTGCCGTCAGGCAACTCCAGCACCGGGTTGTCTGCAATGGTTTCAGCGTTCTTGTTCACACACGGAAAGGATTCGCGTGCTTTGAGAATGCGTCCGAAATGAATGGTCCAACCCCACCCAGCGGTGGTTCTGGGTTGCCCGGCATTGGCAGGATCGACATTGCTGCTGTTGTATGAGCGGATGACTTTGAGATCCAGGCCTCCATTGCCAGGAATCCGGATGTCTACATAGTGCCTTTGCAGCGACCCCGTGAAGGGGTCAATGTTTTCATGGTGGCTTTGGTTCACAAAGTCACGGTTGGGCTGGATTCCGGGCTCACGATAGAAATCCGGAATCACTTCCTGGGCTTGAGCTGCCGCTGCTGCTGCAAACAGCATGCAACCCAAGTACCGAATGGTTTGCTTTGACACGAGGCCTCCCGGTGCTGGTGATTGGAAAGTCACAGAGAGCCAGGCCAGAACCCCCCAACTTTTCCGGGCCTGCCTTGGCTCATCCGGGTTGCCATTCTACGAAACCCCTGGGGCTTTGGGAACGAAAGCCTTTTGGAGAAGCTGTGCTTAACGCTTCATAACTTGACAAGATTGTTAAAAATTTGTCTCCAAACTTATCGTTGTTTTATGAAGATTTCTATCATTTGCTATTTATTTGATAGCCTGCTGCGCTTATTAATCAAGCGCCAGAGGCATTTTTAATGGAATTCCAGCACATCGGGTGCCAGCACCAGGTTGGCACCGGCACCGCGCTCATCAGTTGCTCAACACCAGTTGCACGCTGTCGCCGTTGTACACAGCGGTCGCTTTGAAGCCCGCCACCGTGATGGAGCTGAAATTGCCCTGCACGCGCTTGGCGCGCAGCAGCGTCAGCGTGTCGCCCGCCTTGGGCGTGTAACCGGTGCGGAAGGTGACGGACAGAGGGCCTGCCAACGTGGCCACGCCTGCGGTGCTGATCGTGCCTGCATCGCCTGCGCCCAGTTGCAGGGCCAGGGTGCCAGTGGCGGTTTGGGTCAGGCCACCGGGCAGTTCCACAGGGGCAGTGGTGTTGGTCAGCAGCGTGCCACCGGCCACATACACCGCACCCGTGCCCAGGGCCTTGGCGGCGTCGGCGCGCACGGTGCCGCCGGCAATTTCAGTGCCGCCGCTGTAGGTGCTGCTGCCCGCCAGGGCCAGCGTGCCCGTGCCGTGCTTGGTCAGCTTGCCCGCACCGGCAATGTTGTTGCGCCACACGTCCAGGGCATGAAAGCCGCCCAGGGTGGCGTCCATGGTCACGTCCACATCCCCGTTGAAAGCCCCGTAACCGCTGCCCGCAGCAAACAGGTTGAGGCGGCCAAAGCCCTCGGCGTCGTCCATGGCGGGGTAGCCGGATGACAGGGCGGTGGTCTTGAGCACCACGCGGCGCTGCACGTCGCTCAGGTAGGGCAGGCGCGTTTCCAGCAGCACCTCGGCCCCCTTGGGCACCACGGCGGGCAGGGTGGTGCTGCCGATGGGGGTGAAGCCGAAGACCAGGCGGCGCTGGTAGTTGAGCTGGTTGGTGGCGTAGTCGGCAAATCGATCCTTGTCCGTACCCTGGCTGCGCGCAAAGGCCGCGAACTGGGCGGGGGTGCTGGCCCCCACGGCGGCCATCAGAGTCTGGTGGGCCTGGTCATAGGCGGCCTGGCGGGTTTCCTTGCTGGCAGCGGCAATGTTGCCCAGCGCCGAGGCCTGGCCCAGGATGCGGCCGCTGATCACGTCCAGCGGCGAGTGCATGCCCGCCATGATGCGGTTTTCGCCCAACTCCAGGCCACGGGAGAGCATTTCGTGGAAGCGCTCGGGCACCAGGTAGGCCATGGCCACGGCATTGCGCACGGCTTCGGCACTGTGGCCGCTGGGGTAGCCACCGTCGGTGGCGGGGGTGGTGCTGCGCGCGGGCAGCAGCGTGGGTTCCACCTTCACATCGCTGCTCCAGCGCCAGGGGCGGGCGTATTTGTAGAAGCGCTTGGCGGGCTCGGTGGATGCGTTGGCGCCCATGCTCTCCACAAAGGCAATCACGCGGCCAAACTCGGGGTTGGCATCGCCGGAGACACCGGTGTTGTTGCCCCCGTCGTTGTAGAGCGTGGTGGAGGCATCTGCGGGCACGGTGGTGATGGTGGTGGTCTGGCGGGCGGCCTTGCGCCACGCATCGGTGAGCGGGCCCATGCCATCGGTCACGCTGTAGTTCTTGCCCCGGCGGTCGTCAAAGTAGGCGGCCTGCGATTGGGCTGCAGTGCGGGCGGTGGTGGTGCGCACCACAAAGTCGATGTTTTCCTTGTGCACAGCGGCGTTCTTGACCTTGCCATCGGTGGCGTCGCCGGGGATGCCTGTCCAGCTAGAGGCCACGACTGCTGGAAAGCCGTTGGCTGCGGGCGCTGTCTGCCCCGCATCTACCAGGCGGGTGCTGGGCTCCCAGATGTCCAGAAAGCCTGAGAGCACGCGCACACCGGCGTTGGTGTCCACGGTGGCATAGCGGGCATCGCCACGCTGGTTGGTGGCGGCGGTGTCCACAAAGGCGTTGGCAGAGGGCACAGGGGCCGTGTCCACCGTGCCCAGCGCCTGGGGCATGGCGGGGGTGGCAGGCTCGTCTCCTCCTCCACCGCCGCCGCAGGCAGCCAGGACAACCAGAACGGCCAGCGAGGTATAGCGCAAGCGGCCACCGGCAGGTGTCTGGGCGGGAGCAAAACGAGCGAGCAACATGGAGGGCAACCTGTCAGAGAGTAAAGCGCAAGATGCTAGAAAGCCGTTGTGAAAACTGCGTGACAGACCGCAGAGAGCGGTCAGGGCCGCCACGCCGCAGCGTGGCGTTGCAGGGGGAGAATCAGACTACTGGCTCGCCGCCAGGCACGCTCACCTGCACGCGTGTGCCGCCGCCGGGTTGGGGCGACAGCACCAGCTGCCCTCCCACCAGCCGGGCGCGCTGGTGCATGCCCGCAATGCCCATGCCCGCGGAGGTGGTGAGTTGCTGCGGGTCTACCCCGCGGCCGTTGTCGCACACCTCTGCCTGCCAGATATCGGTGGCAGGCAGGTAGCGCATGCTGATGCCCACCTGTGTGGCCCCGGAATGCTGCAGCACGTTACTCAGCGCCTCCTGCACCACGGCCACCAGTTGCTGGGCGTTATGGGGATTGGGCTCGGGTGGGTGCTCGGGCAGGGTCATTTCCCACGCAAGGTGGATGCCTCGGCGTTCCAGCACGGGCTGCACCCGGTGGCGCAAGCGCGCGAGGCGGGCAGTCACCGGCTCGTCCTGCCCGTCCATTGAATCAACGATGAGCCGCAAGTCCAGCATGCACTGCTCCAGGGCGGACAAGGCCTCACGGTCTGGCTGCGGGCGGGCATGCAGCAGCACCAGCACATTCACGAGTTGGGAGCCGAGCTTGTCATGCAAATCGCGGGCAATGCGCTTGCGCTCCATGCGCAGCTCAGAACTGGCCCGTGGGGCCCGCCGCGGCTGCCAGCGCAAGGCCCGGGGCAACTGCACCAGCAGCAGTACCCCCAGTACCAGCGTCACCCCCGCCAGGGCGGCCCCGCACCAGCCCAGCTCCATCCCGCTGAGCGCCAGTGGCCCCCACCAGCCTGCCACCATCACTCCAAGCAAAGTCATCTGCAGCAGCCACAGCCCGGTGCAGGCCGTGGCAAACAAGGCCGGACGGGTTACGAACATGCGAAGCGCTTCATTTCAGAACCACAGCCATCCCGTCATGGAATGGCCACCACAGCGACGGTTCAAAAGAGGCCTCGCAGCGAAGCAAAGCGCACCGCCTGGGCGCGGGTGCGCACCTGCAGCTTGCGGTAGATGTTGCGCAGGTGGGTATTGACCG
>ERZ650306.1895-NODE-1895-length-11217-cov-21.628740_pt1 | contig 11217 bp, 10 predicted proteins | sample MGYA00376242_ERZ650306 | MGnify/ENA primary metagenome ERZ650306 (study PRJEB26733, sample SAMN07839244) | wastewater metagenome | biome: urban; feature: wastewater treatment plant; material: waste water | place: USA: North Carolina | collected 2016-03-31 ...
TTTTTTAGAAAAGTAGATGCGTTATTAACGCGACAGCTGCACCGCTGATAAGAGAAATTAAAACAACTTTGGCAGTGGTAACGTGTACTTCATTCATGGCAAATTCCTTGTGATTTTTTCAAAAAATATTTTCGCTAACGCCTCGGGAAAAAATTTGTTTTTCTCAAAAATTATTGTGTCGTTGTTGGGTTAGTTTTCAAAGATACCAGGACAAAAAGCCGTCATGGTATCTTTGAAAACTCGACCGCCAATTTAGTGATGATGATGGATCGTTTCATGGATAATAATTGGGGGCTGCGGTGGTTGATAAGGTGCATAAGACATGGGAACCCATACAAGATCAGAACCGCCTAATGTATTATCGACCAAATCACCGCGACCAAATAAAGTTAAAGCAAAACTAATGATTTCTAAACCGTAAAGCAATGGCACAATAAACGGTAGATAAAAATGTAAATAAGTATCCCAGTTCATATCATTAAACGCTGGAATCCAAACAAAAACGAGTATCAACTTAATACCGCTTAAAATTGGATGATTCAAAAAGAAATTGCCAATGATCGGCTTGTGATATTCCATCATTATTCCCTATGATCGTGATAAATATTTTCTAGAAATATTACCTAAAAATATTAGCTAAAAAGATTATGTAAAAATATTTATATTTAATAACCCCACTCTCAACACTTTTAGGTGTTGAAAAAAAATGACACCTCACTATCCTTAAAGTTTTCGACCAAGAAGACCAAGGACAATGAGATGCCACTTGACGAATTTATCATTAATACCTACCTAATGGTAGAGCAATATTACAACTTAATCGTTCAAAAGCCGTTAAGAAGAGGTGGTTATGCGCCTAAACTTAGCGATAGTGAAGTTATCTGTATGGAGCTGGTGGGTGAGTTTATGGGTATGGATCAAGACAAGCAAATTTGGCAGTACTTTAAACAGCACTGGCTATCTTGGTTTCCAAAGCTTGGCTCTTACCCTAACTTCGCCAAACAATGTGCTAACTTACACTTTGTTAAACAGCATATACACCAGCAAGTCGTGCAAACTCAAGAGGATAACATTCACTTTATCGATGGCTTTCCAATACCCGTTTGCAAGTATGCTCGTGTTTATCGGCATAAGACGTTTAAAGCTGAAGCAAGCGTTAGCTATTGCGCTGCTAAACAAGAGAAATATTATGGCTTTTCAGGCCATTTGCTAATTAACTTATCTGGTATGATCAAAGGCTTTACCTTTGCGTCAGCATCAATTGATGAGCGTGATGTTGCACCAGAGGTTGCTGATAATATTCATGGATTATTAGGTGCTGATAAAGGCTATATCCGCCCTGAATTAACACAGTACTTTGCAGCAAGGGGAGTTGATTTACAAACACCGCTAAGACGTAATATGACAGATAATAGACCTAAGTCTGATGTTAATCGGTTAATGCGCTGCCGACGTAATATTGAGACAGTTATTGGACAGTTATCTGACTGCTTTAATATTCAGAAAGTTCGCGCGAAGGATTTATGGCATTTATCTCATCGTTTAACCCGTAAGATCCTAGCACATAACTTCTGTTTTATTTTAAATAAAAAGCTTGGTAACCCGCCTCTTCAGTTCGAATTGCTAATAAAGTGTTGAGAGTGGGGTATTGATGTAATTTCATACGACTCGCTAATAACTTGCCTATGGCTTTGCCGCAACATAACAACCCCGCAAGCCGTCAATTACCTTAGTAATTGATGCGGTCGCTGTTACGATGCCCGTATTACCAAAAAACTGTCTTATAAAAAACTGTCTTGTTAAATAATGTCTTATTAAATAATGCCTAATTAAATAATAATGAAATACCAAAGTGAGCACTAACTGTCAGTTTGAATATTAACTAAAGTATGAGATTGTAAAAAGAAAAAACTGACCCGTCAATCTACACTTGTCATATTAACAATATTGTAGTTTTTTTAAAAATATGGCTCATTAAGCCTCACATCATTACTGTTTATTTTTATTTAACAAAGTAAAAATATTTCTCAATCCAAGTAGTCACACAAATCAAACAAGTTAGCTTACCGCTCTCATTTAAGCATGCTAAAATTCTTAAAAACCCCTCGTTGTTTTTGATGCAGTTACTTTTACCAAATAAGTACCGCACTTAGCTACAATCCCAATTTAAAAAATAGTCAAATCGCTGAAGACCTTCGACTAAGTAATCCAGTTAAACTTATACCTTAATGATGAATCAACTCGCTCAAATCCCCCTTGCCCAACGTGTCCGCCCAAAGTCGCTTGACGAGGTAATCGGACAAACCCATTTGCTCGGTGCCAATGCACCGATTCGCCGTATTGTTGAGCAAGGTTACTTGCCATCGATTATTTTGCATGGGGAAGCAGGCATTGGCAAAACTACCCTAGCCATGCTATTAGCCGATGCAGTGGGTCGTCCTTTTCGCCCGCTCTCTGCTATCAATGCAGGGGTCAAAGAGCTGCGTGAAGTACTGGCAAAAGATGACGGCTTGTTTGGCGAGCCGCCGGTGGTATTTGTCGATGAGATTCATCGGTTTAACAAAGCCCAGCAAGACGCACTCCTCGGCGCGGTTGAGTCAGGGGATATTACTTTAATCGGTGCGACCACCGAAAACCCCTCGTTTAGTGTCAACAATGCGCTATTGTCCCGTTGCCAAGTATATCGGCTCAACCCCTTGAGCGAAGATGAAATCAGCCAAGTACTACAACGTGCCATTGACGATGATGCAGTTTTTAAACAATTTAAGATTGAAATACAATCAAGCCAAGCGATTTTTGCGCTATCGCAAGGTGATGCGCGTAAGGCGTTAAATTTACTTGAACTCGCCATTCAATCAAGCCCCAATTTTAAGCAAGGCAGCCAATCACCGATTGTGGTCACTGATGACAATGTCATCGCGGTCGCAGGTGCAAGCCTGGTACGCTACGACAAATCGGGTGATGGCCATTATGACCTAGTGTCAGCGATGATTAAGTCAGTCCGCGGCAGTGACCCTGATGCGGCACTGTATTGGATGGCGCGGATGCTGACAGCGGGCGAAGACCCTGCCTTTATTGCGCGGCGGTTGGTGATTTTGGCAAGTGAAGATATCGGACTTGCCAATCCCAATGCGTTGCTACTTGCTGATACCGCCCTGCGAAGCGTGCAGAGCATCGGTATGCCTGAAGCGCGGATTATTTTGGGGCAAGTGGTGGTGTATTTGGCGACATCGCCGAAGTCCAATTCTAGTTACCAAGCCATAAATAAAGCGATGCGACTGGCTGAAAATGACCAATCGCCCGTACCGCTACACTTGCGTAATGGCGTCACCAAGCTGATGCGCGCCGAAGGTTACGGCGCTAATTATATCTATCCGCATGACTACCCCAACCATTACCACCCACAGCAGTATCTGCCTGATAATTTGATGGGCACACGGTTGTTTGACTTTGCTGATAATGCCAAAGAACAGCAAACCTATGCCTTTATACAGTGGTTAAAGGGCAGTGGCTAAAAAACCCGTCAAAGTAGACAACGGATGATTTAGCGCAGCCCAATGAACCCTATTCTGAAATAACCAGTATATCACCAGCAATAAAAACACCAATAAAAACCCAAGCTGAATCCACAAAAAATAGCGATGCTTAAAGCCCAATCGGCGCAGCTTGGCATGGCTATAACTGCCCTTATCAAAGTTGGTATGTTGATGCCTTTGCCATTTGCCCGAACGATAATAGTTTTCTACATCCGCAAGTAACCTTGGGACACTGGCGCTATCAAATTGCGCAGTTTCAAAATAATCTAGCAGGGGGCTGATATCATCGACATCATCCATCTCATTGGCGCTATCTAAATTGATGCAGTGCATTTTCCAATGCCCAAACAGCGCATTGGGCGCCTGACCCTGCTCAATGACGTGAATATTTTTGTGTCTTTTATCGGCTTTGATTTTGTCAAATAGTTGGGTGATAGTGCGCTCACTACCTTCCATATATTGTAGAAAGTTGCCTTGCTTAAAAAATAGTACGCTACTGACATTGGTTTCGGTGTTGCGCGCGACTGACTGACGATAGATATCAGGCAACGTCATCGTATGCAAACTTGCTTGTAAGGTAATTTTGCTCGTGTAGATAAGATAAAAGACTGACATCACAGGATCCTTAGATAAATAAATCGGTTAGACGTCTATGACTTTTTAATAGCGTTTTCTTCAAACGTATTAAGAATGTAATTTTTATTAATCATTCAGTAATAATATACCAGTTTTTTTAATTTTTGCTCAAAAAACATACAAAATCCGCTCTTTTTGTTAATTTTTTCAACTAATCTACCCTAACCTTATGTCTGCGTACGCTACCAGCGCGTATGGCTATTAATATTTCGCTGCTTAGACTCACTGAGTTGATGCTATAATAGCAATCTAATAAAAAATGGGCGCCCATACTAGCTTTCCTAAGTTTGATAAGGTGATTGTTAAGGTTAATTTAGACAATAGTTTGAACAAAACTAGCTGATAGCGCTTATTTTCTATCCCTATTTGTTAATCAGTTTTTTAATCAATGTTATTTTAATAAATCGCTAACAAAGGCACTTTTATGGCATTTAATACAACGGCAGAAATTATCGATGACATCCGTGCAGGCAAAATGGTCGTTTTGATGGATGATGAAGACCGTGAAAACGAAGGCGACTTGGTGATGGCAGCCACCCATGTACGCCCAGAAGATATTAACTTTATGATTACCCATGCGCGTGGCTTGGTGTGTTTGACCATCACCGCTGACCGCAGTGAACAGCTCAATTTACCGCTTATGTCGGATAAAAATGGCGCTAAATTTAGCACCAACTTCACGGTATCGATTGAAGCGGCAGAAGGGGTCTCCACAGGTATCTCAGCAGCGGATCGCGCCAGAACCATCCAAACAGCGGTGTCTTCGACTGCCAAGCCCGAAGACATCGTACAACCGGGACATGTATTCCCAATCGTGGCACAAAATGGCGGTGTACTACACCGTGCCGGTCATACTGAAGCGGGCTGTGACCTAACACGCTTGGCAGGCCTTGAACCTGCCGCAGTGATTTGTGAAATTATCAAAGAAGATGGCGAAATGGCGCGCCGTGATGACCTAGAGATTTTTGCCAAAGAACATGGCTTAAAAATCGGCACCATCGCCGATTTGATTAATTACCGTATTGCCAATGAGCAAACGGTAGAAGCCATTGCCAATTATCCTATGCAAACTGAGTTTGGTGAGTTTACTGCTTATCGTTTTAAAGAAAAAAATTCAGAGGATACCCATTTGGCATTGGTCAAGGGCAACCCTCAAGAAGGCGTGAGCACTGTGCGGGTGCATAGCTTCCAGCCATTGCGCGATTTATTCACCGTGCAGCTACCCAACAGCGGTAAGAGTAACTGGGATATCCATGCCTCACTCAAAGAAATTAGCCAATCCGAGCGTGGCGTGTTTGTCTGGATTGGGCATCAGCAAGCAATTGATATGGGCGAAGCGCTCGATAACTTTGTGGCTGACAAACCCAATTCACCGCTTAAACACCAACCCTACCGCAGCATTGGGGTTGGCTCACAGATTTTACGCTATCTGGGAGTGCGTGATATGCGCTTGCTGTCATCACCGCTCAAATTCAACGCGTTATCAGGATTTGACCTAAACTTGGTCGAAACCGTTGCCAACCCAGACCACAAATAGCAATTCACTAGACAAAAAAAGCCACGAGCATTGCAGCTTGTGGCTTTTTTAACAATTTTAGTAACAGTTAAACCGTATGACTTTCTAACTCGGCAAGTTGTTGGCGCTGACCATCAGAAATCGGTTGTTTATTTTTGCCGGTTTGGTCAAAAAACACAATGACGGACGATGCGGTAGCGACGACTTTTTGCTGGGCCGTGCTAAAGTAAACATAGTCATGGGTCAGACTGGTATTGCCTATTTTTTTGGCACGAATGCCAATCCAAAGCACATCGGGGAAAGTGACCGAATTCAAATACTGGCAAGATGACGAAGCAATCACGGTATGGGTTTGTAAGTTAAACATATCGACTTGTTCAAGGTAGTGAATACGTGCGCGCTGGGCATAGTTGTAATACACCACGTTATTGACATGATTGAACGCATCCATATCGCCCCATTCCACTTTTTGCTCATAGATAACAGCAAAGCCTTTTAATGGGTGATTGTGTTGTTGGGCGATGTCATGGCGGGCAGCATCACTCATTAGAGGATTGGACATATTTTTCTCTCTCATACTGCGACTATTTAACTTAACACAAGGCAAAAATAATTGAATCACTAGCGCAGTCGCATTAACCCTTGCTGCTGGGTTGTGGCGACCAATTTGCCATTTTGCCAAAATTGACCGTGGTTTAGGCTTTTTGACTGTGATGTGGTGTCACACCACATGTTATAGAGTAACCAATCATTCATATCAAATGGGCGGTGAAAATGCATACTATGGTCGATACTTGCCGCTTGTAGCCCTTTAGTCATAAAGCTAATCCCGTGTGGCATCAGCCCCGTGCCAATCAAATAAAAATCAGAAGAAAATGCCAACAATGCCTGTTGCACTTGAATTGACTGTTTACCGAGCTGCGGAATACGTAGCCAGTTGGCTTGGCTAGGTTCCATGATTTTTGGATGAATTGGGTCACGCGGCTGTATCGGTTTGATTTCAATATGACGATGGCGCATAAAGCGCGCTTTGAGCGCATCGGGGATTTTGCCTACCACTTGGTCTTTGAGCTGTTGCTCGGTCAGCAGCGTGTCCGGACTTGGAAAATTCGGCATGGTTTCTTGATACTCAAGCCCTTCTTCAAAGGGTGAAAAAGACGCCATCATGGTAAAAATTATGCTCGGTTGGTTATCGTCATCATATTGGCGTGCTGTCACTTGACGTGAAGCAAGGCTACGACCATCACGTAATTTCTCGACTTGGTAATATACAGGCTTATTGATATCGCCACCGCGCAAAAAATAGCTATGGAACGAGTGGCAAGGTTTTGAATGCTCCACAGTATGGCTGGCGGCCATCAACGCTTGTCCCAGTACTTGCCCACCAAAAATACGCGCACCCACATAGTCGTAGCTTTGCCCAATAAATACATTGTCTTGATACGGCACGAGGGTTAAGGTTTCCAATAACTGCGCGACCAATTGTTGCCAAATCGCTTGCTGCTCAAACTGCTGCTGCGTTACGGCTGTTACCGGCACCTGTGGTTGGTGAGTGATATCAATGGTATGGGTATGGTGCATATCTGGTTGGTTTGACATAGACACTCTTATGATTAACGTTATTTTTGGGTAGATAAAATGGATTAAAGTCACTCATTATACAAGAATTTTTGCGTGATAAGGTTTAGAAATTCATCAATCTATGGCATGATAAGACATATTTTAAACCTTGTATTTATCTTTAAAAAACTTACGAAAAAACTCACGCAATCACTAGGCATACTATGACTCACGTAGGGAAAAATTCAGGCACTACCGAAGCGAAAAACAAAGGTACCCATCCTGCTGCGACCCCGCTATTAAAAAATCTATACCGACAAGTCTCTGGCAAACTCTTGGGGCTCGCCGTCAAATCCAAACTTATCGGCGACATCCCCAATATTAGCCAAGCTAGCACCGATGTTAGCGATGATAAACTACCGCCATCAGGCGATAGCGGCACCTCAAGTCAGCGACTTACCTTTTATGTGCTCAAAGAGTATTCTCGTAGCAACAGTATTTTAATTGACCTAGAAACCAAACAATACGACCTACCCCCTGCCCTAGCCAATGTCATCGATCGGGCGCATGGTATTGATGAAAATACCGCAATGATTTTTTTGCATCACCATAAAACAGAAAAACTGTCTGATAACAACCCTGTATTCTCACCTCGCCTATTACGTTTGATTGAAGCCGTCGAGCGATACCCAACGCTAAAAATTGATTTTATCCCTGTCACCATCTTGTGGGGGCGCGCGCCAGAAAAAGAAGATTCGCTGTTTAACCTGCTCACGGCTGATGAATGGCAAGTACCCACCATCAGTAAACAGCTATTTAATATCGGGGTCAAAGGGCGGGATACCTATGTGCAGTTTCACTCACCCAAAGACCTGCGTAGCATCATCGAAGATGAGATTAGCAAAAACCCTGCGCTGCAAGCCGATAGCCTGGCATCCACTGATACTGCTAGTAACGACCGCCATCATTTACACACCGTCGCTGCACGGGTACAACAGCGCTTAGAAGGTTATTTGGATAAAAAACAAGAAGCCATCTTAGGTCCTGACTTATCAGACCGTCGTAATGTGGTCGATAAAATTCTGTATACCCCTGCCATTCAGCACGCCATCAATATCGATAGCAAAGAAAACTCGCGTGAACTCGCCAAAAGCCGCAATCTCGCTCGTAGTTATTTAAATGAGATAGCCAGTGATTACTCGTCTGCAACCGTGCGCTTTTTTGACCGCTTTTTGACATGGCTATGGACACAGTTGTATAACGGGGTTGAAGTAGCGCACTTTGAGCGGGTACGCGAACTGGCATCCGACTATGAAATCATCTATGTGCCTTGCCACCGCAGTCACATGGATTATCTGTTGCTGTCATACGTGATTTATAAACGTGGGCTGCGTGTGCCCTACGTTGCCGCAGGCGAGAATCTAAACATTCCCGTGCTAGGTCAAATACTACGCAATGGTGGCGCTTTCTTTATGCGTCGCAGTTTTAAAGGTAATCCGCTGTACTCTGCGGTGTTTCGTGAATACGTGCATAGTATGTTGATGCGCAACACGCCGATTGAGTACTTCATCGAAGGCGGTCGCTCGCGCTCAGGTCGCTTATTACCGCCCAAAAAAGGGATGCTAGCGATGACGGTACAAAGCCATCTGCGCCAAGCGGGCAAACCGATTGTCTTTATCCCGACCTACATCGGTTATGAACGTATTATGGAAGGCGGCACTTATGTGGGTGAGCTTAAAGGTAAACCCAAAGAATCTGAGTCATTATTGGGTCTGTTAAAAGCCAGCCGAAAAATCGAGCGTATCTTCGGTCATGTGCACGTCAGTTTTGGTCAGCCGCTGTATCTAGCTGATTTTATGAAAAAATTTGACGTTGCCCCAAATACCTTACCCAAAGACCGTACCGATAGTGATATGCCTGCCAATGTCACTCACATGATTGACAATTTGGGCATCAAAATCATGCAGCGTATCAACCGCTCTGCGGTGCTTAACCCAGTCACTTTGCTAGCTTTGGTACTGCTCGACACGCCCCATGGCGCACTCGATGAGCAAAGCTGTCGTGAACAGTTGGCGCTGTATCAACGTATCGCCGAAAAAATCCCGTATGATGATGATGTGTCCATCACCCAACAAAGCCCAGAAGCCATTATTAACTATGGCGTCAAGCTTAAACTCATCGAGCGCACCCCACATGTACTCGGGGACTTGATTCGTATTGCGGACGGTCAAGCGCCGCTACTGAGCTATTTTCGCAACAATATTTTGCATATTTATATCATCGCGTCACTGTGCGCCTCATTGATACAGCGTAATGGTACCATGAGCCTAAACACCATTGAGCGGGTGGTGGGTATCATGTATCCATTTTTGCAAGCAGAGTTGTTTTTGAAATACCCACTGCGCACCCTAAATGACACTTTGCGTGAGCATATCGATACGTTGGTCGAAGAAAACATCATCGTGGACAAAGGGGTGAATGCGGACGGTCATCGTATGCTGACCACGCCAGAGCCGAATACCCGTAGCTATCAGCAGTTGACAGTACTTGCCAACTCAGTTGAGCAAAGTCTAGAGCGCTACTTTATGGTACTTGCGCTGCTGAGTCAGCAAGGCTCAGGCAAACTCACCAAAGATCAAGTGATTGATTTGGGTCATCTGCTCGGTCAGCGTCTATCCGTGCTATACGAAGATGATATGCCAGATTTTTTTGACCGTGCCTTGTTTACTAGCTTTATGGATGCGCTAGAGCGTTTGGGCTATATTACGGTGTCGGCCAGCGGTGAGATTGAATTTGATGCGCGCATTCATACCATGGCAAAAAGCGCGCGATTTATCCTCAATATGGATGTGATGCATATCTTACAGCAAATTTCACAACTGACTGATGAAGAAATCAAACGCACCTTGACTGAACTGCAAAACAAAAAGCAACGCAAATTTAGTCGTAAAAAAGCTTAATTCCACCGAACAATAAAAAACCGTGTTATCACAACACGGTTTTTTTATATGCAAATCAGCCTAGCGACGCTGCTCGACAATCAAGGAATCAATGCGGCTATTTTGTAGTTGGCGCTGGGCTTGTGCCGCCATCTCTGGGCTACTCATGGCGCGAGAGATAACTTGATAGACAGTTTGGTCATTGTTTAAGCGTTTTTTGACGATTTGGGCATCCACCCCCGCCATTAGCACTTCAGCACGGCGTTTATCGGCATCATCGGCATTGTCAAAGCTATTGATTTGCAAGATATAAGTCCGCGTAGGCTCTTCATTGCCAATCACAATGGCATCGGCACTGCTTTTGTCATCGGCAGCGGTGCTGGTGTCTACCGTGCTATTGTTGGCTGAAGTGCGTGGTTTGGTACCGTTATCATCAGACAACAACGGATTATCGACCACGCTGACATTCGCTGATTTGGGCGCACTGGTGCTGTCAGCTTGGGTCAACACCACATCAGGCTGCGCCGAGACTGGTTGGCTGGCAGCCGCCTCGTCGGGGACTGCACTAACCTGCTGTTCTTTGAGCAAGTCATAGAACTCGTAGTTATTGGTTTTGGGTTTGTCTTGCACCTTTGGCTGCACCATCGGCGCTTCTTCAGCACTCGTGGTTTTGCCTTGGTTAAATGGATTCCACAAATAAACAAACAGACCAATCCCCACGGTCAATATCATGCCCACCAACATGGCAGCAAAAAACGACATCGTGCTTGGCGCTTTACGCGGGGTCGCTCCTTTGGGTCTTGCCATCATTATCTCCTACGACATGGGATACGGTAATATTACAGCGCTTTTAGCGTATCTTAATCATATCACATACTGGTCGGTGCCGTTAATCCGAGCAAAATTAAGCCGTTTTGAATCACTTGGCGTACCGACTTTGATAACCGCAGACGCGCCTGCATCAAGTCAAGCTCGTCTTGGGTCGGGGTTTCGCCATCTTTGGGTAAGATACGGTTGTCGTTGTACCAAC
>ERZ650306.1896-NODE-1896-length-11213-cov-9.114089_pt1 | contig 11213 bp, 10 predicted proteins | sample MGYA00376242_ERZ650306 | MGnify/ENA primary metagenome ERZ650306 (study PRJEB26733, sample SAMN07839244) | wastewater metagenome | biome: urban; feature: wastewater treatment plant; material: waste water | place: USA: North Carolina | collected 2016-03-31 ...
CATCTCGCCACGCTGGTCTGAGTAAGGTCAGCTTCCTCCTGTCTTCCATCATGGCACTCTATTTGCCTGCTTATGTTCAGCGCATAAGAGAGCATGGGGTAAAACATGATGGAATTCCGGCATTTATCGATTGGCCGTAAGTTAGGTGTCAGTTTTGGCATTATTGGTTTGCTGGTGGTGGTGCTGGGTGGTGTCAGCGGCTATCTGTTACAGCGCCTGAACGCACACGTCGAATATATCACCAGTAATGTAGAGCCCAGTCTGGTCAACATCCTGCGCATGGATGTGATCGTATCCGATTTCCGTCAGATCCAACTACGCCAGTCTGGTTTTGCCACCAGCGAAGAAAAAATACAATTTCAGAATGCACTAAAACAGTACTCTGCTCAGATCAAGCAAGGTTTGCAGACCAGCCAACAGTGGCTGATCTTGCCTCAAGAACTGGCATTACAGACGAAACTCACCGAGCAATGGCACCAATATGAAGCATTGCAGCAGCAGTTTCAGGCCTTACTCGATGAAGGCAGCACCTCGGATGCGAAAGATTTAATCATGGAAGAGGGCTTACCCAAATATCAGCAACTCAAAAGCAGTTTATCCGCGCTGGAAGCTGCGCTGAACGATAAATCGGCCAATACCTCACAAGAAGCAACTGCATTATTCCATGACTCAATTTGGCAGATCAGTGCGTTGATCGGCTTGGTTTTATTGTTGGTGTTACTGGGCGCATTGGGCTTAGGTGCCCAGATCCGTAAACCATTGCACTCTTTGTTGCAGCAGGCTAAACGTATTGCCGCAGGCGATTTGACACATCCGATGGCCTTGTCTCAGCTGAACCGCGATGAAATAGGCACCCTGGCCCATGCTTTCGCCGATATGCAGCAGAATTTACATCAACTGATCGAACAGGTTGTGCAGACGGTTAGCCACATGAGCGAACAAGTGGAAACCGGTCAGCATGTGGCTAAGAATTCAGCATCCAGTATCAGCACGCAAGAGCAGGAGCTGACCTATCTGGCTACCGCAATGAACGAGATGACGTCTACCGTCGCCGATGTGGCGCGCAGTACCATTCATGCCGCCCAGGAAGCACAGTATGCCGCAACGGAAGCCTCAAATGGCGGGCTGGTGGTAGAGCGCACGATCAAGGCGATCCAGCGGGTTGCAGACGATGTGGAACAGACAACAGCTCTGATAACGTCACTGGCTCAGGACAGCAGTAAAATCAGTCTGGTGTTAGATGTGATCCGTGGCATTGCCGAACAAACTAACTTACTGGCACTGAACGCTGCGATTGAAGCTGCCCGCGCGGGGGAGCAAGGGCGTGGTTTTGCCGTGGTGGCCGATGAGGTTCGATCGCTTGCGCAACGCACACAACATTCTACACAGGAAATTCAAAATATTATCGGTACCCTACAGCAACGTAGTGATGATGCCGTGCAAGCAATGCAGCACAGTAGCAAAATGGTGAAAGACAGTGTTGATGAGGCGCATCAAGCCGGTGAACGAATTGCGGTGATTGCCGGTGCGGTACAAGAGATCGCGGATATGACGACGCAAATTGCGAGCGCCACAGAACAGCAAAACAGCGTGGCAGAAGATTTAAATAAAAATATTGATACGATCCATTCATCAGTGAAAGTGATCGCGTTAGGTGCTAATCAGACGGCGGAATCGAGCCAGTCACTGGCGCAACTGACTGCTCAATTACGCCAAATGACAATGCGATTCCAGACATAGCAATGTGCTAATAAAAGTTGATTAGTAATTCGGTGGTGCTACTTCGAGGTATTCACCATTATTGTTCAGACGATAATAACGTCCGTTTTGGGTGTAATAGCGCACCCCGTTAATGTCCACCACATTCATGATTGAACCGGTGTTCGCCACCGTGGTTGTGGTCATGCCATTATTTATAATGGTGACATTACTGGTGGCAGGTGCGGGCACTTGTTCATAGACGCCACCATGCATCCGGTAAAACAGTTCATTTAACACAAAATAAGTTACACCGGCTGCAATAACGGTTTTATAACCGGGCGGCATGATGTTGTAGCGAACAGGCGCATCATAATATCTTGGACCATATACTCGTACCGGGCCTGAGTAAATGCGGACTGGTCCCGGATAATATACGCGATCACGATCTCTATCTCGGTGATGATGTTCGTGACGATCCCAACGGCCATCGTCATCCCCCGGACCGTCAAAATGAGGTCTTGCCTGCACCTGTGAAAGCGGTAACAAAGCTGCGGCCATAAACAACGATATGATCCGACGGTATTTCATAGAAGTTCTCCAAATCGCCTTTTGGCAAGGCTAACCTAATTATAATCGATGGCAAATTTATGTGAAATCTGTAGCAAATTGTGTCAATTTCATAAGTGCATCGATTTATAGGAAATAATGTTGAGAAGGAAATGTCATGTTGAAAATAGTGACCGTGGATTATCAAGATCCACAGCAGATGGCGGATTTGCTGATGCTATTGGATCTGTATGCACAAGACCCAATGGGGGGGGGTGAACCACTCACTGCAGAGTGTCGTACTCGACTACCTCAGACCTTACAACAGTGTGCTTCCGCTGTCTCATTAATTGCTTATTTGGATGAACAGCCTGCAGGACTGTTAAATGCTTTTCAGACCGTTTCAACCTTTGCGGCGCGGCCGTTGATTAATATTCATGATCTGGCCGTCGCGTCAGCATTTCGTGGACAAGGTATCGCGACCGCCTTGCTACACCAGATTGAGCAGATCGCGCGGGAACGCGATTGCTGCAAGCTGACACTGGAAGTGTTATCCGGCAATCACACGGCACGACATGCCTATCATCGCTGTGGTTTTGCCGGCTATGAACTTGATCCGATGCAGGGGCATGCCCTGTTTTGGCAGAAAAAACTCGCCTGATTACAGGCGAGTGGCTTCATAGCGATAACCACCTTCCGCTACTGGAATAAACTGCAGACGATGCGTCATACAGGTCGGTACATCTTCCGCATGATGCGACACATACAACAGCTGACTGTGGCTGTGCGCAGTCAGGCGGTCGATGTATTGCAATACCAGATGCCGATTCAGGCTGTCCAGCCCTTGCAGTGGCTCATCCAGAATCAACAGGGTAGGGTGTTTCACCAGCGCCCGGGCAATCAGCAATAAGCGCTGCTGGCCGTAGGAAAGTTGAAGAAACGATACCTGCTCTTGTTGCTCCATACCGAGTAATTTCAGCCATTGGCGCGCCAGTTTTATTTCCTGATCGCCGGGTTGTTGATACAGCCCAATCGAATCATAAAAACCAGACAGGATCACCGTCAGTGGGGTGCCAGCCACACGATAGGCCATATGTAAGGCTGGGCTGACAATGCCCATGCGTTGTTTTATTTCCCAAATACTTTCTCCGGAACCCCGGCGTCGGCCAAACAAGGTGATGTTATTGCTATAACACTGCGGATGATCGCCGGTGATCAAATGTAATAATGTGGTTTTACCACAGCCGTTCGGGCCGGCAATATGCCAATGCTCACCACGATTTAATTGCCAGCTCAGGTCATGCAATATGACGCGTTCGTCATAACTGACGTTGATCTGTTGCAGCGTAACGATGGGGTTGGCGAGCGACTTATTTTCTGTCTGATGTAATGGTGCTGGTAAAACAAATTCCGCAGCAGAAGCACAATGCAGCAATTGCTGGGTTAATGGATCGGCAAAGAATGCGGCTCTTGGTTGTAAATGAGTAAACTGGCAATCTAAAATCCAGCCTAACTGCCCGGCAAACGGTGGGATCTCATCAAATCGATTCACAATCAATACTAATGCCATGCCTTGCTGCAACAGCCGTTCTAAGGTGGTGGTGAGTTGGGTCCGGGCTTGCACATCCAGCCCGTCAAACGGCTCGTCCAGAATCAGCAATTCTGGTTCAGACATCAATGCCTGCGCTAACAACACCTTACGCCCTTCACCACTGGATAATGCGGTAAACGGCTGCTTAAGCAGATGGCTAATCCCAAATAAGGCGGCCAGTTCATGACAATGAGCGGTGTTGCTATGTCTCTGTTGGATTAAATTTTCTACGGAAGTTGCAATCTCTTCCTCCGCACCCAGCATATCGGTATTCGTACGTTGCCACTCGTCATCATACAGTTTAATCTGTTTCTCAAAAGAGACCATTTCTGATCTCAGCTGATGCAAACATTCTCCTGATTCCGGCGGCAATTCCTGGTTCAAAATACGCGCCATCATGGTCTTACCACTGCCGTTGTTACCGATAAGGGTGCAGCAGTTTCCGGCAGCCAGATAAAAAGAAGAAACAATAAACTTTTTGTCGGTTCCAACAGGGAATGTTGCCGTATTTATGGATAACATGAACGAATGCCTCGGGAAAGTAGATGGTGCCCGGTCGAAGTTACGGGTAGAAAAATAAATAGCAGACGTAGCGAATGTGAAGCATACGCCTGAAAAATAATAGAGTGTGGCGGGAAAAATATGGAAAACCCATCAGGCGAGATCCTTTATCGGGAATTGTCCTATCACGCATTAATAACATCCAGCACAGAACATAGCCGGTTAAAAATAGTCTGGTCAATTCTTCTGTTGTCGGTTATCGGGCTGACCATCACCGGCCATTTTCCAACCATCTACTCCGATCTGTTGTCGGTAGACAGTGACAAACTGCCGCTGCATTTAGATCCTGCTATTTCATTGAGTTTATTATCATTACTCTGGTTCGGTTTGCGCTGGAGCCTGTTCCCGCTATTTGCCATTACATTACTGCAAATTGTCTTGCACGGTGATGTGACTCAGACGCTGGTTTTTGTTGTCAGTCATTTAATTTTGTTTGCAATGGCTGCACAGGCATACCGTTCCTTACCGTTATCACTTGATCTGCGCCACCTGCATGCCTGGTTTACCTTCTTACTGGTAATGTTTATCAGCTGCTCATTGGGCGCCGGGGTTGACCTGCTGTTATGCAATAGAGTGGATGTAAATCACTATCAGCATTGGTTGCAATGGTGGATGAGTAATTGGTTGAATGCGGTCATGGCATTACCGCTTCTGTGGTGTCTGACGCCCTATGTCAGCAAGTGTCGGCAGCGATCTTTTCCGATCAATGATGTTGTTTATCCCCGCCGGCAAGCGACACTTTCTATTATATTGCTCATTTCCGGCATCTTACTTTATCTATCATTATCATATTCGTTAGGTCTGGAATTTATATCGCCGGCTAAACAGGAGGCTGGAAAAACCTTATCCCGTTTTTCCGATGTAGTCTTGCTGATGTTGTGTATCGCAGGCTTTATCATGATCAGTTTGGCCTATCTGGGCTACCATCTCTTCCGCCATTGGTCCGTTTCGCTGGAAAAGCAGGCGCTGTCGGCGATCCAATCTAATGAGGCTAAATCACGTCTCTTATCCAAAATGACCGATGAATTACGTACCCCCCTGAATGCGATTATTAGTCTGACTAGGTTGACATTAGGGTCAACACTGACGCAGTCACAACGTGAACATATCAATACCATCAGAACCTATGCATCACGGTTAAATAGTGTCATTAATGAATTGCTTGATTATTCAAAGATTGAGGTCAATAAGCTGGAGTTGGAGTTCACTGCTTTTGCTTTAGAAGAGGTGGTGAATCGAGTTGCCAGCGCATTAAGCCCCCTTTGCAGTGAAAAGCGGATCGCATTTATTGTCGATTTATCGCCCGATATTCCTCGTTTTATTCTTGGTGATCCAGCACGGGTAGAGCAAATTCTGCTTAATTTGTTAAGTAATGCGATTAAATTTACTGACCGTGGACATGTTCTGTTACGCATCACGGCGGGTCATTTGGATGAATCGCAGTTCGAACTCTATTTTGAAATCGTCGATACCGGTGCCGGTATTGAAACGACAAAAATTGCCGAGCTATTTCAGCCCTTTACACAAAGCGACTCGACCAAGTCATGCCGTTTGGGTGGAACAGGTTTGGGGATGGCGATCAGTAAAGAACTCATAAAGTTGATGGGCGGCGAGATCCAGGTTTACAGCGAAGCCGGGAGCGGCACGGAAGTGGTATTTTCTCTGCTGGTTGGTTATCGCTCTGACAGCGTGCCGGGAAATGTTGGCTTTGTCTGTAATAAGCGCTGGTTGCTATTACATAATCAACCGGAAGTGGCCGCCATTTTGGATACCCGCCTGCAGCAGATCGGGGGAACAGTACAAGAGTTAGGACATGAGCTGATTATTCAGGCGTGGCTCAATGGTAGCTTAAGTGATGAGTTTCCGGCGCCGGATATGTTGCTGATCAGCCATCGTATTGGGGCGATGGATGGCATCACCTTACTGCGCAAACTCCGCGCGATGCCCGCCTGGAAAACAACACCTATCCTGTTTTTGTATCCTCAATCGGAAGAGGACAACTACCGCACGCTGGTCAGCGAAGATCCTTACACGGAATTACTGTCATTACCGTTTTATGGCGCGATGCTGTGCAATGCCATCATGTCGGTGCTGGGGTTGGGGGCCAGAACCTCAATTACCCGCCTGCCGGCGAATGACTGGCGTAACATGCTGCATGATATTCATGTATTACTGGTTGAGGATAATGCCATTAACCGACAAGTCGCTTTGGAAACATTGCAGCAGGTTGGTGTAACGGTACAGGTTGCCGAAAATGGCAAAGAAGGCATTGAACAAGCAACCAGAGGACGCTTTGAACTGATTCTGATGGATGTGGATCTGCCGGAGGTGGATGGTATCACCGCAACCTACTGGCTGTGCAATCAGGGCTATATTACTCCGATCCTGGCGATGACCGCATTTGATGATCCAAAAGAGCGTGAGCGTTGTCTAAAAGCCGGTATGGATGATTTTATGATCAAGCCCTTTGAGCCCAATACGCTGTATTCGCTGATTTATCGCTGGACGGTGGGTAAAGGCGAACCGGCCGGACAAGACCGGTATATAGCAGCGACTCGGCAACCCACCGACATAACACCGGTCTCTGAAATTGCGCTGGATGTGATCCTGGGTTTTTCTCGTGTGGGGAATAACCCGCAGCTTTATCAGCAGATCCTCGGTACGTTCCGGGATGAATACAGCGATCAAGGGCGAAAACTGCTGGCAATGGTGGAGCGAGAAGAGTGGGTGGCACTGGAGCGGATTGCACACAATTTAAAATCAGTTGCACGTTACATTGGTGCTGACGGGCTTTCACATGCAGCCAGTGAGTTAGAGTTATTGTTACGTCGTCAGGAGGCCCGAGCTTCACGCGCTATCATGACGAAAAAGCTGGTGGCCAACATTCACATACTGCTGATGGCTGTTTTTGACATCATCAAATCGATCCCCGTTATCGCCAAAGCAGATCCAAGCTCTAGCGATGATCTGTCTTCGTCAGAGGTGACCAACAAGAAACAGGATTTACCTAAAATACTAGTGATTGATGATGAGCTGATCCACCAGCAAATGCTGCGTTCATTATTACAGCACGACGGTGAAGTATTTACTGTGGCCGATGGTGCCACGGCACTTGAACTGGTCTTTAGACAGCCGGTTGATCTGATTTTGCTGGATATGGTCATGCCCGACATGCGCGGTGATGAAGTTATGCGTCAGTTACGCAGCCATCCGGCAACACGCGATATCGATATCGTGATCATTAGTTCCCGAAATGATGTAGAAGACGAAGAAACAGGTTTCCTGATGGGGGCGATTGATTATGTCACCAAGCCGTTTTATCCCGCCATTGTACAAGCGCGGATCCGCAATGTATTGCGACTGATACAACAACGCCGTTTATTGGATCAGCTGGCACATTTAGATGGTCTCACCGGTATTCCAAATCGACGGAAGTTTGAGCAGGTGATCGAAAATGAATGGACTCGGCATCAACATACGGTGCAACCGCTGTCACTGGCGATCCTCGATGTTGATCATTTCAAACGGTTTAACGACACATTTGGGCATGCGCGAGGCGACGATGTATTGCAGGCGGTCGCTGCTTCAATACGCGACATGTTGCGCCGTACCGGCGATTTTGCGGCTCGTCTTGGTGGCGAAGAGTTTGTGCTGGTATTTAGCGGTGCGGATGCGCAAAGCAGTTCGATCATGGCAGAAAATGTCCGGCAGGCAATGGAGCAAATCGAATTACCGGTGGGTAAAATTACGGTCAGTATTGGTGGTATCACTTTGATCCCGGAAGGACAGTATTCGCTGGAACAAGCGATGGAAACAGCGGATCAATTACTTTATGAAGCGAAACAAAGCGGGCGTAACCGTGTCTGCTGGAAATCGAGACTCAATTAGTTTATTCAAGTTATGGTGATTTCAGCGCTCTCTTAAAAATCAGAGTGAAATACTTGCGCAGATGGATGAATGGCTCAATGTTTATAGTAGGAATACTACAGCTGGGCTAGGTGAGCATCATGAGTAACGAGCTGGCGATTTTAGAAAAATATATTCATGACAAATTTGAATATGACAGTGCGGGGAGTTTAATTGACCCGTTGGATGCCGTGGTGATAACTCCCGTAAATGAGTTGCAACTAATGACATCCCCGTTCAAAGAGGCGGGGGCTCGTATTGGCGATTATTGGGTCGATGATTCTGTTTACGGTTTTATTTTCCGTGTCGAAAATGGCGTAGTAACAAAACTTTGGTCTAATGATTGATATCTACCTGTCTCGCCAAAAAGAAAAAAGGCACTAACCAGTAAAGGATAATGCCTTTTAATTCAAAGAATTAGCGAAGAGCTATTAGTTCATGCCGTATTATCTAATCTAGTGTTTCATTTCATTTCATATTAACTCGCATTATTACGCAAACCCCAGTATTGGCAAGGGTTTAATCAATATTCATATTCCATAATGTTTCAAAATGAACTATCGTTATTCATAGTTTTTTGGGTGTTTGGTTGGGTGTTGCTGGGGGTTGATATGGCAGGAGTAAAGGATAGTCATTTAAGGGCATTAAAGGAGTTTGAAGGCACTAGGCCGAAGAAGATAAAGAGCGATAATGGGCTGTATGTTTATCATTATCCTAGTGGTGTGGTGTCCTTTGTGTATCGCTACAGCGTACTGAATAAACAAAAAGATCTGGTTTTGGGTAAATATAAAAATACCAAGACCAAAAAAGGCATAACGCTAGCAGAGGCGAATGCTAAAGCTGAACAGTGCTCCAGTTGGCTTGCAAATGGTTTAGATCCGGCAATCGAATTCAAGTTACAGACACAAGGAACGCTTGCCCCTATCACCGTTCGTGATGCACTAGAGAAATGGCTAGAGGAGTACGCAGACAAAAGAAGAGCAAACGCCCAGAAACACAAGCAGCAGTTCGAGAAATGGATATTCCCATATCATGGCGACACGCCATTAGAACGAATGGAGCAAGAGCATTGGATTTACTGTTTTACTGAGACCCATAAGTTTACTGAGACCAATAATAAGAAGACCTATCCCGTTGCGGCGGGTTATGTGCTGCAAAATCTCAAACAGGCATTACAACACTGTAAACGCCGAAAATATAAATTCGATCTATCGCAAATTGATCAACTGACTATTGATGATGTCGGCGGGAAAAAACAGGAAAGAAAAGAAAGAACATTGATCAAGCATGACGGGAGCGACTGGTCAGAGCTAACAGCTTTAATGAAATGGCTTAAAGCTGATACAGCCTTATTGAATGATTACTATTTGGCGATGGTTTATATCTGCATTGTGTTTGGGTGTCGATCACAGGAAATTAGACTTGCAACAACAGACGAATTTAATTTTGAAACGGGATTATGGACTGTACCGAAAGAACACAGTAAAGGTGGGCGTGTAATTATCAGGCCAATACCTGAATCAATAAAAGACTGGCTGCATAACCTTATCACTATGAACAGTGTTGCCCAGACGCCAACCAAGAAACCGAAAGGAACAAAGGAAGATACCGAACAACAAAAGGTCTATGTGCTGGGAGAGTTAAAAAAACCAGAAGCTGTTTCCATGTGGTGTCGTGCTTTGTATAAAAGAATTGGTATTAGTGAACCATTCACCGCGCATGATTTACGGCGGACTGTTGCCACTGGTTGGGGTTGCTTGGGAGTCGTTCCTCACGTTATCGAATCAGAACTAGGTCATACACTTGGTGGTGTGGCTGGGATTTATAATCGAGCACACTATGTACCAGAGAAAGCGGAGGCACTAGAAATGTGGATCAGACGCCTTGATGAGTTACGAATAGATAACGTGTCGATATTACCAATAAAGAGACCAGCCTGAGAGCTGGTTTTTTAATGTCCCAAAACCAATGAAAAGAATTACTACTCGGAAATACTTTCGCTAATACTCGTTTTCACCGAGTTTTTCTATGGGTGTCACATGGTGGTGGCGTGGTAAAATGGAAAGGTTCAGTAGACAACAGATCAGAAGGTGAATTTATGAACGCAGACACAATCACTGCAAAATACGACAAACTTGATAATGACTATCATCGTTTGAAAATTGCTGATTTTCTTGAGCTAACCGGATGGAGTCGGACAACTCTATGGCGAAGACTGAAAGAAGGCAAAACACCTAAGCCACTTATGGAAGATGGTCGTTTACTTGGTTTCACCACTGGAGCATATAAAGAATGGCTGAAATCAATGCAGGCGTAAACAAACAAGAAATAAAAAACCCCGTTACGTCATCGAACTGTTACGAGCAGTTAGAGATCAACGAGGTTCTTCTTAACAATGCTCTAAATGGTGTTAGCGCACCAGATAAAGCCAATAAAACAGGATGTAATAGTTACGATATGAATAGTATATCATTTTCGATTATCTGCAAGGCGTTATTATCGCCTACAGGCAAAAAACTTTTACTCAAGCCATTAGGCGAATTGGTCATGTGGTTTGCAGTCTTTATGCTGCTGGCATGGGGGGTTAAATCATAATGATTATCTACCCAAACATGCGAAATGGCAGACCTGCAAATACAATAGAAAACATTCAGTTAGTGATGAAAGCTGAAAGTGCCAAGCATTACCGTGGTGAGTATGGTCAATGGGAGATGTATTTCCCTGCGTTTGGTCGTTTCTATGACGCAAGCCCAATTGCGCGAGCATTACTGAAAAATCTACTGACAAAGTATGACTTCATTAGTCCTACTGTGAGCATTGGAACGATCAAAGCTATGCGCTCGCTGGTTGAACCGCAGGGGGTGCAGGCATGAATAGCACTACACCCTTTTTCACCAAGTCCAACAAC
>ERZ650306.1904-NODE-1904-length-11186-cov-7.715749_pt1 | contig 11186 bp, 16 predicted proteins | sample MGYA00376242_ERZ650306 | MGnify/ENA primary metagenome ERZ650306 (study PRJEB26733, sample SAMN07839244) | wastewater metagenome | biome: urban; feature: wastewater treatment plant; material: waste water | place: USA: North Carolina | collected 2016-03-31 ...
CACAAGCCCTGCACTGTCACCACTTTCTGCTGGATCGTATCCAATCCAAACTGGTTTATTACCAAATGGACGCAATGCCAATGGCTTAAAATCTTTGGACCATACTTCCCATGAATCGACCATACATGGCTGAATGATGGATAGTGGAAATACACTGTGACCATCATCAACGAATTCACACATATAAAGATTGGCAAATTCTTCAGGACTGTTTTCAGCAATCAATTCATCAATATCGAATAGATCACAGCCTTGGCGTTCAGCATCTTGAATATTGACAATATGTCGCCACATTTTGTCGCCACATAAAGCACCGTCTCTTAAATTTGCATGACTGGTGTCAATCTCAACTCGATTTTCTTTGGTACGACCTTTATTGAAAGCATCCCCTGTCCAAAAGGCATACGCTTCATGCGTTTTACTTGAAGGTGTAGAAAAATAAGTTTTTTTATACTGCTTTTGGGCAGCCATTGCCGATGCCACTTTTTTCAGTGTGGCAAAGCCATGCACCCAAAAGAATTCATCAAAATATAAGTCGCCATGGTATGACTGTGCTGTTTTTGCATTGGTACCTAAGAAAATCAGCTGAACGGTATTACCGCATGGCAATGTGATTGAAATCGGATCGCCTTGCAGATCCACTTCAATGGATTGCATGACAAAGTTTTTGATGTAAGTTTTAAAGCCATGTGCCTGGGCTTTGGATGCAGACAAGAAAATCTGATTTCGACCAGTGGTGACAGCTTTGATCAATGCTTCACGTGCAAAATAGAAAGTCGCACCAACCTGACGTGATTTTAATAAGGCACGATTTCGCTGTTCACGCGCACGGTACCACACCTTTTGATACTCAAATAAACCTTCATCAAAGTCTTCAAGAAGTTTTTCAACCTGTTCTTCAGTCAGTGCATTTGGCTGTTTAGGTTTACGTGGTCCAGCATTTCTATTTTTAAGTTTTGGATTCAGATCGGTTTCGTTGCCACCGTCAGAATATTTATCAATGCGTGCCATGCGCTCCAATTGGCGCATGAGCAAATCAATTTCCTTGTAATCACCAGGTGTTTTTTTCTCAAGAATAATCAGTTTGATCAATTGAGCAGTTAAAGCTTCACCGACTCGACCTGCAGGTGCATCTTTGTCCCATTCATCGCGTGTTTTCCAAGCGTGAACATTTTTATCAGGCTCGTCGATGTAATCTGCAATCGAGCTGATTCGCCACCCCATCCAATACAAAAATTTTGCTAGAAGGCGTTTGTCGAAGTTTAGATTTTTCGGTGTATCAAGTGCTTTATCCATTGGCTCATTAAGCCAACGCTATAACATTTATTCATTGTGGCTACTTTGTAAAACCCACTTAATACAAGCCACTTGCATTGAATGTTTATGCCGTTCTTCCGATTCTGCTAACTACTTTAAATAGATTTTATCTATCGACATAGACACAGGATTCAGAAATGAAGAAATCCAAATTTTTCCGTGTTGCTGTTGCTGGATCCACGACTGATGGTCGCGTGATCGAAGCAACATGGATTCAACAAATGGCTGACAGCTACGATCCAAATACATACACAGCCCTAGGCAATCTTGAACATTACCGTGGTTTTTCACCTAGTTCTGAATTTGGCACGTATGCGAAAGTGACAGCTTTAAAAGCTGAAGAAGTCGAAATCAACGGCACCAAAAAACTTGCATTATTTGCTCAAGTTGATGCCTTTGATCAATTGCTTGCATTACACAATGCAGGTCAAAAATTATTTACGTCCATTGAAGTCAATCCAAATTTTGCAGATACCGGCAAGGCATATTTGGTCGGTTTAGCATTTACTGACACCCCAGCTTCATTAGGTACGCAAATCATGGAATTTGCTGCTAAACAGCCTGAAGCGAACCCATTTGTGGGGCGTAAACAAGATGCAGCCAATTTATTTACTGCAGCTGAAGAAGCATCAATCGAATTTGAAGACGGCCAAGAAGCCCCAGCAAAGGGTCTGTTTTCTAAAGTTTTGGATTGGTTGAAGCCACAACAAGAAGAACAAGACAATAAAAATAAAGACCAATTCAAAGAAGTATCTGACTCACTTGAAGCGATTGCCAAAACGTTTGGTGAAAGTCAGACCAAGTTGCAAAAGGTCGAAACTGAGTTTTCGGAACTTAAAACCAAGCATTCTAAATTGGAAAAAGACTTCACTGATCTTAAAGCCAAATTAGAAGGCGAAGAAAATCCAGGTACACCACCTGCACCTGAAAACACTGGCAACTTCTCTGAACAAATCGAGTGCTAATAGTTTAATCACTGTCAGCAGTCTATAAATATTGCTTATAAGCGAGAAAAAAATGCGTAACGATACACGTAAAAAATTCAATCATAGTTTGGCAAAAGTTGCTGAACTCAACGGTGTTGAATCGGCACAGGTGCAATTCACAGTAGCACCTGCACCAGCTCAAAAAATGGAAGAAAAAATTCAGGCTTCAAGCGAATTTCTTCAAAAAATTAATATCATCCCTGTTGATGCCCAAACTGGTGAAGCAATTGGTCTATCTGTCAATTCAACGATTGCAGGTCGTACTGACACTACAGGTAATGGTGAACGTACACCAACTGATCCAACCGGTTTAGGTGCAGACAAATATGAATGCAAACAAACCAATTTCGATGTGGCAATTCCTTATGCAAAACTTGATGCATGGGCTCCGTTTGCTGACTTCCATCAACGTTGGACCAATGCCGTTGCTAAAGCGATTGCTTTAGATCGTATCATGATTGGTTTCAATGGTACCTCAGCAGCAGCAACCACTGACCGTTCTACAAATGCAAAACTGCAGGACGTGAACATCGGCTGGTTACAAAAAATCCGTACCAATGCAGCTGATCGCGTAATGACGACAGTGACAGTTGGTGCAACTGGTGCATACAAAAACTTAGATGCCTTGGTAGTTGATGCAGTCAATGAATTGATTGATGAAGTCCATCAAGATGATACGGATCTGGTCGTGATCTGTGGTCGTTCACTGTTGGCAGACAAAAACTTCCCAATTGTGAATGATGCATCTGACAATACCAATGTATTGGCTGGTCAAGTGCTATTAAGCCAAAAACAAATTGGTGGCTTACCTGCAGCACGTGTACCGCATTTCCCTGACAATGCACTTTTAATTACGTCTTTTGACAACCTGTCAATCTACTATCAAAAAGATGCAAAACGTCGTTACATCCAAGAAAAACCAAGCAAAAACCGCATTGAAGATTATCAATCTTCAAATGAAGCGTATGTGATTGAAGCATACGAAAAAGTGGCATTGGTTGAAGGCATCACAATCGAATAATAGGTGATTTATGTTGAGTCCAGCTCGACGACATCGCCTTCAGGCTTTGGCAGCAAAAGAAGCTGCCAAGGCTGACGAATTTGGTGGTGTACGTCCAGACGCAAGCGTCTACCAATTACAACTGACCGAACTCAAAAACGATATTCATGTTTTACGTTCAATTCAGTCACAAGAAAAACGTGCTGAAGCGAAAAAAGAACTTATTCCAAAGCACATGCCTTATGTGCTGGGTATTGTTCAGTCAGGCGCAAAAGTTGAACAGGATGAAGTCATTACCACCATCATGCTGTGGTGCTTTGACTGTGGTCTATTCAATCAAGGTTTAAGCCTTGCTGAATATGCTTTAGAGCAAAACTTAAAAATGCCTGATTCATTTAGTCGCAGTACTGCAAGTATTGTTGCTGAAGAAATTGGTAATGCTGCACACAAAGCTTATCAAGACGGTCAAATATTCAAATTCGATGTGCTTTATAAGGCAGATCAATTGACTGCCAACCATGATATGCACGATCAGATTCGCGCCAAATTATATCTGGGACTTGGTCGTACTTTATTGCAATTAGAACATGGAGCCGAAGCAGTAGAGTTCATTAAAAAAGCGATTGCAAAAAATGAAAACTGTGGCGGTAAAACTGATCTGAAAAAGGCTGAAAAGCTTTACAAAGAACAATTAAAAAATTCACCTGAACCGATGCTGAATGCTGATGGTTCACAGGTCGTCGATGATCAAGGCAACTTGATGTTTCATCCGACGTAACGAGTGCCCCGCGCCAACCGAGGGGCAGAATTGACGCTGTAATGACATTTTTATGCGTAATTACAAACTCAATTCTCCACCCCTCAACTATTTGAGAATGACAATGACCGGACTAATTGCAAACGGCAACCGCAACAATGAAGAAGTTGTCATCACCAGTGATTCATTTTTCCCTGGCATATCGAGCAAAGCGATTCGTGAAGCATTGCGCTTTGATGGAAGTATCACTGATCAGCGTTTAATTCCTGCAATTGAATCAGCCATCATTGAAGTCAATGATCAGCTCGAATCCCTGACATCAAAAGCAGCATCACTTGCTGAAATCAGTCCAAAAACCATCACCACAAAAGGTGTGGAAAAACCCATCACTGAAGTTCTGTATTTTCGTGCCGTTGCAGCAGCTGTTGGTGCTGAACTGACTGAAAAGTATCGTGCTTATGACACCAACAACAATGGTGGCCAAAAAGCAGATGATCTGACACCAACGATTGATGATTACCGTCGAGATCTGCGCTTTGCCATTCGTGATTTAAAAAAAATTCGTCGTTTGAATGTGGAGCTGGTATGACTCAGAAATGTAATTCATGTTTCAAAGGTTTTGATGGACGCAATGGAAATGGCTATCAGCCTTGTTCATGCCTCAAAAAACCTGAATTTGTTCCTGTGCCTGGACCAATCAAAATTGATACACGCTCAAAAAACAGAACTAGCTTCTGGGGAAAGTGGTTTAAATGAAAACTGTTTATGCCATTCAGAATGACACGGTTGACGCAATTTGTTGGCGCAACTATGGACGCTCATCTGGTGTGGTCGAAGCAGTACTTGAAGCCAATCCACACTTGTCTGAATTTGGTCCATTTCTCCCGATGGGGACAAAGGTTCAGTTACCAGAACTTCAAACACAACAAAATAAAACGCAAAGCATTCAGCTTTGGGACTGAGAACAAAAAATATGGCTGAACCAACCACATCAACGACTGTCGCAATTACCGCTTCTGCCGGCTTGGTATCACTCCTTCCATTCGTGAATGGTGATGCACTGTTTGGTGCAGTAATTGGTGCAGCATTTTTGGCATATACCCAAGTGTCACTGAGCTATGGAAAACGTATTTTTTCGCTCATGTTGTCCGTTGCCTTGGGCTATGCCTTAGCCCCTGAAATTTCCAACCGAACTGGTGTGAACAGTCACACGGTCATTGCTTGCTTTACCAGCATGTTTGCCTTGCCTGTTTTGGTGAAGGTCATGAAATGGGTGAACAAGTCAACATTGACTGAGATCTTCAACACCACTTCAAAGTTCTTTTCTGCCCTGTCCAACACTTTTGGAAAGGAGAATAAAAAATGATGCAACTCATGTTGTCGCCATTGGCACAAACAATTTTTTCCATCATTGCCGTGCTGTGCTATGTGGCATGTGCATTCCGTATTTTATGTTTTGATCGTTTGCACCTGCAAAAATGTTCGTTTCGACTATTTGCAGTTGTTCTGATCGGTGCATTCCTTGCACAAAGCATTCATATCATTTTCATTAAAGATCCGGTCACGATTTGGGATGCCATTCTCGCGGTGTTCTTAGTGGTCTTTATTTTTCGAAGTAAAGGCAATGTCGTTTCAATGCTAAGGAGCACACCATGAGCATTTTAAAATTAGGTTCAAAAGGTTCAGCCGTCACTGAATTGCAAAAACTGCTGATTAAAAATGGCATAACCGGTAAAAATAAGAAGCCACTCATTGCTGATGGTGACTTTGGTGAAAATACTGAATATGCCGTGATTCAATTCCAGAAAAAGCAGAATCTTAAAGTTGATGGATTGGTCGGTGACTACACACTAAAAGCCCTACGTGGTGAATGCACCAGTAAACTTTTAAAAGAAAGTGATTTAGTCGAAGGTGCCAAACGTTTGGGTGTGCCTGTCATCGTAATCAAAGCCATTGCTGAAGTTGAAACGCTGGGTGAAGGTTATTTGCCAAATGGTAAGCCTAAAATTCTGTTTGAACGTCATCGCATGTATTTCTATTTGAATCAGAAATTCGGCAAAACCAAAGCCAATGCACTCATGGCCAAACATCCGAATATTGTGAATACCAAAACAGGTGGTTATCACGGTGGATCTGCTGAGTACACACGTTTAAGTCAAGCCAAGCAGCTTGATGAATCATGTGCATTACAGTCGGCATCTTGGGGACGTTTCCAGCTCATGGGTGAAAATTGGAAAGCCTTAGGTTATGCATCTGTTCAGGAATTTGTAGCACAGCATGAACAAAGTGAAAGCCTTCAGTTTGAAGCATTCCTTCGCTACTGTGAAACCAAGTCTGGTGAAGTGGATGACAAAAAATGGATGCTCATCGATGCGTTACGTCAAGAAAATTGGCATGTCGTTTTTTCGCTGTATAACGGCAAAAACTATAAAAAACTGGGCTATGACACTAAGTTTTTACGTGTGATGAACCGCCTCGATCCAAACTATAAGAGTGCAAAAGCTGCATGAAAAAGCCCAATCAATTAAGAGAATATTTACTCAACGCGATTCCTGATCTCAGCCCTGATCAGGATCGCTTATTGATCTTCACCAACAATGGTTCCCTTCGCAGCACCATGGTCAGTGGTTTTAGTTTTGAAATGTCATACACATTGGATCTGGTCATTACTGACTATGCCGGTGATGTTGATGTCATTGGAGTCGTGCTGTTCACGTGGATTGCAGAAAATCAGCCTGAATTGATGGCCAACCATGAGAAAGGCAAACAAGCCATTAGTTTTGAAGCTGAACTGATTGATAACAGTAAATATGACATTAACTTTCAAATTCCACTAACTGAACGTGTCGTCGTGAAAAAGTTGTCAGACGGCAAATTAGAACTCAGTCATCCTGAAGAACCAAAGTACACAGAATATGAACCTGCCACTGATTTTGAAGTCATCGATCCATCGGGTGAAGTCATTGCTTCATGGACCACTGCTGAAAAACAAGGTTGGTCATTAGATATGCCACCGACAGGTCGAAACCCATGACGAACAATGTTGAAGAACTTGCCACCTACTTACAGCCGTATTTGGAACGGTTGTCAGTGGGTGAACGTGCCAAGCTTTCAAAACAGATCGGTCGTGATTTAAGAAAAAATCAGGGCAAACGTATTTCTACACAACAAAATCCTGATGGTTCAACATACACCCCAAGGCGCAAACGCCTACGTGAACAAAAAGGCAAAATTAAGCGCAAAATGTTCACCAAATTAAAAAATACTGCTCATTTAAAATTGCTCAGCACCGCTGATGCCATTGCGATTGGCTTTGTGGGTCGTGTTGCACGTATTGCCCAAGTACATCAGGAAGGTTTAAAAGACCGTGCTGAACGTGGCGCACCGAGTGTGGTCTATCCAAAACGTGAACTTTTAGGCTTCACAGATCAGGATTTAAAACTGATTGAAGATTCATTCTTAAAACATATCAATCTTTAAGTTTTCAACATTGTAAAACTCACTTAATACAAGCCCCATCAGCTGAAAAGGCTTAGTCCTTGACGCAAAGTGTTTGTATGAATGCAGATACTAACCGTCGTCTTGAAAATATTGTTCGATTTGGAACCATCAAGACCATCAATCCGTCTAAACCTATTCCACGTGTCATCGTCAATTTAGGCGATATAGAGACACCGGAAATCCGTTGCCTAAATATTCGTTCTGGTGACGATGCAACTTGGGATATGCCATCGATCAATGAAGAATGTGTGGTCATTTCACCATGTGGTGATATCGGTCCAACAAGTTTTGTTCTATACGGCTTTTATAACGATGACCACCCTGCACCCTCTGATGATCTCAACCAAAAAATCCGTATGTTTGCCGATGGCTGTGTCATTGCCTATGACATTAAATCTCATGAATTATCTGCAGTGTTACCTGCAGGCGGAAAAGCAAATATTGTTGCGGATGTTACCGTAACTGGTACTTTACATGTGACAAAAGATATTACAACGGATGCTGATGTCACTGCAGGTAATATCAGCTTGAAAAAACACAAAACTTCAGGCGTTCAAGGTGGTTCTGCAAATTCAGGAGTACCAGTTCCATGATGTCACGCAATACCGGATTAAGTTTATCAAGTGAAGCTGATCAAATTCGTCAATCCATTCAAGACATTTTAACCACACCGATTGGTTCACGAATTATGCGTCGAAACTATGGTTCATTATTACCGCAATTAATTGATGCTCCATTTAACGATATCACTCGCCTGCAATTATTAGCTGCTACCGCAACTGCACTGATGCAGTGGGAAGATCGAATCAGTATTGAATTCATATCAATTGATCCGATTGATCAAGGAAAATTTATTTTAGACCTAAGCTTAATAAAGCTTGATAACAATCAAAATCAATCTTTAAGTATTCCATTAAACTTTGGGGCGATCTCATGAGCACCGTTGACTTTTCTCAATTACCAGAGCCAAACCTTATTCAGGAGCTGGACTACGAGTCCATTTTCAATGAACGCAAAGAAAAGTTTATCGCGTTATACCCAGCTACTGAACAGAACCAATGGCGGACGATTCTGAATCGTGAATCAGATCCGGTCGTAAAAGTTTTACAGGAAAATGCCTATCTTGAACTGTTATATAGAAATAAATGCAATGCTGATGCACGGTCTTTATTGCTGGCCTATGCTGAAGGTTCTGATTTAGATCACTTAGCTTTAACTGAATATGGCCTAATCCGTTTAATTGTCACCCCTGCAGATAACTCAGTAGTTCCACCTAGTCCAGCTATTTATGAATCTGATGAACGATTACGTGAGCGTTGCTTATTATCTTTTGATGGGATGAATACTGCTGGATCTGCAAATGCGTATCGCTATTTTGCTTTATCCGCAGACGGTCGTGTTGATGGTATTAAAGTCAAATCAGATGAAGAAACACCGTGTTTTTTAGACATTGTGATTACACAAGTCGATAGTGAAAATGGTGCAGCATCAGCAGAATTAATTCAAATAGTTCAAACCGCCTTAGATCCTGATACAGTGCGTCCAGTTGGTGATAGACCAACCGTCAAATCAAGTATCGCAACAAATTACCAAATTGAAGCATCTCTATATGTGGGCAAAAATGCTGAGGATGCATTGTTACTTGAAGCAGCAAATATTCGTTTAGATAAATACATTAAAAACGCTCAAAAAAACGGTGAAAGTATTTACCTATCTGCAATTTATGCTGCATTGCATGTAGATGGGATTGAGCGAGTACAAATTATTTCACCGACGGCAGATTTGGTAATGGATAATTATCACCATCCATATTGCACAACTAAAAGCATTACGGTTGGAGGTGTGATTTGACAAGTTTACTTCCTCCAAATTCCACAGACTTAGAAAGAAAACTTGCTGAAGCAGGTAAAGATGCTTTTGATTTACCATCAATCCGTATCATCAAAGATATCGATCAGGTGCCATCGCAGTTTTTACCATTTATCGCATGGCAAAAGTCAGTCGACTATTGGGATGAGAACTGGCAAGAAGCGTTAAAACGTAAAGTCATTAAAGAATCACGAGCTTTACATCGTTTAAAAGGCACGCCAGCAGCAATTAAACGTGCACTAGAACCCTTTGGTTATGAAGTAAAGCTAATTGAATGGTTTCAGGCTGAGCCAAATTTAATACCAGGTACTTTCAATCTAGAGTTGGATTTAATTGGGAAAAGTTTAAATCAAGAAGTCTATAACGAAATTAATCGACTCGTCTCTGATGCAAAAGCAGCTTCAAGGCATTTGACCAATCTGACTATTACCACAAATCCTATTTTAACGATCCGCAATATTCTTGTGCATCAAACAGCATTCACTTTTTCCAGCGAGCCTAAAGCATGAGTGATTATTTTAACGTCACAACTAATGTTGGTGATGCTGCAATTGCGACAGCGATTGCCAACAATTCAAAACTAAATATCACACATATTGCGTTTGGTGATGGCAATGGATCTGTTCCAACACCAACCAAGACAAGAACAAGTTTAGTAAAAGAAGTACATCGCCAAGCTATCACTAAATACACAATGCATCCAACGATTGCGAATTACATTGTGATAGAGACCATTATTCCGTCAAATATTGGTGGATTCTGGATTCGAGAAATTGGGATTATTGCAGATAATGTTCTTATCTCACATGGTTCACATGCCCCATTTTTTAAAGTGGCAGATCCTGACGGTGTAAGCGAATACCGACTTAGATTTACGCAAAACGTAACGGATGGTTCTGTTGTTGAACTGACGTTAGATGAATCATTAATTTATGCAACACAAGCATGGATTGACGAAAATTATATTAAACGTTCTGAAATTGTAGACAATTTAACAACAAACGAACCAGCGAAACCCGTTTCAGCAAAACAAGCAAAAGTTCTGCAAGATAATAAGCTTGAAAAAGATGATTTGAAAGATGCAAGCACAGATCAAAAAGGTATTGTGCAATTAAACAACACGTTAGCAAGTGCAAGTACAACTGAAGCTTTAACTGCTGCACAGGGCAAGGCTTTACTTGAGATGTTTGCAACTTTACAAGGTACAAACATGGGTTATTTTAAAATACCTAATGCCAATAATCCTAGTAGACCAACAATTGTGCAATATGCTGAAATTTATATCAGTGCTAACTATACAGAGTACACTTTTCCCATAGCATTCCCGAATGCTTGCTCTGGGATTGTTAATGGTGCTGGTTGGCAGGCAGATGGCAATTTAGAGGTTATGAACATTATTGGCACTTCTAAATCTAAAACTGGATTTACTGCATTAGCAACAACTACGTCAACATATACATATATTGCAATAGGATATTAAAAAATGCTCGCATTTAGTTTCGCAAGACAGGCTGTTTTTGATTTAGATATTGAATACGATGATACTCCAGATGATTTAATAGAAATTAGTGTTGAAGATCATCAAATGATTTTCTCAGCATTAAATAGTGGATGCATTGTTTTTTCTGATTTAACTGTATCACCACCAAAACCAAGCCAATTTCACGAATGGAACGGCACAGATTGGGCTGATCCACGCACAGAAGAAGAAAAATTTACATACAAGCGTTCACAATATCCAAAACTTACACGTTAT
>ERZ650306.1906-NODE-1906-length-11181-cov-27.951645_pt1 | contig 11181 bp, 9 predicted proteins | sample MGYA00376242_ERZ650306 | MGnify/ENA primary metagenome ERZ650306 (study PRJEB26733, sample SAMN07839244) | wastewater metagenome | biome: urban; feature: wastewater treatment plant; material: waste water | place: USA: North Carolina | collected 2016-03-31 ...
AGGAAATCATGCAGGTTGCCCTGGCTCAGGCCAAGGAAGGCCGCATGCACATCCTGGGCCTGATGAAGTCGGCCCTTGGCGAAGCCCGTGGTGAAGTGTCCACCTTCGCCCCGCGCATGATCACCCTGAAGATCAACCCGGAGAAGATCCGTGACGTGATCGGCAAGGGCGGCGCGGTGATCCGTGGCCTGCAGGAAGAAACCGGCACCATCATCGAGATCACCGACGATGGCAATGTGACGATTTCTTCCGTGAGCGCCGAAGGTGCTCAGGAAGCCAAGCGCCGCATCGAGGCGATCACCGCTGAAGTGGAAGTGGGCAAGGTCTATGAAGGCCCGGTCGTCCGCATCCTCGACTTCGGCGCGATCATCAACATCATGCCGGGCCGTGACGGTCTGCTGCACGTTTCCCAGATCGCCAACGAGCGCGTGAATGCCGTGTCCGACTACCTCAAGGAAGGTCAGGTCGTACGCGTCAAGGTGCTCGAGACCGACGAGAAGGGCCGTGTGCGCCTGTCCATGAAGGCACTGCTGAACGAGAAGGCCGAATAAGTTTTTCCGGCTTCCACGTTTGAGAATCGGGCGCTGCGGCGCCCGATTTTTTTCGTCCGTCGTCTAAGTGCGGGGCGTTACGCCTGGCGGATGCAGAGGCTGGTTGCGCGCACCGGCGTTGGCAGAAGGGGGCTTGGGAGGTGGCGCGCAAAAACAAGAAGGCCACGCGTTTGCGTGGCCTTCTTGCTGGAATCTGGTGGGCGGTACTGGGATCGAACCAGTGGCTTCCACCGTGTGAAGGTGGCACTCTACCGCTGAGTTAACCGCCCGGTGAGTTAGAGCGCGCATTATAGGCATCACCTCTATGGGCGTCAAGGCCTTTTTTGAACTTTGTTCGATCTGTGGCGAAAATTCCGTTGGTGTGTTTTAAATAACACAAAAATAGTTTCAATTGAAACGAACGCGCGGAATCAATGGGCTCCGGCGCCCGATGCACGGATCCAGTTGTTGAAGCACGCCCGCGCGGCCGGGGCGACTTCGTCGGCGAGGAGGCCGCTGTCGATGGCGTGGGTGGTGCAGAACTCGTCGGCGGCGGCGCCGTGGAGGTGCGCCGCAGCGAGCAGCGCGTCGCCGGCGGGCCAGCCGCGGGCGAGGAGGGCGGTGACGAGGCCGGTGAGCACGTCGCCCATGCCGGCGGTGGCCATGGCCGGGTTGCCGCTGGTGTTGATCCACCAGGCGCCCTGCGGGCTGGCGACGATGCTGCCGCAGCCCTTGAGCACGACCCAGGCGCCTAGCTGGCGGGCGATGGCTATGGCGGCGGCGATGCGATCGCGCTGGACATCCGGCGTGCTGCAGCCGAGCAGGCGGGCGGCTTCGGCGGGGTGGGGGGTGAACAGCGTCGGCGCGCTGCGGTTGGCGAGGGCGCGCTGCAGGGCTGGATCGGCGGCAACGAGGTTGAGGGCGTCGGCGTCGAGCACCAGGGGCTTGTCGAGGCCGATGGCCGTGGCGACGAGGGCGTGGGCGGCCTCCGATTGGCCGAGGCCGGGTCCGACGGCCACGGCGCTCATGGCGGGATCGGTGAGGAGCTCGGCGGCGGCGCGGAACATCAGCTCGGGACGCAGGATGTCCACCGGTAGCGCGGCCGGATCAAGCAGGCCCAGCAGCACCCGGCCGGCGCCCAGATGGATGGCGGCGCGGCCGGCCAGCAGCGCGGCACCGACCATGCCCGGCGCGCCGCCCACCAGCGCGGCGTCGCCGTAGCTGCCCTTGTGGCTGTTGGCGCGGCGGGGGTTGAGCCGGGCGGCGAAGAGGGCTGGGGTGATCTCGCGCCCCGGGGTGGGGGCGAGGCTTTCGGCGTCCACGTCGATGGTGTCGAGGTGCACCTCGCCGCAGTGGTCGGGGCCGTCGAGGGTCAGCAGGCCGGGCTTGAGGGCGATGAAGGTGATCGTGTGGCTGGCCTCGAAGCAGGGGCCCAGGCGGCGGCCGGTGTCGGCGTCGAGGCCGCTGGGGATGTCGATGGCGAGGCGCGGGCAGGGCTGGGCGTTGAGGGTGTTGATCCAGGCGGCGTAGCGGCCTTCCAGCGGGCGTTGCAGGCCGATGCCGAAGAGGGCGTCCACCACCAGTGCCCAGCCTTCGTCCGGCGGTGCGGGCAGATCGGGAACGGTGAGGCCGCCAGCGGCGATCCACGCGGCGTGGGCGGCGCGGGCGTCGTCGGGCAGACGACAGGGATCACCGGCAAAGGCCACGCTCACCGCCAGACCGGCGCAGTGCAGGTGCCGTGCGACCACGAAGCCGTCGCCGCCGTTGTTGCCCGGCCCGCAGGCCACCAGCACCCGGGCCGGGCCCTGGACGAGGCGCAGGGCGAGGCGGGCGGCGGCCTCGCCGGCACGCTCCATCAGGGGCGGAACGGCGCCGGGAATGGCCAGCGCTTCGACGGCGCGGATGCCGGCGACGGGGTAGATCGGGCGGGAGGTGGCAAACATGGCGGGGGGCTCAGGCGGGGCGTTGGATCAGACGGGGCTGTCCATGTGCTCGAGGGTTTCGAAGGCCATCTCGCGCAGGTCGAAGAAATCGCTGTCGTCGATGCCCAGGTGGGCCATCACCGGCGTGCGGCCGCGCTGCCAGATGGAATCCTCGTTCATGCGCAGGAAGCTGCCGACGAAGCAGGCCGACAGGGTGGCCAGGGCGATCAGGGTGCGGGTCTTGGCGGCGGTGGCGTCGGCGCCGGGCTCGAAGACGCTCATGTCGTGGTGGAGCAGGGTGGCGGTGCTGATCTCGTCGGGCAGGCCCCAGCTGCGGCACAGCAGGTAGCCGATGGCGGCGTGGTGGGTGGCGTGGCGTTCTTCTTCGACGGCGGTGAAGGGGCGGTCGTAGGTGATGTTGGCTAGCTGGAGGGTGTCCCGGTAATCGGGGATGCGGCCCATCAGCACACCGATGCCGCAATCGTGGAACAGCCCGAAGTTGCAGGCGGTGTCGGCTGGCACGCCGCGGAATTCCTTGGTGAGGCGTCCGCACAGGTGGGCGATGCGCAGGGTGGAATCCCAGAAGCGGTCGAGGCGCTGGTGGCTGCCGAGGGCGTTGCGCAGGGCGACGCCGGCCACCAGGTTGCCAAGGGTGCGCATGCCGAGCACCGGCAGGGCCTGCTGGATGGTGGTGACCTTGCGGCTGAGGCCGAAGGCGGCAGAGTTGGCGACCTTCAGCACCGATCCGGCGAGGGCCACATCGCTGCTGATGAGGGTGCCAACGGTGGACAGGGAGGCGTTGGGAGACGCGATCTCCTTTTGCAGCCGGGTCAGGATGGCCGGGCAGGGGGGGATTTCGACACCCCGGAGCAGGCGTTCAAGTTCGGAAGGGGCGGGGCTGGACATGGCTTTCGGGGGAGGGGCCGCGGGTTTGCGGCCGTGCCGAATTCTAGCCCACCTGCCCACCTACGCAATCCTGCGTATTTCGGCAAAAGGGCGGGCTCCGTAACCTGCACTCCATTGCTGCACCGCATGAAATCCCGCCAACCACGCAAGGAGCCCAAGATGCAAAACCGCCGTAGCTTCATCAAGGCCGCTGTTCTCTCCGCCTCCATCGCCGCCATCGGCGCCATGTCTTCCACGGCCTACGCCGCCGACACCATCAAGGTGGGGATTCTCCACTCCCTGTCGGGCACGATGGCCATCTCCGAGACGGCGCTGAAGGAAACCGCGCTGATGACCATCGACGAGATCAACGCCAAGGGCGGCGTGCTCGGCAAGAAGCTCGAGCCGGTGGTGGTGGACCCGGCCTCCGACTGGCCGAAGTTTGCCGAGAAGGCCCGCCAGCTGCTTTCGCAGGACAAGGTGGCGGTGACCTTCGGCTGCTGGACCTCGGTGTCCCGCAAGTCGGTGCTGCCGGTCTACAAGGAGCTCAACGGCCTGCTGTTCTACCCGGTGCAGTACGAGGGTGAAGAGCTCGAGAAGAACGTCTTCTACACCGGCGCTGCGCCCAACCAGCAGGCGATCCCGGCGGTGGAATACCTGATGAGCAAGGAAGGCGGTTCGGCCAAGCGCTTCGTGCTGCTGGGCACCGATTATGTGTACCCGCGCACCACCAACAAGATCCTGCGCGCCTTCCTGAAGAGCAAGGGCGTGGCCGAGGCCGACATCATGGAGGAATACACCCCCTTCGGCCATTCGGATTACCAGACCATCATCGCCAAGATCAAGAAGTTCGCCGCCGAGGGCAAGAAGACGGCGGTGATCTCGACGATCAACGGCGACTCCAACGTGCCTTTCTACAAGGAACTGGGCAACGCCGGCCTGAAGGCCAAGGACGTGCCGGTGGTGGCCTTCTCGGTGGGTGAAGAGGAGCTGCGCGGCGTCGATGCCAAGCCGCTGGTGGGCCACCTGGCCGCGTGGAACTACTTCATGTCGGTGAAGAACCCCGAGAACGACAAGTTCATCAAGATGTACCGCGACTGGGCCAAGAAGGCCAAGCTGCCCAAGGCCGACACCGTGGTCACCAACGACCCGATGGAAGCCACCTACGTGGGCATCCACATGTGGGCGCAGGCGGTCGAGAAGGCCAAGAGCACCGACACCGACAAGGTGATCGCCGCGATGGCCGGCCAGACCTTCAACGCGCCGTCGGGCTTCACCCTCAAGATGGACGAGACCAACCATCACCTGCACAAGCCGGTCTTCATCGGCGAGATCAAGGCGGATGGCCAGTTCAACACCGTCTGGAAGACCAAGGGCCCGATCCGCGCCCAGCCGTGGAGCCCGTTCATCCCGGGTAACGAAAGCAAGCAAAAGCTCTAAGCACGCGCGACGCACGGGCCGGTGAAGGGCTCCGCGCCCGGAGCCGGCCTTTTTTGCAGCTTCAATTTGGTCGGACCCTGTAGGTCGGGCGCACGCCCGATGCCCTTGCGCAGATCAATGTCCATCGTTGTCGGGCCTCGGCCCGACCTACAAGGAAGGTTCCCATGAGACGTTTCCTCCTTTCCCTCGGGCTGGTGCTCGGCCTGTGCGCCACGGGCGCCCGCGCCGATCTCGACCCCGCGGCGCTGAAGGGCCTGGCGTCGGATGACTTCGACGCCAAGCAGGCCGCCATCACCGGCCTTGCCGCCACCGGAGACGCGGACGCCGAGCGGGTGCTCAAGGCCCTCGCCGACGACGCCCTGGCGGTGGCCGGCGGTCGGGTCGTCATTACCGCCGGCGGGCAGGTGCTGGATGCCGCCAGTGGCGCGGCGATCAAGCCGGCCCCGGCCAACCCCGAATCCATCGGCCTCAACAACGCCCTGCGCCAGCAGGTGGATGGCGCCCTCGCGGCGTTGCGCCTGTTCTCGGCCGATCGCACCGAACGCCTCGCCGCAGCGAAGCTGCTGCTGGCCGACATGGGCGACGGCGCCGCGCTGCTGCCCATCCTCGACAAAGCCGTGAAGGCGGAAGCCGACGGCGAGATCAAGACTATCCTCGCCCAGCTCCACGCCCAGGCCCGCCTCACCAGCCCCGACGCCTCGGTGCGTCTGGCCGCGGTGCAGACCCTGGGCGAATCGTCCAGCCCGGCGGTGAAGGCGCTGCTTCTGCCCCTCATCGAGAAGCAGGGCGACGCCTACCTGGAGACTGACGACAAGGTGCGCTACGCCGCCCAGACGGCGATCAAGTCCATCGAAGGTCGCCTCGCCTGGAGCGAGACCGCCGGCCAGATCTTCACCGGCGTGTCGCTGGGCTCGATCCTGCTGCTGGCGGCCCTGGGCCTGGCGATCACCTACGGGGTGATGGGCGTCATCAACATGGCCCACGGCGAGCTGCTGATGATTGGCGCCTACTCGGCCTACGCCATGCAGACCCTGTTCCGCGCCAGCTTTCCGGATTTCGTCGATTACTACCTGGTTGCCGCGGTGCCGGTGGCCTTCTTCGTGGCCGCGCTGGTGGGCATGGCCATGGAGCGCACGGTGATCCGCCATCTCTACGGCCGCCCGCTGGAAACCCTGCTCGCCACTTGGGGCCTGTCGCTGGTGCTGATCCAGGCCGCGCGCCTGCTCTTTGGCGCCCAGAACGTGGAAGTGGCCAACCCGGTGTGGATGTCCGGCGGCGTGCAGATCGCCGAGAACCTCTCCCTGCCGTGGAACCGGCTGGTGATCGTGGCCTTCTCGGGCTTCGTGCTGCTGCTGGTGTGGCTGATGATGAACAAGACCCGCCTGGGGATGTTCGTCCGCGCCGTGACCCAGAACCGCCCGATGGCCGGCTGCGTGGGCGTGCCCACCGCGCGCATCGACACTCTGGCTTTCGGCATCGGCTCCGGCATCGCCGGGCTGGGCGGCGTGGCCCTGTCGCAGATCGCCAATGTCGGCCCGGACATGGGCACCGGCTACATCGTCGATTCCTTCATGGTCGTCGTGCTCGGCGGCGTCGGCCAGCTGGCCGGCGCGGTGTGGGCGGCGCTGGGGCTCGGCGTGGTGAGCAAGTTCCTCGAAGGCTGGGCTGGCGCGGTGATCGCCAAGATCCTGGTGCTGGTCTTCATCATCATCTTCATCCAGAAGCGTCCGCAGGGCTTGTTCGCCCTCAAGGGCCGCTTCGTAGAAAACTGAGGAGGGCGACATGCGCACGCCTGCAACCATCAAACTCGTCGCCGGACTCGGCCCCAAGGGCTGGCTGGCGGTGGCGATCGCCGCGCTGGTGGCCTGGGTGCTGGTGCCCATGGCCCACCTGATGCTGCCCGAGAGCCATCCGCTGCATGTGTCCACCTACGCCATCACCCTGATCGGCAAGATCCTGTGCTACGCCGTGGTGGCCGTGGCGATGGACCTGATCTGGGGCTACGGCGGCATCCTCAGCCTTGGTCACGGGCTGTTCTTCGCGCTCGGCGGCTACAGCTTCGGGATGTACCTGATGCGCCAGATCGGCCGCGAAGGCAGCTACCAGAGCGACCTGCCGGACTTCATGGTGTTCCTCGACTGGAAGGAGCTGCCCTGGTACTGGACGGGTTCGGACCACTTCCTGTGGGCGCTCTTCCTGGCGGTGGCGGTGCCCGGCGTGATCGCCTGGATCTTCGGCTACTTCGCCTTCCGCTCGCGGATCAAGGGCGTGTATTTCTCGATCATTACCCAGGCCCTCACCTACGCTGCGATGCTGTTTTTCTTCCGCAACGAGACGGGCTTTGGCGGCAACAACGGCTTCACCGACTTCAAGCGCATCCTGGGCTATTCGATCACCGCCCCCGAGACGCGGCTGGTGCTGTTCGGCCTGTCGGTGGCGCTCTTGCTGGGCACGCTGATCCTCGGCCGGGTGCTCATCGCCTCGAAGTTCGGCAAGGTGCTCACCGCCATCCGCGACGCCGAGAGCCGGGTGATGTTCATCGGGTACAACCCGCTGCACTACAAGCTGTTCATCTGGACGCTGTCGGCGATGCTGTGCGGCCTGGCCGGTGCGCTCTACGTGCCCCAGGTGGGCATCATCAACCCGTCGGAGATGTCCGTCGCCAATTCCATCGAGATCGCCATCTGGGTGGCGGTGGGCGGGCGCGGCACGCTGATCGGGCCGGTGTTCGGGGCGGCCATCGTCAATCTGTCGAAGAGCTGGTTCACCACCAGCTTCCCGGAATACTGGCTGTTCTTCCTGGGCCTGCTGTTCATCCTCGTCACCCTCTACCTGCCCCAGGGCGTGGTGGGCCTGTGGGCGAAGCTGACCCGCCGCGAGGCGAAGGCCGCCGCCCCTGCCAAGGCTGAAACCCCCGCCGCGCCGGCTGCCCGCAGCGCCGACACCCCCGCCGCCGAGCTGCCCGCCGGTGCCGCCAAAGGAGCTTCCGCATGAGAGTCGAATCCTCCATCTCCCGCAACGCCCCCGCCGACGGCCAGCAGGAACACTGGGACGGCGAGGCCAGCACCGGCCACGTCCTCAAGCCCGGCGAGCTGGACCTCTCGCACAACGTCATCCTGTATCTGGACGACATCACCGTGAGCTTCGACGGCTTCCGCGCCCTCAACGCGCTGTCGCTGCAGATCGACGCCGGCGAGCTGCGCTGCATCATCGGCCCCAACGGCGCCGGCAAGACCACGATGATGGACGTCATCACCGGCAAGACCCGGCCCGACGCAGGCAAGGCCTTCTTCGGCCAGACGATTGACCTGACCCGGATGACCGAGCCACAGATCGCCCACGCCGGCATCGGCCGCAAGTTCCAGAAGCCGACGATCTTCGAGCACCACACGGTGTTCGAGAACCTGGAGCTGGCCCTGAAGACCGACAAGCGCGTCAAGAAGAGCCTCTTCGCCCGGCTGTTTGGCGACGACCTGGACAAGATCGCCGACACCCTCCGGCAGATCCGCCTGGCCGACCAGGCCGACCGGCCCGCCGGGCTGCTCTCCCACGGGCAGAAGCAGTGGCTGGAGATCGGCATGCTGCTGGTGCAGGACCCGAAGCTGCTGCTTCTGGACGAACCTGTGGCCGGCATGACCGACGACGAGACCGAGCGCACCGCCGAGCTGTTCGTCAGCCTCAAGGGCAAGCACTCGCTGATGGTCGTCGAGCACGACATGGCCTTCGTCGAGGCCCTGGGCGGCAAGGTCACGGTGCTGTGCGAAGGCTCGGTGCTCGCCGAAGGCGACCTCGCCACCGTGCAGGCTGACCCGCGGGTGATTGACGTGTATCTGGGGCGGTAATGGGGAATAGGTAATGGGTAAGGGGAAATGGGACGTGCAGTGCCCGCCCCAGCCTGATTGCCCCACCGAGCGTCCAGCAAACACCGCCCACTCCCCACTTTCTACTTCCCACTTCCGGCCTTCCCCTGGAGACCCCCATGCTTACCGTCACCAACCTCAACCAGTACTACGGCGGTTCCCACATCCTGCGCGACCTCAGCTTCGAGGTGCCGATGGGCAAGGTGACCACGCTGCTCGGGCGCAACGGCGTCGGCAAGACGACCCTGCTCAAGACGCTCATGGGCCTCGTCCCCTCGGCCACCGGCAGCATTGCACTGGATGGACACGACATCACCAAGGCCGCCAGCTACAACCGCGTGCGCGCCGGCATCGGCTACGTGCCCCAGGGCCGCGAGATCTTCCCGCGCCTCACGGTGGAGGAGAACCTCCAGATGGGCCTCGCCACCCGCCCGGCCAGCAGCCAGGTACCCACCCGCATCTTCGAGATGTTCCCGGTGCTCAAGCAGATGATGAAGCGCCGCGGCGGCGATCTTTCGGGCGGACAGCAGCAACAGCTCGCCATCGGCCGCGCGCTCGCCCCCGGGCCCAAGCTGCTGATCCTCGACGAGCCCACCGAAGGCATCCAGCCGTCCATCATCAAGGACATCGAGCGTGCCATCCGCGCCCTGGCCGAAACCGGAGAAATGGCCATCCTGCTGGTGGAGCAGTACTACGACTTCGCCCGCTCGCTCGCCGACCACTACCTGCTGATGGAGCGCGGCGAGATCATCAGCCGCGGCACCGGCGCCGACATGGACGCCAACCGGGTGCGGGAGATGCTGTCGGTGTGATGGACGGGGCTGCGTTACTTGCCGCCTCGGATGATGTAGCGTTCGCTTGTCTGCCGTGCGGCGTTCAGGAAGAAGCGTTTGTCGTCATCTCCAAAGGTGGCGAGCTGGTGGAGTACGGAGTGGGTGCCGTCCTTGAAGTGGACGGTGAATCGGAACACGAAGGGTGCGAGCCCCTTTTGCTGGAGCCAGCCATTCTGCTTGCCCATCGGATCGCCATTGTTCCAGCTATTGATCCACATGCCGTCACGTAGACTGGGCGCGCTGTCGTCCACGAGTATTGCGGCAGGATCGGTCGGAAAGACGTTCTCGACAGTGATGCGGGTAATCTCATCCCTGGTCTTGGCCTGCAGGCTGAATGACCACAGCAGGGACGGGGTGTCACCGATTTCATCGGGAGGTGCGATGAGGATTGCGGCTCCGGTAATCTTGATGCGGGCGTCTTCGGCGGGCTTTGGGCCGCGCGGGCCGGCCTTGACCTTGACCGTCTCGCCGCCCGCGATCTTCATGGGGATCTCGCGAACGTCGGTTGTCTGGCAGGCGGTCAGCATGGATGAGGCAAGGAGTGCAGCTACAAGATGATAGTGGATGTTTTTCATGGTATGTAAACATATACACGTAAAATTTTTTGTCATTATATCCAAATGGGCTTGATTGGAAAGTGCCTTGGCATGTCCGGGTGGCGTCTCGTCTCCTGCCGTTTGCCGGCATGGGTCTTGCTCGCTGGTGTGCCATGCTGGAGATGATTTCTTCCCCTGCTGGGGTGCGGTCCGGAGAGACCGCTGATTTGCCAGATACTTACGCCCGAAATTGGTGCGCGCGCCTGGAGCTCGGCTTTCAGGCTCGTGGCGCTGATTGCACCGTATTGGTGCATCGCCTCCACCAAGGCCCGCTGCGCGTGCAGAAGGCCCTCTACCCGGAAGGCCCGGAGGTGTGCCACGCGCTGGTGCTGCACCCGCCCGCCGGCATCGCCGGGGGCGACGAGCTCACGCTCGCAATCGACGTGGGTGAGGGCGCCCGGGCGTTGGTCACCACGCCCGGGGCCGGCAAGTGGTATCGCAGCCGCCAGCCCGACGGCACCCAGCTCGCCCGCCAGACGCTGGATTTCAGCGTCGGCGCAGGTGGGATGCTCGAATGGCTGCCCCAGGAGGCGATCGTCTTCGACCGGGTGCGCGGCCGGGCCGACACCACCGTGCGCCTCGCCGGCAACGCCGTGTTCATGGGCCTCGACATCCTGTGCCTGGGCCGAACCGCTTCGGGCGAACGCTTTACCGCCGGCAGCCTCGCCATCGCCTCGCGCATCGAGCGCGACGGCCGGCTGCTGTGGCACGAACAAGGCCGCATCGAAGGGGGCTCGCGCCTGCTGGATTCGCCGGTGGGCCTGCGCGGCCAGCCGGTCACCGGCACCCTGCTGGTGGCCGCCGAAGGCATCGACAGCGCGCTCCTCGAAGCCTGCCGCGCCGTGCAGCCGGCGGTGGGCGAGGGCGGCGTGACGCGCCTGCCCGGCCTGCTGGTGGCCCGCTATCTCGGCCCCGCCGCCGAGCCCGCCCGGGCGTGGTTCGTCGCCCTGTGGTCGGTGCTCCGCCCGGTGCTCGCTGGCCGCGATGCGGCGGTGCCGCGAATATGGGCGACTTAGGAAGTAGGGAGTGGGTAATGGGAAGTGGGTCGTGGGTATTGGGGTGTAGTGGTCTAATTTCCACGGACACCTCGATAGGTGGATCATTCACCGTTCGAG
>ERZ650306.1909-NODE-1909-length-11178-cov-4.773083_pt1 | contig 11178 bp, 11 predicted proteins | sample MGYA00376242_ERZ650306 | MGnify/ENA primary metagenome ERZ650306 (study PRJEB26733, sample SAMN07839244) | wastewater metagenome | biome: urban; feature: wastewater treatment plant; material: waste water | place: USA: North Carolina | collected 2016-03-31 ...
CGCTCTTCCGATCTCCGCACCCCATTGGGCCGCCCCAAGCTTCAGGGCTTGGGTTCAGTGGACTTGGCGGCTTGCTCCTGCAGCTCAAAGCGCAGCTCGAATTTTTCGTCGCTGCTGCTAAATCCCACGGCTTGTCCGGGGGCTGGTGGCGGCGTCACCGCCACCGGGGGCAGATCGGTATCGATCAAAGGGATGGGCCCGGAGAAATCCATCTCAAGCAGCGCAGTCAGCGCATCGTCATTGGCTGGTGCAGGCTCAGGCGCCGCAGGCGCAGCTGGTGCCGGGGCATGCGCGGGGCTCCAATCGAAATCACCCAGGTCAAAAGCCAATCCAGCTTGCGCAGCAGCCAACTCGGCTTGCACAGTGGGCGGTGGCGGTGGCACCCATTCCTGAGCCAATGCACCCGCTGCTGCAGCTTCCTGTGGCTCCTGCGGTGCCAGGTCGATGGCTGGCATCCCCAGCGCAGCAGAGGCTGCGGCCACTGCTGCAGTTGCCTGGCCTGTGCCCTCTGGGCTGGCAGGCTGGAAGGTGGGAGGCATCAAGGGCGTGGTGCGCTTGCGTGGTGCAGGCTCGCCACGTGCACTGGCAGGGGTGGTTTGGGCAATGGCCAGCAGCAGCTTCATCAAGGCGATTTTTTGTACCGGGTTGCCGCCCAGCGCGCGGTAGGAGGGTTCGCTGAAAACCTGCCGCAAACTCACCCGCCCGACATCCACGATGGGCAGCCAGGGTTCATCAATCAGGTTGAATCGTCGCTCCATCGTGTCTGTACTCCTTCTCTACTTCAGGTGTCGTTTTTGATCCGGCGATACCCCAGGTCGGTGCGGTATTCCAGGCGGTGGCGCTCATGCACCGTAACGCCATGCAGGCCTTGCAGTTGGCCTGCATCATCCACCAGGCACAAGCGCAGGACGCTTACATCCTCCGGCCAGGTGTCGTCCCCCAAATAAAAGCAGTGGCCCAAACCCAGCTTTTGCAACTGGGTGCGTGGCAGTGGCAGCGGCGCGTCGGCGGCGCGCACGGGCACCTGCTGCTGCATGAGTTGCGCCGTGAGGGCTTTCCACGCCTGTTTATTCTTTTCTAGGCGGTGGCGCTGGGTGGGCAGGGCCAAGGTGCTGCCGTCGAGCAAGGTCAGGTGGGTGGTGTGACTGGTGCTGTCGTAGTCCACGCGGCGCAGCAGCAGCACTTCGTGGCTTTCGCTGTCGCTGTAGCGGGTTTGCGCGTCCACGTCGGGCAAGGTTTTGCCGTCTTGCGCCAGGCCAACGCGGGCCAGTTGGCGCAGGGCTTGGCGGCCTTTGCGCTCGGGCCTGCCCGGGGTACGCGGCGTGCCATGCTCCAGCTCATGCAGCCAGCGCGCCATGGCACCTTCTTCTTCACGGCTGGCGTAGGTGGCTTCAATCAGCGGGCGAATATCGCCGGGCAAAGCGATGTGTTGCAGTGTTTGCCACACCTGCAAGCTGCGGCACAGCACGTAGGGCGCATAAACAAACGCACTCGCACCAAAGGCTTGCAGGGGCTGGGCCACGGCGGGTTCCAACGCCGGGGCCAGCAGCCATGCGCTACACGTTGCCGTGCTGGCGCGCGGGGTCTCAAAGTGCCGCCACAGCCGCCCCATGCGCTGCAGCAGCATGTCGGTGGGTGCAAAGGCGGTGACGAGAAAGTCGGCATCGATGTCCAGCGATTGCTCCAGCACCTGCGTGCCCACCAGAATGCGCCCCTGCGCTGCGCGCTGCGGCCAGCCAGGTTTGCCAAACAGGTTCACCCATCGGTCTTCAATGTTTTGCCGATCCGAGGCGGTAAAGCGTGAGTGCAGCAGGCCGCAGGCCACACCCAGCTCTTGCGCACGGGCGGCGAGGTCAAGGTAGCGCTGCTGGGCGGCATCAACGGTGTTTTCTATCCACAGCACCTGCTGGCCTTGTGCCGCGCGGTCGAGTGCTTCCTGGAGTGCGCAGGCCTCGTCGTCCAGTAGCCGCACTTCGACCTGGGTGGACGGTGGCGGCGCCACGGGGTATTCCTGCACTGTGGGCACATCGGCTGTGTTTTGTAGGGCGGTGATCAACGGATAGGCCTGGCTGTGCAACGGTGCTTGCAGCAGGTGCGATCGTCGCTCTTGGCTGAGGGTGGCGCTCAAGATGATGACGGTGCAATGCAAGCTGCGCAGCAGTGCCACCAGGGCATCGAGCAAGGTGCCGGTGTAGGCGTCGTAGGTATGCACTTCGTCCAAGATCACCACCTTGCCCGCCAGGCCAAAGGCGCGCACAAAGCCATGCTTGACGTTCATGGCCGCCATCAAGGCCTGGTCAATGGTGCCCACGGCAAACGGTGCCAGCAGACCGCGTTTGGCCTGGTGAAACCACGCGCCGCCGGGGCGGCCTTCTTCGCCCATGTCCGTCTGCTGTAGCCAGGCTTTGCCGTGCAGCAGCAATGCACTGCGGTGCGGACAGTCGGGCGCAAGGATGCGGCTTAAAAATGCGTTGAAGCGCTCGTGGATTTTGTTGGAGGTCAGCTGTGTGGGCAGGGCAAAGTAAATGCCGCTGGCCTGCCCACCATCGAGCATTTGGTAGGCCGCATACAGCGCGGCTTCGGTTTTGCCCAGGCCCATGGGCGCCTCCAGCACATAAACCCCCGGGTGCTGTGCAGCCTCTAGCAACTGCTGCTGCGCGGCGCGGGGGGCAAAGCCGAAGACATCGGCAAAACCAAGCCCTGGCCGGTAGCTGGGGGCCACCCATCCGGCTTCGCGCAAGGCGGTGTCGATCAAGCCCTGCCAGGGCTGGGTTGGGTCTTCAAAGTGGGGCCCCGAGCCTATCCAGTCGGCCACGCTGGTCAGGCCCGCTACCAAGCGGGCCTGCGCTGCACTGGCAATGTGAGGCCAGCTCATGCCTAGGCGTTGCTGGAGTTCTTGCACCAGCGCAGCGCGTTGCGCTTGCCAGGCACTGCCGCCAAACACCGCGGCATCGGCCTGCTTGCCGCCCAACTGAGGCGAAAACCCGTGGTGCTGCCCAACGATTTCAGCAATCCACGCTGGCGCGCCGAGTGCCTTGGCCGCTGCCTGGCTCACGCCTGCATGGCCACCCCATTGCTTTTCAAGCTCTGGCGAAATCGCTTGCTTGGGAATGTGCCCCATGCCGCTGGTGCAGCCGCGCCGTAGCTTTTCCACAAAGCTGGGGCTCACCTTGCCAATGTCGTGGCATGCGGCTGCAAAAGCCGCATCAGGTGGAAAGAGAGCACTTTGGAGTCCTGACGGGTAGAGCTCAATCAAGCGCTGAGCCACGGCTCCGACGATATGACAATGATCGGGTACGCTACGCCCCGGTGTTGTGCAGCCATCCGAGCCTTGAAAAGTTTTTGCAGGGCAATTGGTGAAACTGATCGTACCGGCGTCGGAACCTTGGTCATCTGTTGATAGCGGCGTCCGAGATTTTCTGTGCAGCATGGATTACACAACGCAATGTAGGCGCTCTACTTCTCCGAAGCCCGGGCCTTGTCGTCTGAAAAAGCTACTAGACCGTGGCGATTGACCAAGAACCCGCTCAAGAGTCAAAGCATCATCTGCACGAAGTCATGAGCAGTTTAGCCACATAAACACAGGGCATGTCCGAGTTTCGTGCGCAAACCTGTATAGCGGTGCTTTTTCAGACCTTGAGGCCTCTTGCGCCGCCGACCAAGGCAGTTTATGCGGGCACTTCACTTTCAGGTTGGTCGTTGTTGAACAACATTCTTATCAGAAATTTCCTCAATGGCCCATACACGGGCGAAGAGTCGGGATGGTTGAGGATATGGGTCATACGCACCGCCCGTTCTGCATCGGTCAGTTGGCGTCGCACAGTTGCTCTGCTTGCCTGCTCCAGGTCTGCAACACGGGTTTTGAGGGATGCCATGACCTACTCCTAATAGTCCGTCGATTCGTAGTCAGGGTCGTCGTACACAACGGGAAACGCACTCGGCCGACGCAGCACCAAAGTCACGATCGCCGCGTACATCGCGCTGGAGAACATGGGGAACTTGCCCGCATGGGTGAGCAGCTCGTCGTCTGTCATGGCCTTGAGGCCCACATGAGCGGCGGCCTTCTCCATCTTGGCCACACGCGTTTCAAGACGAGGCATGGTTTGGCTCCAGTTGTTCCACGCGCGCCAGGAACTGTGCTTCGGTTTCGTTGCCCTGACGCTCGACCATGCTGCCATTCCAGAGCCTCATGCTGACCGCGCCACGCACTGGGCTGACAAAGGTGATCCGAATGCGCGGTGGCACCACCGGCGCCGCGGTTACCTCCAGCACCTTGATGCGCTTCTCAAGACTTGCTGACATGGTGCCTCTCCAGTGCCGCCACGCGGACTGCAAGTTCATCCACCTCGGCAACGCGGGCCAGCGCACCGAGAGCACCCATCAGGGCGGCACCCTGGCTTGGCGCCAGATCGCCCGCAGACACAGCCACCATCACCGCACGGCCTTGCTCGGTCAGCGTGCCATTGGGCAGGTTGAGGGGCTGGCCCATATCGGTCGCCTTGAGGGGCGCAACCGTGCGCTCCAGTAACAGGCGGGCAGCGCCGACATCACCGTCGAGCGCACGCTGCATCATGGCTTCAAGCAGTTCGGGAATGCGCGTAGCAATGGCAGATCGGATCTTCGCAACGTCACCTGATCCTTTGGGGCGACCCTTGGGGTTGCCGGACTGGCCTGGCTTCCAGCCTTGGCCCTGGGGCGGTTTCTTCTTTTCAATCATGGTTGTTCTCCCGTTGTTTTTTCAGGGATAAGGCGGGTGTTTGGGGCTGCTTACCCTGGAAGTGCTCAAGCAGGTCTTGGCGCAGGTGTAGGGGTGTCTCCAGCACCTGCTGGCGCATGTCCTGCTGTGCCTTCTCGCTGTCGTTGAACTGTTCGCAGCGGCGCATGGCTGCTTCCAGCAGCTGCTGGGTGACGCGGGCCGATTCCAGAATGCACTCGATCAGCGCGGGCTTGTGGCCCAGGACGGCGGCGCGCTGTGCTTCTGTCAGCTTCCCGGCGGGCACCACGATGCCAGTTTTGTCCGCGGTCACGCTGGGTTCAATGCCCGACGCTAGCAGGTCGGCAAGAATGGTTTCTGGCGTCACAGCACCTCCATCGGCATTGTTCCTGCCGGATACGAAGTCATGGATGTCTTGATGTCATGCCCTGCATCAGACGAAGCGACGACTTCATGACTTGCATGACTTGGAGTCGGCAGAAGTCCTTTGATGGCCCACTTCACCTTGCCGCCGATGTTGCCAAGGCTCTTGCACTCCACGCCCAGCTGGCGCAGAGCCGGGGATGCGCGGCGCAGGGCATCGCCCAGGCCTTTCGCTGAGCGCGGCCAGGCTTCAGCCCCCACAGGTTTGTAGACCTCCAGTCGCGTCAGAATGTCCTTCACACTGGCTTCGATGCCGTAGGGGTTGGCTTCGATGAACTCCAGCACCGCAGCCGCTACGGGGCTTGCATCAAGGGTGCGGGCCACCGTCTCGGCGCGGGTAGTCTTGAACTGCTGGAGAAACTCGTCCGGGTGCTTGCCTGATGCCTTGGCCAGTGCCATGCCCAGCAGTACGTACTCCACCAGGCGCGGGCGATCTTCACGGGGCAGGCTTACGTTGGGCAGCTCGCGCAGCGCACCAGCCGCCAGGTCGAACAGGGCGCCCAGCATGCCGGGCAAAGCACGTTCGAACGCCTGCCACTGCTGGCCGCTTGACTGGCGCATGTCGATCACTGGGCACTCCACGGAGATGACGCGATCCACCAGGTCTTGCTGCGTCACGCTGATGCTGATGCCGTTCACCATCCAGGGGCGGCGCACGCTGATGATGTGTTCTTCCGAGTCGGTGAAAAGCTGGCGTTTGGCGTAGCCGCCGCCGGTACTCAGAATCGCCAGCGCATCTTGCATGGGGCCTGCAAGATGACTGACGTTCTCGTAGCAGACAGCATGGTTCTGCCCGGCCGCCACAAAGATATCCTCCACGGTCTTGGGTGCGCCGCGCAGGTTGCAGCCGTTGGGGTCGATCAGGCGGCGCAGGGCTGCAGCACTGGTGCTCTTGCCGCTGCCTTGTTCGCCCACCAGCTCCAGGCCAGGGAAGGGTGTGTCAGGGCGCAGTGAGTCCACCAGCCAGGCCAGCACCAGCAGACGTTGCTGCTCGGGGACGTTGGCGATTTCCCACAAGGGCGCGATGCTGCCGCCGCCCACAGGCATGGGGAGGGGCTGCATGGACTCGCCACGCACGAACAACACCGGGGGACGTTCTACGACCCTCCAGCCGGTTTTGGTCAGCTCCACAGCATGGCTATTGCCTGCATGGCACAAGTCAATCCAGTAGCGCCCATCGCAGCCTGCAACGCGGATGTAAACATCCTGCGGATCGCCCTCAAACCGGGCAAGGGCCTGCAGCGTGCCCAGCGCCTCGCGCCAGGATTGGTCGCGCACTGCAATTTCCATTTGTGCGAAGAAACCTGCTGTCACGCGGTCACGAAACTGGCGTGCACCCATGCGGCGCACTTCGCCGGTGTGGCGGTCGCTGGCGTAGGTGTCTCCGTTTTTGTCGTGCAGCAGGTCGAAGCGCTCGCGAACGAACTTGACCAGCAGGTCAGTCTGAGAAGGCTTCTTCTCGGGCTCGTCCTCGCCGGGTTCAGCGTTCGCAGCGGGAGCTTCTTTCAGCATGTCCTCCAGCGCCTCGACACTGCCGCCCGCGTCCAGCCAATCCGACACATCTCCCTTTTCCGGCAGGTCGGGCAGTTCTACGACGCGAACATCGGTTGCGATGCCGCGCAGTGCCTTGACGGCCTTCCTTGCGTGCTCACGGCCTGCATCATCGTTGTCGGGCAGGACGACCACATGGCGGCCGCGCAGGAACTCGGAATGCTCCTTGCGCCACTTGCCAGCGCCGCCTGCATTGCAGGTTGCCACCAGGCCCAGGGATGCAAGGCGGTCTGCGTCCTTTTCTCCTTCCACCAGGTACACCACCGCATCGGGCGCTGCCGCCAGCTCAGGCAGGCGGTAGGGCACAACGCGCACGTCCTTGACGCTCCAGCTCCAGCGCTCGCCATCGGGGCGACGCTGACGGAATGTCTTGGGCTCCATGCGAACGACCTGCATCAGCAGTTCGCCCTGTTCATTGCGGTAGTCGTAGGTGCTTACGATCTTGGTCGGGGCTTTGCTGGCCTTGGGCGCAGGCGCACTCTTGGCTGGCGCCGGGCATGACTTCATGACTTGCATGACTTCGCGCCCGGCTGGAGTGCTGGCGCGGTCATTGCCGATGAATCCGTTTTGGACCAGCCACTGATGCGCCGCGCCGCGTTCTTTGATGCCGGTACCGTACTGCACCAGCTTGATGACGCCGCCTCCCTCATCGGCTTCGTGGTCGAAGAACAGGTTTTTCTCCAGGTCAACGGATTTGCTGCCGTGACTGCCGAAGCGCAGCTCGCTGGGCTTGGAAAGCTGCTCGTTCGGGTCGCCCCAAAAATGGCGGGCGATGGGGCCAATCAGTTCGCAATAGCTGGTGCCGTCCTCGCTGGGAATGTTCTTTTGGGCGGTGTTTGTGTTCATGACCGTCCCTTAAGCCGCTGCGACTTGTTGGTTGATCCACGCACGCACGTCACCAACTTTCCAGGCAGTCACTCGCTCAGACAGCTTCGTCGGCTTCGGAAATTTAGAGCTTGCAACCAATCTCCAGAAAGTGGCGGGGCTGAAGGGCAGAGGCGTGGGACGGGTCGGGTGCTTGGGATCACGCACCAACTGAGACTGCCGGACCCAAGCGGAATCCGGCAAGTCATCAAAGTTCGGGATTTTTGCAGCGTGCAGTTCCAGCTTTGCTTGGGGCTGGGCTGTTCTCTTCAGTTGTTTACGGGCCGTTTGCGGCGTAGGTTGGCTGGGCATCTCTGTGACTCCGGTGATGCACAGCGAGCAGCCATGGCCAGTGGTTGCTTGCGGTGCGATGGCTTGAAAGTGCGCGCAAATCAAATGTGCAAGTTCAAGCCATCAGAGCCAAACCGGACTGGGGGGATACTTCTGAGATTTAGTGGTTACATTTGAGATGAAATAATATTAATATCAACGAGTTACGTGCAATTTAGCTTCTGAGATTTGCATCATGGAAAAGCCTGCCAGAAGACGTGCTCCGCATGGCGCAACAAGCCTCATGGTTCTGGATGCGCTTGTGCGGCTGCACACGCGAGGCGGTAGGCGTGTGAAAGTTTCGCGGGCCGATTTGCTGCGGTCGATATCCCTGCCGGAAACGACAGTGGATGACCGCTTACGAACTTTGATCAATGAGGGGCGTGTGCTGCGCGTGGGCCGCGCGCTGTATGTGCCCGAGTCGTGGCCGGGTCAGGAGCCACGCCGCTCGGAGCCCCCAGGTACCAGAAAAACAACGATCCTGCCCGATGGCATGGTGGTTGTGGAGGAGTGGAGCAGGCCCCCCAGGGGATGGTGATAGACCCCTGCTTCTTACGCTTTCTTGAATTGAATCACTTCTGCGCCCATCCGCAGTTTGTCCAGGTAGTCTGCCCAATCGTTCATCATCCTGCGCCGCTGTTCCATGAATTCGGCGCGGTCATACGCAGCCCCCAGCGGTCCAGATTTACCGTGCGCCAGTTGGGCTTCGATCACATCGGCGGATATGCCGGGGATGCGCTCAATCATCAGCGTGCGCGCCATGGCCCGGAACCCGTGGGCGCTCATCTCGTCGGAGGCAAAGCCCATGCGCCGCAGGGCTGCATTGATGGTGTTGTCACTCATGGCCCGCTCGCCCGTGCGCAGGCTGGGGAACACGTAGCGGCCATGGCCGGTGAGGGGCTGAAGCTCTTTCAAGATGGCGATGGCCTGCGGGGCCAGGGGCACAAAGTGCGGCCTGCCGTTGAGCTTCTGCGCCAGTCGCCGCTTCATGTCCTGGGATGGGATGGTCAGCAGGGCTGTGTCAAAGTCAATCCACGCCCATTCCATCTGCCTGATGTTGCCGGGGCGCTGAAAGAGCAGGGCAGATAGCGCCAGCGCCGCCTTGGTCATGGGCTGGCCGGTGTAGCCGTCAATGGCCCGCAGCAGCTCGCCCGCCTTGGCTGGCTCCAGCACCGCAGCCATGTGCTTGACTACCACGGGCTTTAAGGCGCCGTGCAGGTCGGTAACGGGGCTGCGTTCGCAGCGCCCCGTCTGGACACCGTAACGGAACACCTGCCCGGCGGTCTGGCGCAGTGTGTGGGCGGTTTCGTTGGCGCCGCGCTTCTCTACCTTGCGCAGTGCGTCCAGCAGCACGGGAGCGGTGATGGCGGGCAACGTAAGCTTGCCGATGTACGGGAACAGGTCTTTCTCCATGCGCTCGATCCACCGCGCTGCATAGCGGGGGCTCCAGCCGCTGGCCTGGGTGGCGTGGAACTCTCGGGCCACGGCTTCAAAGGTGTTGGCTGCGGCTACGCGGGTTGCCAGCTTCTCGGCCTTCTTGGCTGCGCTGGGGTCGAGTCCTTCGGCCAGGAGTTCGCGGGCTTCATCACGGCGCTTGCGGGCCTTGGCTAGCGAGACTGCGGGGTACACGCCAATCGCCAGGGTTTTCTGCTTGCCCAGATGGCGGTAGCTCATGCGCCAATACTTGCCAGCCGGTTTGACGTGCAGGTACAGGCCCTGCCCATCGGCGTGCTTCTCGCCCGTGGCAGAGCCTGCAGGCTTGACGTTCTTCACAAAGGTGTCGGTAAGTGCCATGAGTGCCTCTGTTGTTGGTATCTGCTGAGTTGGTATGCAGAGATACCGGCAGAAGTACCAACTTTTTGTTGGTATGTCATGGTACGCAGTGAAATGGCCTGAGACAACAAAAAACCCGCAACGCTAGGAAACGTGCGGGTTTTGAGAGGTTGTGAGACTGTGTGGAGGTCTGTTTTGGCCTGCCCGGAGGGACTCGAACCCCCGACCTATAGCTTAGAAGGCTATTGCTCTATCCGGTTGAGCTACGGGCAGGTGTGGCCTTTGCAAGGCCCCGGATCATAACCGGATGCTGTGCTGCCTTGATGCCTGATCAGGCCTATTCCATGTCTTCAAATACCAAGCTGGGTGTCACCATCACGCGCAACACTTCTTCGGGCAGACCGACGAGGCGCTGGCTTGCGAAGCCAAAGGGGGTGTCGGCTTCCAGCGCGGCGATGGCTACGTTGGCCATGGGCTGGTTCAGAGGGACGTAATAGCTGCCTGCCGGCACATCGATGGCGGTGCGCGCCAACGGGCTTGCCGCTGTGGTGCCGGGTGGTTGGGGTGATTCGGCCAGTACCGCTCCCGCTTCTGCAACCCGCAGTACCTGCAAGCCATGCAGGCGCAAGCGCTCGATGGCCGGCTGTGCCGTGGGTGCGACCCAATAGCCGCAGGGGCGTGCGCGTTCCAGTGTGGGGCTCAGGCGCAGTGCGCTGTCCCATTCCACGGTGGTCGGCATGTCTGCGCCAGTGTCCGGGTTCAGCAGGGTGAGTTCGTGGCTTTCGGTGGTGTGCGCGGCCTGCACCACCATCTTGTTGCGGCAGGCCAGCGCCACGGTGTCACGTATGACGAAGGAGCGCACTTGTTCCAGGCGCGCTGCGCGCTCGGAGGCCATGCGCAGTGCGGCGGCCATGGCATTGACCTGGGTGTGTACGCGTCGCTGGATATGGGTACGGCCCAGACCCACGCCACGGCTGGCTACGCGCAGGCTGACTGCGTGCTTGAGGCCCCACAGGTTGCGGCCACTGTCGGGCTGCACGCTGTCCATGACCATGCGGCGCTCGCCAGGCACGGCAGACGGGCTGTGCGCCCATTCCACGGCCAGGCCCAAGCCCTGCAATGCCTGTTCCAGCGGCTGTTGCATCCATTCGCGTGCGGCCTTGGTCACGAACTCGTGGACGTTGCCAGTGGTGGCGTAGCTCAGGTGGGCGTCATGCCGGTTCAGGCCGCCAAACTGCGTCAGCACGGCGCCTGCGGCAGGGAATTCGCCGCTGTCGAGCACCACCATGGGCCGGTAATCGCGCACGAGTTGGTTCAGTGCGCGGGCTTCGGGGCTGTGCAGCAGCAGATGGTCGCGTTGGAGGTCGGTGCCGTCCGCTGTTGCGGCAGTACCTGCTTCGGCACCGTCGGGGTTGGCGCGCGGCACGATGATGACGTTGATCCGCTCCAGCAAAGGTGCCAACAAGCCCTGCGCCAGTTCCTGGGCCACCACCAGGAGTGCCTCGCTGGAGGCTGGTGCATCG
>ERZ650306.1917-NODE-1917-length-11152-cov-25.866090_pt1 | contig 11152 bp, 19 predicted proteins | sample MGYA00376242_ERZ650306 | MGnify/ENA primary metagenome ERZ650306 (study PRJEB26733, sample SAMN07839244) | wastewater metagenome | biome: urban; feature: wastewater treatment plant; material: waste water | place: USA: North Carolina | collected 2016-03-31 ...
GCGTCATGTTTGAGAATTTGACTGAACGACTCTCGCGCACCCTGCGCAATGTCAGCGGCCGCGGCCGCCTGACCGAAGAGAACATCAAGGATACCCTGCGCGAAGTCCGCATGGCGTTGCTCGAGGCGGACGTCGCCCTGCCGGTGGTGCGCGATTTCGTGGCGCGCGTCAAGGAACGAGCCGTGGGCCAGGAAGTGGCCAAATCCCTGAGCCCGGGCCAGGCGTTCATCAAGATCGTCCATGGCGAACTGGTCACCGTGATGGGGGAGGCCAACGAACAGCTCAACCTGGCTGCCCAGCCGCCGGCCATCATCCTGATGGCAGGTCTTCAGGGGGCCGGTAAGACCACTACGGTCGGCAAATTGGCCAAGCGTTTCCACGACCAGGGCGAGAAGGTCCTGTTAGTCGCTGCCGACACTTTCAGAGCCGGCGCGGTTGAGCAGCTGGTTGAATGGGGCAAGCGGACCGGTGTTCCAGTCGTAACTGGCCCAGACAAGGCTGACCCGGCTGCCGTGGTCTACGACGGCTTAGAGCGGGCGATCGCGGAAGAAGCAGACTATCTCTTGGTTGACACGGCCGGCCGTTTGCAAAACAAGGTCAATTTGATGAACGAGTTGGAAAAAATCCAGCGGACCATCAAGAAGCGCCTGCCAGAGCAGCCGGCTGAAACCCTCCTGGTTCTGGACGGATCAACTGGCCAAAACGCCCTCCTGCAGGCCAAGGACTTTGACAAGACGATCAAGCTGTCTGGTTTAGTCTTAACCAAGCTGGACGGGTCCTCCAAGGGTGGGGTGGTTCTGTCCATCCGCCACGAAATGAAGCTGCCAGTCAAATTGGTTGGCCTAGGCGAAAAGGCAGAAGATCTGGCCGACTTTGACGCGGCCAACTATGCCGTCGGCCCATTGGCCCTGGGCGCAGGCTATAGCTATGTTGATGGCGACTACCAATTGGGCTTGCGTGGCCTCTACACGATGGGTCAATTCACCGCTGGTGCTTACTATCAGCGCAACAAGCAGGCTGACCACAATGGCGTCACAGGTTGGGGCACACGCAACAACTTCCGCATTTCCGGTATGTATGCGCTGGGCGCATCGGAGTTCCACATCAACGTTGGCAATGCCAACAAATGGAGCAACCTGCCCGACTCGGGGGCTACCCAATGGACTTTGGGTTACAACTACAACCTGAGCAAACGCACCAAAGTGTACGGTTACTACACAGCTATCAACAACAAGGCTGGTGCGAATTACGGCGTCGGTAAGCTCGGTGACGATTTCAGCTCACTGGCAGTTGGCGTACGTCACAACTTCTAAACACTTTGGTTGACTGCCTGCACCTACAGTGCAGGCCCCGCCAATGCAAAAACCCACGCTTTCAAAGGCGTGGGTTTTTTATTGAACCCTGGAAGGAACAGGCGTAAAAAAAGCCCACGAAACATCGTAGGCTTTTTAATTTGGTTGCGCGGGAAGGATTTGAACCTCCGACCTTTGGGTTATGAGCCCAACGAGCTACCAGACTGCTCCATCGCGCGGTAGATTTAAATTATACCCTATTATTCAGCAGCTGCCGAAGAATTTTCAGTTTCCGCAGCACGATCAACCAGTTCGACGTAAGCCATAGGAGCGTTGTCGCCCACACGGAAACCCATCTTCAAGATGCGTGTGTAGCCACCGGGACGGGCTTTGAAGCGTGGGCCCAGTTCGTTGAAGAGCTTGGTAACGCTGTCACGGTCACGCAGACGGTTGAATGCGAGGCGACGGTTGGCGACGGAGTCTTCTTTAGCCAAAGTGATCATGGGCTCGATCACGCGGCGAAGTTCTTTAGCCTTGGGGACCGTTGTTTTGATGGCCTCATGCTCGATGAGCGAGTTCATCATGTTTTGCAGCATCGCAAGGCGGTGCGAGCTGGTGCGATTGAGTTTACGGAGGCCGTGTCCGTGGCGCATGGTGCTTTCCTTTTACTTTAATTAAATTGAGCAGCCGTATCAGGTACTGCCCAACGCACTGTTCCCATTCAGAGAACCGAAAATTATAACTTAACGCTTGTCGAGACCGGCTGGTGGCCAGTTCTCAAGCTTCATACCCAGGGTGAGACCGCGGGAAGCCAGGACTTCCTTGATTTCGTTGAGCGACTTACGACCAAGATTAGGCGTCTTGAGCAACTCGTTTTCGGTGCGCTGAATCAGATCACCGATGTAGTAGATGTTCTCTGCCTTGAGGCAGTTGGCAGAACGCACTGTCAGTTCCAATTCATCCACTGGGCGGAGCAAAATCGGATCGAACGTAGCACCGCCACGTGGGCCCGAAGGTGTCTCAAAGGCTGTCAGTTCGCCGCCTTCCAGCTGGGCAAACACAGCCAACTGCTCCACCAAAATCTTGGCAGACGCACGCACCGCATCTTCCGCAGTGATCGCGCCATTGGTTTCAATCTCTACAACCAGCTTGTCCAGATCGGTACGCTGCTCCACGCGGGCACTTTCGACTGTGTAGCTAACGCGCTTGACTGGAGAGAAAGAGGCGTCGAGAACAATACGGCCAATAGATTTAGTAGCTTCGTCGGCATAACGACGCATGCTGCCAGGCACGTAACCACGGCCCTTTTCCACCTTGATCTGCATGTCCAGCTTGCCGCCCTGCGACAAGTGTGCGATCACGTGATCGGGGTTGACGATCTCTACATCGTGGGGTGTCTGGATATCACGTGCGGTCACGACGCCTTCGCCGTCCTTGCGCAGGCTCAGGGTCACTTCATCACGGTTGTGGAGCTTGAACACCACGCCCTTCAGGTTCAAGAGAATGTTCACCACATCTTCTTGAACTCCATCAATAGAGGAGTACTCGTGAAGCACACCGGCAATGGTGACTTCAGTCGCTGCGTAACCCACCATAGACGAAAGCAGAACGCGTCTGATAGCGTTGCCCAGTGTATGGCCATAGCCCCGCTCAAACGGCTCCAGAGCCACTTTGGCGCGGTTGTGGCCCAGCTGCTCGACATTGATCGTCTTGGGTTTCAGCAAATTGGTTTGCATTCAAACTTCCTCTCAATACCCCCAGCTCGTTACACCGGTAAGGCTGGTGAAGCGCCTAAACCGCGATGCCTCGCGGTTTAGGAACGGTTTACTCGAAAACTAGATCGAGTGATTAGCGCGAATACAACTCAACGATCAGGGATTCGTTGATATCCGCACCGAATTCATCACGATCAGGCACCTTCTTGAAGACACCTTCTGCCTTGTCGGCATTCACATCAACCCAAGCGGGCATGCCCACTTGAGCGGCCAGTTGCAGTGCTTCAGTGATACGGGCCTGCTTTTTGGACTTCTCACGTACAGCGACCACATCACCGACCTTCACAAGGTACGAAGGGATGTTGACCGACTGGCCGTTCACAGTGATCGCCTTGTGCGAAACCAACTGACGGGCTTCTGCACGTGTCGAGCCAAAGCCCATGCGATACACGACGTTGTCCAGGCGTGACTCCAACAGGAACAGCAGATTCGCACCAGTGTTACCCTTCTTGCCATCAGCGGCTTCGAAGTAACGGCGGAATTGCTTTTCCAAAATGCCGTACATGCGCTTGACTTTTTGCTTTTCGCGCAGCTGCAGTCCGTAGTCAGAGGTACGGGCGCCGGAGGTGCGACCATGCTGACCAGGCTTGGAATCGAACTTGGACTTGTCAGCGATGGAGCGACGAGCACTCTTCAGGAACAGGTCCGTGCCTTCACGGCGGGAAAGTTTGGCCTTGGGGCCGAGGTAACGTGCCACTTGAGCTTCCTTTTATGTCATCTACCGCAAACCATTGCGGGAGCCGCCTGGAGCGCTTACGCGTCTACAGGCGGCGGTGGGCTTAAAAAAATTAGATACGGCGACGCTTTTGAGGGCGGCAGCCATTGTGCGGCACAGGCGTCACATCGGAAATCGATGTGATGCGGATGCCCAAGGCGCCCAGAGCGCGCACAGAGGATTCACGACCTGGACCAGGACCCTTGATCTCGACATCCAGGTTCTTGATACCTTGGTCAATGGCAGCGCGGCCAGCCACTTCGGAAGCCACCTGTGCTGCGAAGGGAGTGGACTTGCGCGAGCCCTTGAAACCTTGACCACCAGACGACGCCCAAGACAAAGCGTTGCCTTGACGATCGGTAATGGTAATGATCGTGTTGTTGAAGGAGGCATGCACGTGTGCAATACCGTCCGAAACGTTCTTGCGAACCTTCTTGCGAACGCGCTGAGCTGCGTTATTGGCAGGAGACTTAGCCATAATGATCTTTCAATCTCTTTATTTCTTCAGTGCAGCTGCACCCTTGCGCGGACCCTTGCGAGTACGGGCGTTGGTACGCGTACGCTGACCACGCATCGGCAGACCACGACGATGGCGGAAACCACGGTAGCAGCCAATGTCCATCAAACGCTTGATGTTCATGGTGGTTTCGCGACGCAGGTCACCTTCAATGGTGAACTGTTCGATTTGCTCGCGAATTTTTTCCAGATCGCTATCCGTCAGATCCTTGATCTTCTTGGTGTAAGCGATGCCAGTTGCTTCGCAAATCTTGCGAGCGCGGGTGCGACCAATGCCAAAAATGGAGGTCAGACCGATTTCCGCATGCTTGTGAGGCGGAATGTTGATGCCAGCGATACGTGCCATATGCGTCCTCTAATACTTTCCAATCAACCTTGGCGCTGCTTATGACGCAGATCCGTGCAGATCACGCGCACCACACCCTTGCGGCGGATGATCTTGCAGTTGCGGCAGATTTTTTTGACCGAAGCCGAAACTCTCATTGCATTCTCCTAAAACTTTTCCATCCGTCCCGGCTGCTTTGCACGGAACACAATGCGTGCCCGCGAAAACTCGTGGGGCGCTCACTTAACTTAATTTCATAACTTCTGAGCAGCACTGGCTACTCAGAAATCATGCTTCAACCAGCACTGCCACCCTTGAAATTAGCTTTCTTGAGCAGAGACTCGTATTGCTGCGACATCATGTAGTTCTGAACCTGGGCCATGAAGTCCATGGTCACCACCACAATGATCAACAACGATGTACCACCAAAGTAGAACGGCACGTTGTACTTGAGAATCAAGAACTCGGGCAGCAAGCACACAAAGGTGATGTACACAGCACCGGCAAGAGTCAAGCGAACCAGAATCTTGTCAATGTAGCGGGCGGTTTGCTCGCCTGGGCGAATTCCAGGAATGAAGGCACCGCTCTTCTTCAGGTTATCTGCCGTCTCGCGGCTGTTGAAAACCAACGCCGTATAGAAGAAACAGAAGAAGATGATGGCGGCCGCATAGAACATCACATAGATGGGCTGACCAGGGGTCAGAGCACCAGAGATATCCTTCAGCCAACGCATCGAATCGCCTGCACTGAACCAATTCACTACTGTTGCCGGCAACAGAATGATCGACGATGCAAAGATCGGTGGAATCACGCCAGCCATGTTCAACTTCAGGGGCAGATGGGACGCCTGACCGCCGTAAACCTTGTTCCCCACCTGACGACGGGCATAGTTCACGAGAATCTTGCGCTGGCCTCGCTCCACGAACACAACGAAGTATGTTACCAGACCCACCACCAGTACGATGAAGATCGCAGCAGGTGCTGACATCGCGCCAGTACTGACCAATTCCAGCAAACCACCAATAGAGCTTGGGAGCCCTGCGGCAATACCTGCAAAGATCAGGATGGAAATGCCGTTGCCTAAACCACGCTCAGTGATTTGCTCACCCAACCACATCAGGAACATTGTTCCAGCAGTCAGACTCACCACCGCCGTAAGACGGAAACCAAAACCAGGACTCAGCACCAGACCTGCAGAGCTTTCCAGCGCAACAGCAATGCCGAACGACTGGAAAAGCGCCAGACCCAAAGTACCAGCACGTGTGTACTGGGTAATCTTTCTGCGGCCGGCCTCGCCTTCCTTCTTCAATTGCTCAAAGGTAGGAATGACGTAAGTCATCAACTGCAAAATGATCGATGCCGAGATGTACGGCATGATCCCCAGTGCAAAAACCGTGAAGCGAGACAAAGCGCCACCCGAGAACATGTTGAACAAGTTCAGGATGCCGCCCTGTTGTCCACTGAACAACTGCTGAAGTTGGGCTGGATCGATGCCTGGCACAGGGATATGAGCCCCGATGCGATACACGACCAGCGCAAGCAACAGAAAAACCAGCCGACGACGCAAGTCGCCGAACTTGCCGGTCTTTGCAATTTGAGCTGCGCTAGTTGCCACAGATGCCTTCCTTGGGGAGTGCTATCAGGCGAGGGAGCCGCCAGCAGCTTCGATAGCTGCCTTGGCACCTGCCGTTGCACCGATGCCAGTCAGCTTGACGGCCTTGGTCAGAGAGCCGGTCTTGATGACCTTGACCACCTTGGCCAGCTCACCAATCAAACCTGCTTGCTTCAGAGCCAACACGTCGACTTCAGGCAGGCCGAGTTGTTCCAGAGCAGACAAAGTGACTTCTGCGTTGAACTTCAGAGACTGCGACTTGAAACCGCGCTTTGGCAGGCGACGCTGCAAAGGCATTTGACCGCCTTCGAAGCCCACCTTGTGATAGCCGCCGGAACGCGACTTTTGACCCTTGTGACCACGGCCAGCGGTCTTACCCAGACCGGAGCCAATGCCACGGCCTACGCGGCGCTTGGCATGCTTGGCGCCGTCTGCGGGCTTGATGCTATTGAGTTCCATGATCGATCTCTCAGACGATTTTGACCAGATAGCTGATCTTGTTAATCATGCCGCGCACTTCGGGCGTGTCTTGCAGTTCGCTGACACTGTTCAGCTTGCGCAGACCCAGACCACGGACGGTGGCGCGGTGCGACTCTTTGGTGCCAATCGGGCTGCGCACCAGTTGAATCTTGACGGTTTGTTGCGTTGTCATTTCAGACTCCGGTTCAGGCGAAGATGTCTTCGACTGTCTTGCCACGCTTGGCTGCCACGTTCGACGGAGTCGTCGAATTGACAAGGGCGTCAAACGTTGCGCGAACCATGTTGTAAGGATTGGAGGAACCATGGCTCTTGGCCACGATATCCGTCACGCCCAACACTTCAAAGACTGCGCGCATAGGACCACCAGCAATGATGCCGGTACCCTTTGGAGCGGGCGCCATCATCACGACAGCGGCGCCATGGTGGCCCGTGACGTTGTGATAGATGGTGCCGTTCTTCAGCGAAACCTTGACCATGTTGCGGCGAGCTTCTTCCATCGCCTTCTGCACGGCAGCAGGCACTTCCTTGGATTTGCCCTTGCCCATGCCGACGCGGCCATCACCGTCGCCAACCACAGTCAGTGCAGCAAAACCGAGAATACGGCCGCCCTTCACGACTTTGGTCACGCGGTTGACCGCGATCATTTTTTCGCGCAGACCGTCGTCACGACCTTCGTCTTGCACTTTGGGTTGAAATTTAGCCATTTTTTATTCCGCTCCGCTTAGAACTGCAGACCAGCTTCGCGGGCTGCATCGGCCAAAGCCTTGACGCGACCGTGGTAAGCGAAACCTGCGCGATCAAATGCAACCTTCTCGACGCCTGCTGCCTTCGCCTTTTCAGCGATACGCTTGCCGATCAGCTGGGCTGCGGCGGCATTGCCACCCTTGCCCGAGCCGCCGAGCGACTGGCGCACGTCGGCTTCTGCCGTGGAAGCACTTGCCAGCACCTTGCTGCCGTCGCCAGAGATCACGCTGGCGTAGATATGGAGGTTCGTACGATTCACAGTCAAACGGGCCACGCCTTGCTGGGCAATGCGAATGCGGGTTTGACGGGCACGACGAAGACGCTGCTCTTTCTTTGTCAACATGTTGCAGCTCCTTATTTCTTCTTGGTCTCTTTGATCGTGATCTTTTCGTCCGCATAGCGGATACCCTTACCCTTATAGGGCTCGGGAGGACGAACAGCACGGATCTCAGCAGCAATTTGACCTACGCGCTGACGGTCAGCACCCTTCACAACCACTTCAGTGGGCGTTGGGGTGGCAACGGTGATGCCAGCAGGCATTTCAAAGTTGACGGGATGCGAATAACCAACAGCCAGGTTCAGCTTGGAACCTGATGCTGCAGCCTTGTAACCCACACCAACCAAGCTCAGCTTTTTCTCAAAGCCTTTGCTCACGCCAACAACCATGTTGTTGACCAGTTGACGCAGGGTTCCGCTCATGGCGTTGGCTTCACGCGAGTCATTCACGGGCTCGAAGCTCAGCTTGCCATCATTGCTAGACACCTTGACCAGCACGTTTTGCGCCAGAGACAAGGTACCACCAGAACCCTTCACAGAGATCTGGTCGTCTTTGATCGACACATCCACGCCAGCGGGGATGGTCACGGGCATTTTTCCTACTCGGGACATTTCAGTTACTCCTCAATGCCGCGGTTAGGCCACGTAGCACAGCACTTCGCCACCGACACCGGTAGCACGCGCTTTGCGATCAGTCATCACGCCCTTGGGAGTCGTGACAATTGCCACACCCAGACCGTTCATGACTTGTGGAATGGAATCACGGCCTTTGTAGACACGCAGACCAGGGCGGCTGACGCGCTCGATGCGCTCAATCACTGGACGGCCTGCGTAGTACTTCAGGGCGATTTCAAGTTCGGACTTGCCAGCTTCAGTTTTCACTTGGAAGCCGTCGATATAACCCTCGTCCTTCAGCACTTGGGCGATGGCAACCTTCACTTTGGAGGAAGGTACCTGAACCGTTGCTTTGGACACCATCTGTGCGTTACGGATGCGGGTCAGCAAGTCAGCGATGGGATCACTCATGCTCATGTTTAATCTCTCCTGCCTGCTTACCAGCTGGCCTTGGTGACACCGGGGATGTCGCCATTGAAAGCCAGTTCACGGATCTTGGCGCGGGCCAGACCGAATTGACGGAACGTACCGCGTGGACGACCGGTGATTTCGCAACGGTTGCGCTGACGCGTTGGGTTGGCGTTGCGAGGGAGCTTTTGCAAGCCCAGGCGGGCTGCTTCACGCTCTTCGTCGCTGCGCTTGGCATCGCCAGCAATCGCCTTCAGTTCCGCATACTTGGTTGCGTACTTGGCGGCCAGTTTTTCGCGCTTCAGTTCGCGCTGGATCAAAGCTACTTTAGCCATGCTTCGCCTCAGTTCTTGAACGGGAAACGGAAACCAGCGAGAAGCGCCTTGGCTTCTTCGTCGGACTTGGCCGTCGTGGTGATGCTGATATTGAGACCGCGCAAAGCGTCAACCTTGTCGTACTCAATTTCAGGGAAGATGATCTGTTCTTTGACGCCGATGTTGTAGTTGCCACGGCCGTCAAAAGCGGTGGGATTTACGCCGCGAAAATCGCGTACACGCGGAAGAGCAATGTTCATCAACTTATCAAGGAAGTAATACATGCGGTCACCGCGCAGGGTAACTTTGGTACCGATCGGCATCCCTTGACGCAATTTAAAAGCTGCAATGGATTTTTTAGCTTTAGTGATGACTGGTCTTTGACCAGCGATCAAAGTCAGATCTGCAACAGCAGAATCTAATGCCTTGCTGTTAGCTACAGCTTCACCGATACCCATATTGATGACAACTTTTTCGATTTTAGGGATTTCCATAATATTTTTATAGTTGAATTTATCCATCATGCCTTTAACAGCTTCGGACAAATACTTTTCTTGCAATCTTGTTTTTGCCATTCAAAATTTCCTCCTTTCCCGGAATCTTATTTATCAATTACTTCGCCGCATTTTTTGCAGGTTCTTACGAAGCTGCCGGAAACTGCGGTCTTTTTAATACGAGTAGCTTTTTTACAAGCCGGGCATACTAACATTACTTTGGAAGAAGCAATAGCAGCTTCTTTAGTAATGATGCCGCCTTGGGGATTAGCCTGAGACGGTTTTGTATGGCGTTTTACTTTATTTACGCCTTCAACGACTACTTTAGCTTTTTTAGGCAGAGCTTCAATGATCTTTCCTTCTTTGCCTTTATCTTTGCCGGACAAAACCAAAACGGTATCGCCTTTTTTTACATGCATTTTGATTGCTGCAGTCATTTCAGGAACACCTCCTTATGTGCATTATCAGATTTCTTACAGCACTTCCGGTGCCAGAGAAATGATTTTCATGAAGTCTTTTTCGCGAAGTTCGCGGGCAACAGGCCCAAAAATACGAGTGCCGCGCGGGCTCTTGTCGTCTTTAATTACAACTGCTGCGTTTTCGTCGAAGCGGATATAAGAACCGTCCGGACGACGAACGCCCTTTGCAGAACGAACAACAACTGCTTTTACTACGTCACCTTTTTTTACAACGCCACCGGGTGATGCATCTTTAACAGATGCTGTAATGATATCACCAATGTTGCCATATTTACGATACGAGCCACCCATGACCTGGATGCACAAAATCTTCTTGGCACCAGTATTGTCGGCAACATTCAACATAGTTTCTTGCTGAATCATGGCTTAACCTCCTAATTAATGAAGCTTATTTAGCTTTTTCTACGATTGTCACTACTCTCCAGTGTTTCTGTTTGGACAGCGGACGGGTTTCTTCAATACGAACGACGTCGCCAATGTGGCATTCGTTGTTTTCATCGTGGGCTTTAAATTTAACCGTCGAGATGATCGGCTTTTTATACAGCTTATGCTGTGTCTTATATTCTACAGCAACGACAACGGTTTTGTCCATTTTATCGCTGACAACTTTACCTACGCGGATTTTCCGTTCATTTCTTTCCATCTGTGCTTGTGACCTCCTTTTAGATTCCAATTATGGACGCTTCTTACGCCTGCGCTTTCAGTTCTGCTTCACGCTGTACCGTTTTGATGCGAGCGATCGTCTTTTTGACTTCGCGGATACGCATTGGATTTTCTAATTGGCCGGTCGCATGTTGAAAACGGAGGTTAAACAATTCTTCTTTCAGGCTAACCACTTTTTCATCCATTTCGGCAGCGCTCAGCGCACGGATTTCTTTAACCTTCATTTTATTCACCACCTAATTCCTGACCTTTAACAACAAACTTCGTTTTAATCGGCAGCTTATGGCCGGCAAGACGCATTGCTTCACGAGCAATTTCTTCGCTTACACCGCCCATTTCAAAGAGTACGCGGCCCGGTTTTGCAACGGCAACCCAGTATTCAGGAGCGCCTTTACCGGAACCCATACGAGTACCAGCCGGTTTTGCCGTAATCGGTTTGTCCGG
>ERZ650306.1918-NODE-1918-length-11151-cov-4.128605_pt1 | contig 11151 bp, 8 predicted proteins | sample MGYA00376242_ERZ650306 | MGnify/ENA primary metagenome ERZ650306 (study PRJEB26733, sample SAMN07839244) | wastewater metagenome | biome: urban; feature: wastewater treatment plant; material: waste water | place: USA: North Carolina | collected 2016-03-31 ...
TCCGATCTGCCCTGCTGGGCACGCTTTTTTTCGCCAACGGCACACCGATGCTGCTGGCCGGCGACGAGCTGGGCAACAGTCAACAAGGCAACAACAACGGTTATTGCCAAGACAACGAAATCACTTGGTTGGACTGGACGCAGCAAAATGGCCGTCTGAAAGAATATGTGCAAACACTTGCCGCGCTGCGCCGCGAAATACCCCTGCTCAATAACAACAGCTGGTGGGACGGGCGTGTGCGCTGGCTCAACAGCGGCGGCCGGGAAATGCGCGAGCGCGATTGGCATGATGGCAGCAGCAAAGCTTTGCAAGTGCTGCTTGATGAGCAATGGCTGCTGTTGGTGAACGCCAAACGCGGCAGCCAGATATTTGATTTACCCAAAGGGGAATGGTTGTGCCGTTGCGCACCGTCGCAACACCACCGATACGCTGATGGCCGCTGCCAAGTGGGGCACATGGGCATCTGGCTTTTTCACCAACAAAAACCGCTAAAGGATTAGAGATGAATACCAACGAAAACACAACAAGCAACGATGGTGGCCGCACGCTGCACACAATGGATATTGCCGATAACACGCTGGTGTTGATATTGGCGGGCGGGCGCGGCACGCGTTTGCACGAAATGACCGACCGCCGTTCCAAGCCGGCCGTGTATTTCGGTGGTAATTGGCGCATTATCGACTTCACCTTGTCCAACTGCCTCAATTCCAACCTGAAAAAAATCGGCGTGCTCACGCAATACGAAGCCCATTCGCTCTTGCGCCACCTGCAGCATGCCTGGTCTTTCCTGCCGCGCGACCGCGGCCAGTTTGTCGACATGCTGCCGGCGCGTCAGCAGATCGACGAAGTGATGTGGTATCGCGGCACGGCCGATGCCGTGTGGCAAAATGTGCCCATCATGCAAGAGCACTACAAACCCAAATATGTGCTGATTCTGGCGGGCGACCACATCTATAAAATGGACTATATGCGCATGCTGAGCGATCACGTGGCCAGCGGCGCCAAATGCACCGTGGGCTGCATCGAAGTGAAGCGCAGCGAAGCCGACCAATTCGGCATCATGGCGGTAAACGAAGCGCTGCAAGTGCAAGAATTCGTGGAAAAGCCGAGCAACCCGCCGAGCATGCGCGAAAAGCCCGATTATTCGCTCGCTTCGATGGGCATTTATGTGTTTGACGCCGATTACCTTTACCAAACGCTGGCCGAAGAAGTAACCAAAGTGGGCACCAACCACGATTTCGGCAAAGACATTCTGCCGCGCGCGCTGAAAGAAGAAGTGCTTTACGCTCACCCGTTTGAGCGCTCCTGCACGGGCCGCAATGCCGAGGGCAGCATTTACTGGCGCGATGTGGGCACACTCGACAGCTACTGGCGCACCCATATGGATTTGGTTACCGAGCACCCGCAGCTCAATCTTTTCGACCGCTCCTGGCCGGTGCGCGGCCTGCCCACACAGGCCATGCCGACCAAATTTTTCTATAAAAACAAAGAGCGCAGCGGGCTTGACAACTCATTGGTGAGCGGCGGCTGCATCATCACCGATGCCGATATCCGCTCGTCGGTGTTGTTTGAGCGGGTGAGCGTGCAGGAAAACAGCATACTCGATTCGGTGGTGGTGCTGCCCGGCGTGCGCATCGGCAAAAACTGCCATCTGAAAAACTGCATTATCGAGCGTGAATGCGTGATTCCCGATGGCATGCAAATCGGCATCAATGCCGAAGAAGACGCCCGCCGTTTCCGCGTGAGCTCCAGCGGCGAAGTGGTGCTGGTGACGCCGGCCATGCTCAAAGCGCTGCTCAAAGCGCGCGAAGCCGAAGCATAAGCATAAAGAAGCGGCGGGCGGCCACCATGCCCGCACCGCCGCCTTTCAGACGGCCTTAAATCTGAAAATAAAAATTTACCTTCATAATCAAAGTGAAACATCAAGCCTATACCCTATAATGGCGGCACGGCATACTCATCATCTGTGCAAGCAGCATCCGGCTTCAAACCGACTGCAAAACAGTTTGGCTGCGGTTTCACAACAGGAGATCAACCATGAAAATTCTACATGCAAGCTCAGAGCTTTATCCGCTCATCAAAACCGGCGGCCTGGCCGATGTGCTGGGCGCGCTTCCCTTTGCCCAACAGCAGCGCGGCGATGATGTGCGCGTGGTGCTGCCTTATTACCGCCAAGTGCGCGAAGCGCTGCCCGACACCACCGAAGTGGCCGCACGCGACACCTTTGGCGGCCATGTGGTGGTGCGCTATGCCGATTATCAGGGCGTGGGGCTTTATCTGGTGGACGCGCCGCATCTGTATGACCGCGGCGGCAACCCTTATCACGACCAAAACTATTTCGACTACAGCGACAACGTCATCCGCTTCGGCCTGCTCGGCTGGGCGGCCGCGGCGCTGGCCGGCGGCATGGACGAAACATGGGGCAAGGCCGATGTGCTGCACGCCCACGATTGGCAAACCGGCCTGGCGCCTGCTTATCTGGCCGCTTGGGGCGTGGATGTGAAAAGCGTGTTTACCATTCACAATATCGCTTATCAGGGCATGTTTATGGCCAAGCACTTGGCCGAGCTGGATTTGCCTTGGGCGATGTATCATGTGGACGGGCTGGAATTCCACAACCAAATCTCGTTTTTAAAAGCCGGCCTGTATTATGCCGATCACATCACCACCGTCAGCCCCACTTACGCCGCAGAAATCACCTGCGAGCCTGCGGCCTGCGGCCTGCAAGGCCTGCTGCAAACCCGCTTGGCACAAGGCCGTTTGAGCGGCATTTTGAACGGCGTGGACGATGCCGTGTGGAGCCCGAAAACCGATGCCGCGCTGGTGAAAAACTACCATTTGAAAGCCATGCAGGGCAAAAAAGCCGATAAATTGGCGCTGCAACAGCATTTCGGCTTAGCAGAAGACGATCAAGCCTTGCTCACCGTGATGGTGTCGCGGCTCACGCCGCAAAAAGGCGCCGATTTGCTGGTGGAAGCCTTAAGCGAAAAGCTCGCCGCACATCCGCAGCTGCAATTTGCCTTGCTGGGCAGCGGCGCGCCTGAGCTGGAGCAGGCATTTTATGCGCTGGCCGAGGCTTATCCGCAGCAAGTGGGCATCCATATCGGCTACGACGAAACCTTGGCGCACCGGCTGATTGGCGGCGGCGATGTGATTATTATCCCCAGCCGCTTCGAGCCTTGCGGCCTCACCCAGCTCTACGGCTTAAAATACGGCACGTTGCCGCTGGTGCGCCACACCGGCGGGTTGGCCGACACAGTGGTGGGCTGCGATGCCGACAGCCTCAAAGCCAAAACCGCCACCGGCTTTGTGTTTGAAGAAGCTTCTGCCGCCGCTTTGGGTGCGGCGCTCGAAGAAGCGCTGGCGCTGTGGCACAAGCCGCGCGCCTGGCCGGCCATACGCAAAGAGGCCATGTTGCAAGATTTCAGTTGGCAGAAAGCAGCGGAAGCTTATGATGCGTGTTACGCCCACTTGAAACGCTAATTTAAGTGCATATTTTGATATTTTATTGTTGTGCAATTATATCGAGTGGTAGTTTTACAACAAATCTGCCCTTAATTGCCTATAAATAAAGCAATAAGCTAAAAAGATAAGGCCGCCGCTTTCAGACGGCCTCATGCACGCCGGCGAAAATGCAGTGAAAACAGGTTTTGCAGCCGATCAGCGGCAGAAAATCGGCTCAACCCTGCCTGCCGCCCGATACCATCAGGCATTCCACACAAATGCCATTTCATCTTCAGGTTTTTATAAAATGCATCCATTTTGCTTCTTGCTGGAAAACGTTAGGGCGTCCTGACATTCAGATTTGTGCAGCATTTATTCTGGAATTGCTTTCAGCCGTAAAAATTATTTTTGTAAAATATTGTTCCGAAACAGCTTCTTCACGGCAAAACAAGGCTGGCTGTTTGGCTGTTTTACTATAGAATAGGCTTTCCCACCCGCCGATATCAAGGAGTGAACCATGCTAAACCGTTTTTACGAAAGCAGGCAGAGCCTGTTTCTTTTCAGCACTTTACTTTTGATGGTGTCGTTTGCCTTATCTGCTGTGGCGGTGTTCGGCACCATCAGCCGCGATATCCATTATCTTGCCTTTTTGCCGCCGGGCTTTATGTTTTTCGTGAGCGCCTTGTTTGGTTTTTTGGTGCTGGCCGATGAAGAAGCCTCTATGGCCAAACGCAAAGCATTTTTCTCAATTGAGGCGGCCACCGCTTTATTTGCCTTATTGCTGCTGCCGCTTTGTTGGTGGTTTGTGGCGCAGGCCGTCTGAAACTGATTCAAGCAAGCCGGCCTGAATAATCATGCCGAGGCCGTCTGAAAGCTTTCAGACGGCCTCGGCATGATTCTGTTATTTCACTCAAAACAACACCCAAACCGCAACCCGATTGCTCCGCTATTTTCGCGCGGTTTTCCGATTCAAATGATACACCGCCACGCCCATCAGCAAGCCCCAAAAAGCACTGCCGATGCCGAATAAAGTCATGCCCGAAGCCGATGCCAGCAGCGTTACCAGCGAAGCTTCGCGCGTGGGTTCATCCTGCCAGGCGCCGAGCAGATTGGCCTGCAATGTGCCGAAAATGGCGATGCCCGCCAGCGCTGCCAGCAATTCGGCCGGCAAGGCGGCAAACAGCGCCACCACCATGCCGCCGGCCGCACCCAGCAGCAAATAAAGCAGCCCCAGCCACACATTGGCCAAATAGCGGCGCTGAGGATCTTTATCCACATCGCTGCCCATGCAGATGGCGGCGCTGATGGCGGCCAAGTTCACCATAAACGCACCAAACGGCGCAAACACCACTGTGGCGGCCGCGCTGCTGTTGATCAGTGGCTTGGCCGGCGTGTGGTAGCCGTAGCTGCGCATAATCGCCATGCCCGGCACATTCTGCGTGGCCAAAGAAGCGATAAACAGCGGCACGCCCACGCTGATAATCGGCCCGATATGAAACACGGGCGACACCCATTCCAAATAAGGCGCATTCCACTGCAAACGGCTCCAATCGAGCAGCCCCGCCGCCGCCGCATAGCCGAATCCCACCAGCAGCATCAGCAAAATGCTGTAGCGCGGCATGCGGATTTTGCTGAGCAGATAAGTGGAGAGCATCAGCAGCACCAACACCGTTTGCCCCTGCATGGCGGTAAACACACGGCTGCCGAAATTAATCAAAATACCGGCCAACATCGCCGCCGCCAGCGAAGCCGGAATCAGGCGCACCAAGCGGTCGAACCAGCCCGCCGCCGACACCAGCAGCATCAGGCCGCCGGCAAAAATAAAGCCCGCCACCGCTTCATTGAGCGAAATGCCGCTCATGCCCGCCATCAAAGCCGCGCCGGGCGTGCACCAAGCCATCATCACCGGCGCTTTATAGCGCACGCTCAAGCCCAAAGTGAGCACGCCGCACACCAGCCCGATAATGGTAAACCACGAAGTAATTTGCGCATCCGTGGCACCAAACGCCTGCGCCGCCTGAAAAATAATCACCGCGCTGCTGCCGTATGACACGAGCAAAGCCGCCACAGCGGCGGCAAAATGAGCGGGAGAAAAAGAAGCGGCAGAGATGTTAAACTTCATTTGTATAAAGCTCGATAAAAGCAAATAGGATTATTTATAACATATTTTAACGTTTTCGTTCAGACGGCCTATACCAATACAAACAATCAAGGCCGTCTGAAAGCCCGAAAACCTTTCAGACGGCCTCAACCGCTAGAGCATCCTGACAATTCGTTTATGAAGGGGATTTTGTTTCTGAGCATGCAGATGCAAGACAAAAAGCGCAGCAAGGAGTCCAACCTTGCTGCGCTTTTCGCCTTGCAAACGCGCTTTTGCCCTCAAAATCTTACGCACGGATGAATTGTGAACAGACCCTAGCCGCCAATCAACCCCGAAGCAATATTAATCAGCAGCGAGAGCACCGCCACATTGTAGAAAAACGCCAACACGCAATGCAGCAGCCCCACACGCCGCACGGCAGAAGAAGCCAGGCTCACATCGGCGGTTTGCCCCGAAGTGCCGATCACGCAGGCGAAGTAAACAAAATCCCAATAATCCGGTTGCGGCTTGCTTTCCGGAAACAGCAAACACGGCGAGCGCCCGTGCATCACATCGCGGTAATACATGCGCGCATAGTGCAGCGCAAACATCACATGCGTAAACAGCCACGACAAAAAAATCGTCGCCACCGTGAGCAACACATGCGCGGCGCGCGCCATGCCTTGCGCTTGCTGGCTGATGCCCAGCTCCAGCGCAATCGCCAGCAGCGACATCGCCGCCGCACCGGCGGTAAGCAGCAAAATCGTGCGGCCGCCCTCGTCTTCCAAATGCGCCCGCGCCAGCAAAGTTTGCTTATCGGCCGCACGCATCAGCGCAAACACCAAGCCCAAATACACCGCCACGCCGACATCAAACGCTGCAATCGCCCGTGTCACCCCCGCCAGCGGCAAAGGCAGCGCCTGTAATATCAGCCACGCCGCCATACCGGCCATCAAGCCCAGCAGCAAACGGCGGCGGTAGCGCCAGATGGAAAAAAACGGGCTTTGCGGCATAGCACTTCCTTTGATTAAAATGTTATTTCAAATAATGAACCCTAAGGGCATATCATTGCGCACAAGCCCAATAAACGCAACGGTAAGCAGACGGCGCGCGGTAAGCATACGTTGGATGAAAAAATGTGATTGCATGCGGAATAAATCAATGTAACGGCAAATGTAGGGATACGACACAGCAGGAGAAAAATGGGCGGGTACGGTTAGGCGGCACGCCGTAACCGCACGCACGAATCGTAGAAAATCAAGCATTTCAACAATAAAGCTGCCTGAAAGCACATTTAGGCAGCTTTATTTTCATGCGTACGATTACGCCGTTTTACGGCTAATCGTACCTACGCAGCTGAATAGCGGCAATAGCTGCTCCATCATATAAAGCGGTTGGCGGGCATTCGCTTTCAAGCCAACGGTTTTGCCAGCTCGCTGTGGTGTGGGGCAGGTGTAGCCGGGCTGTCGGTAACGCTGTGATCCAGGCTGCGCAAAATGCCGCAATCGCGATTGGCTCGGGCGTCGTGGCATTGACGGCGCAGCTGGATTAATTGCTGCTCCAGTGCTTTGAGTTCGGCCACGCGCGCTTGCACATGGGTGATGTGTTCATCGATCAGGCTGTTGATGGTGGTGCAGCTGGCGTTGGGCTCGGCGCGGGCGTGCAGCAGCTCGCGGATTTCCGCGCGCGTCATTTCCAGCGTGCGGCAGCGGCGGATAAACACCAGCCGCTCCAGATGTGCGGCGCCGTATTCGCGGTAGTTGTTGGCCGGATTGCGTGTTGCGGGCGGCAGCAGGCCTTCGTGTTCGTAGTAGCGGATGGTTTCCACCGCGCAGCCGGTTTGTTTGGCCAGTTCGCCGATTTTCATGCCGATTTCCTTTGTGCTTGACCCTGTAGCCGCTACAGGGTATTTAATGGCGATTCTATACCGAAACAGGCAGGCAGGAAAGGAAACGCCATGAGCCGATGCGGCCAACACCCACACCAACATAAGCAAGATGCCGCTGTGAGCTGCGGCCACAATCATGCGCACCAGCACGCCGAAGCAGCGGCAAATGAAAGCGCTTGCTGCGGCAGTCATAATCACACAACAACAACCCCGTTCACCCCGCTGGCGGCGGCAACAACGATAGACGGCCATCTTCAGACGGCCATACGCATTATGCAGATGGATTGCCCCACCGAAGAAGCATTAATCCGCAAAAAACTGGGCGACATGGCGCAAGTGCGCAGCCTCGAATTCAACCTGATGCAGCGGGTGCTCACGGTGGTGCACACGCCGGAAAGCCTCGAGCAGATATTGGCGGCGTTGCGTGCGCTCGGCTTCGAGCCGGAATTGGCCGATGGCAGCGGCAAACTGGCGCTGGCGGCAGAAAACAAAAAGCCGCTGTGGCCGCTGATTGTGGCCGGGGTGGCGGCGCGATTGTCGGAAAGTGCCGGCTGGCTGGGCTATGCGGCGTGGCTCAGTGCCGCGCTGGCGCTGGTGGCGGTGGCTTTGTGCGGCTTGGGCACCTATAAAAAGGGCTGGGTGTCGATAAAAAGCGGCAGCCTGAATATCAATGCGCTGATGAGCATTGCCGTTACCGGCGCCATTGTGATTGGCCATTGGTCGGAAGCGGCGATGGTGATGGTGTTGTTTACGTTGGCCGAATTGATTGAAGCCCGCTCGCTCGACCGCGCCCGCAACGCCATTGCCGGGCTGATGTCGCTGGCACCCGACACCACCACCGTGCAGCAAGCCGATGGCAGTTGGCAGGAAATCGCGGCAGCCAATGTGGCGGTGGGCAGCATGGTGCGGGTGAAACCGGGCGAGCGCATCGGGCTGGACGGCGAAATCGTGCGCGGCAGCTCCACGGTAGACCAAGCGCCGATTACCGGCGAGAGCCTGCCGGTGGAAAAAAGCCGTGGCGATGCCGTGTTTGCCGGCACCATCAATCAGGCCGGCTCGCTGGAATACCGCGTAACCGCCGCCGCCAGCCATTCTACTTTGGCGCGCATCATTCATGCGGTGGAAGAAGCTCAGGGCGTGAAAGCGCCGACACAGCGTTTTGTCGACCGCTTTGCACAAATCTATACCCCTGCCGTGCTGGCCATTGCCGCGCTGATTGCCGTGGTGCCGCCCTTGCTGCTGGGCGAGGCGTGGGGCGAATGGGTGTATAAGGCGCTGGTGTTGCTGGTGATTGCCTGCCCGTGTGCGCTGGTGATTTCCACCCCGGTGAGCATTGTCAGCGGGCTGGCCGCCGCCGCGCGCAAAGGCATTTTGGTGAAGGGCGGCGTGTATCTGGAGCAAGGCCGCAAGCTGAAATGGCTGGCGCTGGACAAAACCGGCACGCTCACCCACGGCAAGCCGGTGCAAACCGATTTTGCCGTGCTGGGCAATAGGCTACCTGAAAACGGCCAAGTGTTGGCAAGCTCGCTGGCCGCCCGCTCCGATCACCCTGTTTCGCAAGCAATTGCCCGCGCGGCGGCCGAGCAAGGCATCACCACACAAACGGTGCACGAATTTACCGCACTTGCCGGGCGCGGCGTGCAAGGCGAAATCGATGGTGTCCATTATGTGCTGGGCAACCACCGCTTAATCCACGAGCGCGGCCTATGCAGCGCCGAACTGGAAAACCGTTTGGCTGCGCTCGAGCGCGAGGGCAAAACCGTGGTGTTGCTGGCCGATGAGGTGCAAGTGTTGGCGCTGTTTGCCGTGGCCGACACGGTGAAAGAAAGCAGCCGCGAAGCCATCGCCCAACTGCACCAACTGGGCATCAATACCGTGATGCTCAGCGGCGACAACCCGCACACCGCTGCCGCCATCGCCGCCCAAGTCGGCATAGACCGCGCTTATGGCGACCAGCTGCCGCAAGACAAACTGGCCGCAGTGGAGAAGCTGGCCGCCGAAGGTGCTGTAGGCATGGTGGGCGACGGCATCAACGATGCGCCCGCCTTGGCGCGTGCGGATATCGGCTTTGCCATGGGCGCCATGGGCACCGACACCGCCATTGAAACCGCCGATGTGGCGCTGATGGACGACGATTTGCGCAAAATCCCCGCCTTTGTGCGCCTATCCCAAGCCACTCATGCCGTGTTGGTGCAAAACATCGTGTTGGCGCTGGCCATCAAAGCCGTCTTCCTCGCCCTCACCATTGCCGGCCTCGGCACCATGTGGATGGCCGTGTTCGCCGATGTCGGCGCCAGCTTGTTGGTGGTGGGCAATGGCTTGCGCTTGTTGCGGAAATAGGAGCTGGGTAGAGCGATTTGTAGGTACGGTTAGGCGGCATGCCGTAACCGTACGCATGTTTGACGTAATGAAAGATTGTTCAATAAAACCATGCCGTCTGAAACGGCTTGTGCAGACGGCATTAAGATTCTCTGCTTTCAGGTAGCCTGAAACGGCCAAAACAGCCACGGAGTAAACCCCCTATGAAACCCATATTGTTATTGGCCACCGCCGCCTGCTTGAGCGGCATGGCTGCCAGCCCCAAAGCCGAAGCACAAAATATGCCGTTTCGCAGCAGCCTGCATGATGCGGCTTTAACGGAGGCTTTGGGCGATTCGGTGCTAAGCCTAGCACAATCATCCGGCGCTGCTGAAGCCGGCTCACCTTGGTCGCAATGGCATGTGCGCCATGTGCGCTTGTCGGCTTTGGAATGGGGCAAAAAAGTGCTGTGGCACGATGCGGCAGGCCACCGCCCGAGCCAAGGCGCTTATTATCGTGACGGCACGCTCAAACCACTGGCTTGGGCCAAAGAAGCCGACGTTACCGTGGGCGGCGATCAGCAAGTCATGCATGGCATGTATTGGACGGTTTATCTGCGCGATGGCGACAGCCTGATTGCCCGCGATTACCGGCCGCTGCTGCAACAATGGCTGCCTGAAGGCACAAAAATCGTGCAAACACGCGGCGAGTGCCCGCGCAACAGCGAAGAAGCCGAGTATATGTCTGCCCAAGTCTACCAACTCACCTTGCCGGGCAAAAAGCCCTTATGGGTGGAAGTGGGCGCCTTTGGCAAGGCTGACTACAGCCCGGCACCCAACCTCACCTTGGACTTTGCCCTTAGCCCGCCACCGCGTTGGGGATGTTTGGAGCCATTATAGTGGCTGGTTTTCGCTATATCCGTTTGCAAGATAGGGCGTGGGTATGGTTAGGCGGCACGTCAATCCGTGCGCATGCAGGGCGGGAAACAGTATAATTTGGACAATAAAATAACCGTACCTACGCAGACTAATATAACGGAGAATTTAAAATGATTAAATCTTATATTGAACAAATGAAAAATATTACTAGTGCAGAGTTAGTTGAAGGACTTGTTGGGCATGGCCTATTTTCAAATAAAATTCCTCCATTTCTTTCATCAGAATATTTTTTTAATTCTTCTATATTTTTCTTAATAAATTCTTTATAAGAAATTCCAGAATCTGCAAGAATTAAATCTTTAAGAATTGAATCTTTGTATTCATCTGTACAATGATTTCTATAATAGGTTGAATCAAAAAGTATTTCATTAATGGTTTTTCTTTTTTCTGACATAATTTTTCCTTTTTTTGGTTTTAATTAGAAATGTATATACTTCTATATCTATACTATATCTAAATTTATCCAAATAGATATTTTTTAAACGCGTGGAAAAAAGGTTCTC
>ERZ650306.1919-NODE-1919-length-11142-cov-9.585460_pt1 | contig 11142 bp, 9 predicted proteins | sample MGYA00376242_ERZ650306 | MGnify/ENA primary metagenome ERZ650306 (study PRJEB26733, sample SAMN07839244) | wastewater metagenome | biome: urban; feature: wastewater treatment plant; material: waste water | place: USA: North Carolina | collected 2016-03-31 ...
GGCCCACAGCAGGACTCTGGCACGGGTGGGTGTCGTCAGCAGCACGGCGGCGGCGCCGTCATCCACGTACTCGAGATGCTCGGGTGCAGGCAAGACCGTATCTGAGGGCGTTTTCTTGAACCAGTGGTTAGCCATTCGCCGTCTCCTGCACCCGCACCTTGCCTTCCTTCAATTGCTGCAACACCACCTCTTTGGGACCGTCCGCCACTATCTTCCCCTGCTCCACGACGATGACCCGGGAAGCGACATCCAGCATGGAGGTCTTGTGGGTGATGAGGATAAGGGTGGTTTCGGGGCCGAGCCGCGCCAGCTCCTGCTTCACGTGCATCTCTGACTGGTTGTCCATGTTGGAGGTCGGCTCGTCCATCACCAGAATGGGGGGATCGTTGAGCAGGGCGCGAGCCAGCAGGATGGACTGACGCTGGCCACCGGAGAGCTGACGTCCCCCTTCGCCTATCTGTCTGTCGAGACCGTTGGGATCCCGGTTGGTAAAGTTGGTGACCCCGGCCCGCTTGGCGGCGCGCAAGACACGGGCATCGTCCACCAGGGGATTACCCAGCATGATGTTGTCCCGCACGGAACCAAAGAAGAGGGTCACATCTTGCGGCACACAGCCGATGTTGCGGCGAATGATGGTCGGCGGCAGTTGGTCCAGCTCAAAGCCATCCAGACGCACCAGGCCGTCAGTCGGGCGATAGAGGCCCATCAGCAATTTCTCCAGCGTGGTTTTACCCGCACCAATCCGCCCGATGATGGCCACCTTCTCACCCGGCTCGATGCGCAGGTTGATGTTGTGCAGGGTACTGCTCTCCATGCCCGGATACTTGAAGGAGACATTTTCAAACTCGATGCGCCCCTGGATGACCGGATGGTGGATGTACTGCCTGCCCTCCTCCTGCTCACCCGGCGTCATCATGATCTTCTCCAGGATCTCGAGCGCCGACTTGGCCTGGTTGTAGCGGGTGGAGAGCACCGACAGCTGCACCATGGGGGCGATGGCCCGGCTCGACAGCATCACGGCCGCTATCATGCCCCCCATGGTCACCAACCCTTCCGAGATCTGGTAAACACCGACGATCACCAGTCCCACTGTCACCACCTGCTGGATGTAGCTCGCCAGAGAAGACATGGAGTTGGTGATGCGCCGGGTTTGCACGCCCCAGGTCGAGATGTGGGACACCGCCTGCTCCCAGCGGTGCTGGAACATGCTCTCGGCGCCGAAGATCTTGACGGTCTCAAGGCCGGAGATGCTTTCGATCAGGTTGGCGTTCTTCTGGGAGGCCAGGCGGGAGCCCTCCTCGATGGACTGCTTGAGCGGTGCCTGGATATAGAAGCTGTAGGCCACCAGGATCAGCATGGCGACGATGGGCACCACCACCATGACGCCGGCAAACAGCCAGATGATAAAGAGGAAGAAGACCGCAAACGGCAGATCAATCAGGGTCGAGACAGTGGCGGAGGTGAAGAACTCCCGCACCGATTCAAACTCCTGCAGATGCTTGGCGAACGCCCCCGTCGAGGCAGGGCGGGACTCCATCTTCATCCCCATGACCTTGGCAAAGATCTTGGCCGACAGCAGCACATCCGATTTCTTGCCGGCAATGTCGATGAAGTAGCTGCGCAACTGGCGCATCACGAAGTCAAAGGTGAACACCACCATGGCCCCTACCGCCAGCACCCAGAGGGAATCGAATGCCAGATTGGGCACTATCTTGTCGTAGACGTTCATGGTGAAAATAGGACTGGCGATAGCAAATATGTTGATCAGAATAGAAGCAATCAGCACATCTTTATAGATTGGTAATGATTCAAGTAATGTACTCCAAAACCAATGCCCTTCTCTTGGTTTCAGTACTTCTGGTGCGCGAGCATCGAATTGTAAACGACGTTTAATGTAAAAACCGTTTCCCGAGCATTCATCTGACAGTACAGCTAAAGAAACAGACTGTTGACCAATGCTACCCATTGGAAAATAAAGAGTGGCTTGTGTTTTAGATTTATCAATAGAAAGAAGAACTGCAGCTCGACCGTCACGCATCAACAAAACGCACGGCAACAATAATGTAGGTATAGCATCTAAAGGCGACGAAAAATAATCTACAACAAAACCCGCTCTATGTGCAGCACGAGAAAACAACTCCGATGTTAATTTCCCATCTTGTAATGGTAATCCTGCAGTGAGAGCTTCACGGGTATTACCCATACCATAGTGCTGAGACATAAACAGCAAACATTCTAATAATGCATCTTGCCGTCCATCTGCAATTGTCATATTTGTCCTTGTTCTACCCGAATAAAGCCTGAATCTCAGGATCGAAGGCGTCGAATGTTACTACAAACGATTTCCTTTTCATAACATTACCTTCACATACATCATAGACAACAAATCGTTGTTTGCTTTAATAAATAATAAGCTACGCAATAAAAAAGCGCCTGCAATGCAGGCGCTTTTGTTCAGAAAGAATACTTTTCTGAAATTACAGTACGTCGATAGCGTTCAGTTCTTTGAATGCTTGTTCCAGACGAGCAATCATAGTTTCCTGAGCTTTACGCAACCATACGCGTGGATCGTAGTATTTTTTGTTTGGTGAATCTGCGCCTTCTGGGTTACCCAGTTGGCCTTGCAGGTAAGCTTCTTTCGCTTTGTAGTAGTTCAGGATACCTTCCCAAGTTGCCCACTGGGTGTCAGTATCGATGTTCATTTTAACTACGCCATAGCCTACAGATTCTTTAATTTCAGCATCAGTAGAACCTGAACCACCGTGGAATACGAAGTTCAGAGTGTTAGCAGGAACGCCGAATTTTTCAGAAACATATTTCTGAGAAGCATCCAGAATGCTTGGAGTCAGTTTAACGTTACCTGGTTTGTAAACACCGTGTACGTTACCGAAAGAAGCTGCGATGGTGAAACGTGGGCTGATTTTGCTCAGACGCTCGTAAGCGTAAGCAACATCTTCTGGTTGAGTATACAGAGCAGACTGGTCCATGTGGCTGTTGTCTACGCCGTCTTCTTCACCACCGGTGCAACCCAGTTCCAATTCCAGAGTCATGCCCATTTTGGCCATGCGTTCCAGGTATTTGCAGCAGATGTCGATGTTTTCTTCCAGAGACTCTTCAGACAGATCCAGCATGTGAGAAGAGAACAGTGGTTTGCCAGTTTCAGCGAAGTGTTTTTCACCCGCGTCTAACAGACCGTCGATCCATGGCAGCAGTTTTTTAGCTGCATGGTCAGTGTGCAGAATTACAGGGATACCGTAAGCTTCAGCAACTGCATGAACGTGTTTAGCACCAGAGATAGCACCGATGATAGCAGCTTTCTGACCTTCCAGTTTCATGCCTTTACCAGCGATGAATGCAGCACCACCGTTAGAGAACTGAACGATTACTGGCGCTTTAACTTTAGCAGCAGCTTCCAGTACAGCGTTTACTGAGTCAGTACCAACACAGTTAACAGCAGGCAGAGCGAATTTGTTCGCTTTTGCTACTTCAAATACTTTCTGTACGTCGTCACCGGTAATAACGCCTGGTTTAACGAAATCAAAGATCTTAGACATTTCAAAGGTCCTATCAGGTGTTCAACTACAAAATGCGAGTTGAACGAGTTGCTAAAAAATTATTTGTGCCGATTGGCAAAGCAACGGGAGACATCAGCCTCCCGTTAAATCATTACGCTTTAGCGCGTTCTTCCAGAATCGCAACTGCAGGCAGAACTTTGCCTTCTACGAATTCCAGGAATGCACCACCGCCAGTAGAGATGTAAGATACTTTGTCAGCGATACCGAACTTGTCGATAGCTGCCAGAGTGTCACCACCACCAGCGATAGAGAATGCTGGCGATTCAGCAATCGCTTTAGCAATGATTTCAGTGCCTTTAGCGAATTGATCGAATTCGAACACGCCAACTGGGCCATTCCACAGAATGGTTTTAGCGTTCATGATGATGTCAGCCAGTGCTTTAGCAGAATCTGGACCGATGTCGAAAATCATGTCGTCATCAGTTACGTCAGCAACTGATTTGATAGTTGCTGGAGTTGATTCAGAGAATTCTTTACCAACAACAACATCAGTAGTGACTGGGATGTTGGTTTCAGCAGCCAGTTTCTTAGCAGTGTCGATCAGGTCGTGTTCGCACAGAGATTTACCAACATTGTGGCCAGCAGCCGCGATGAAAGTGTTAGCGATACCACCACCAACTACCAGCTGGTCAGCGATTTTTGACAGTGATTCCAGAACAGTCAGCTTGGTAGAAACTTTAGAACCACCAACGATAGCAACCATTGGGCGCTCAGGTTTCAGCATTGCTTTACCCAATGCGTCCAGTTCACCAGCCAGCAGTGGGCCAGCACAAGCAACTGGTGCGTATTGAGCAACACCGTGAGTTGAACCTTCAGCGCGGTGAGCAGTACCGAAAGCGTCCATTACGAATACGTCACACAGTGCAGCGTATTTCTTAGCCAGCTCTTCAGTGTTTTTCTTTTCGCCTTTGTTGAAACGGCAGTTTTCCAGAACAACCAGTTCACCTGCAGCAACGTCAACGCCATCCAGGTAATCTTTAGCCAGACGTACTGGGCAGGACAGTTTGTCTTTCAGGTAGTTCACTACTGGCAGCAGAGAGAACTCTTCGTTGTACTCGCCTTCAGTCGGACGACCCAGGTGAGAAGTGATCATCAGCTTGGCGCCTTTTTCCAGAGCCAGTTTGATGGTCGGCAGAGTTGCAACGATACGTGCATCAGAAGTTACTTTACCATCTTTCACTGGTACGTTCAGGTCTGCACGAACGAGTACGCGCTTACCAGCCAGATCCAGATCAGTCATTTTGATAACAGACATGTTAGTCCCCTATATTTTTTAGACATATAACGAAGTCAGTGCCATTGGTCTTATTTAATCTTCCTGAATAAGACTCAACTTATGAAGTTAGTACGCCAGCCGGATTACAGAGGGGAGACTTCAGTTGTGTGTGTTGTTTTTTTCCTGATGTAAAACCAGGGAGACTGAAGTCATACCCACAACAGCTATGTTGTGACCTACTAATCATTCAAACGCAAAGAGTTTACTGTGCTTATGCATCAAACGCGATACTTGACACAGATTTTCTGCGAAAAAAACGGGAGCCGCAGCTCCCGTTTAACATTGCATTTACGCCTGGAACAAACTTTCAACAGTTTGCACCACATTTTCGACAGTGAAGCCGAATTGCTGGAACAATAATTCGGCAGGAGCTGACTCGCCAAACGAGCGCATACCAATGATTTGGCCGTTCAAACCAACATATTTGTACCAGTAATCGGCAATACCCGCTTCTACTGCCACGCGTTTAGTGACCGCAGCCGGCAGTACAGATTCTTTGTATTCAGCTGACTGTGCATCAAATGCATCGGTACATGGAATAGACACGACTCGGATTTTATGACCTTTCGCAGTCAACTCATTCGCAGCCAGCATCGCCAGCTCAACTTCAGAACCCGTTGCAATCAAGATTGCATCTGGAGTACCTTCGCTGTCACGCAGGACATAACCGCCTTTGTACACATTAGCCAACTGCGCTGGAGTACGATCCATTTGTGCCAGATTCTGACGAGAGAAAATCAGCGCACTTGGGCCATCTTTACGCTCAACGGCATATTTCCACGCAATCGCTGATTCGACCTGATCACATGGGCGCCATGTGCTCATATTAGGCGTCAGACGCAGAGAAGCGATCTGTTCCACTGGTTGATGTGTTGGGCCGTCTTCACCCAAACCGATTGAGTCGTGGGTGTAAACGAAGATGGTACGTTGCTTCATCAACGCAGCCATACGTACAGCGTTACGGGCATATTCCATGAACATCAGGAATGTTGCGCCATAAGGAATGAAACCACCGTGCAACGCCACACCATTCATCATGGCTGACATCGCAAATTCACGCACACCGTAGTGAACATAGTTGCCTGAGGCGTCATCTGCTGTCAACGATTCAGAGCCAGACCACATAGTCAGGTTTGATGGCGCTAAGTCAGCAGAACCACCCAGGAATTCAGGCAGCAATTTACCAAATGCTTCAATGGCATTCTGGCTGGCTTTACGAGAAGCAATTTTTGATGGATTAGCTTGCAGCTGTTCAACGAACACTTGTGATGCTTCTGCCCAGTTAGCAGGCAAATCGCCATTCACGCGACGTTTGTATTCAGCAGCCAGCTCTGGATGAGCTTCGGCATAGGCTGCATATTTCTCATTCCATGCGGCTTCTTTTGCAGCACCAGCGTCTTTCGCACTCCACTCGGTTGCAATATCCTCAGGAATAACAAACGGCTCATAGTTCCAACCCAGGAACTCACGGGCAGCAGCGATTTCAGCCGCACCTAATGGCGAACCGTGACAATCGTGTGAACCCGCTTTGTTTGGTGAACCAAAACCGATCACGGTCTTACAGCAGATCAGTGTTGGTTTGTCCGTTTCAGCTTTGGCCGCTTCGATAGCTGCTTTAACCGCATCCGCATCATGGCCGTCAACAGCACGGATAACATGCCAACCATAAGCTTCAAAACGCGCCGGCGTATCATCAGTAAACCAACCTTCGACATGACCATCAATAGAAATACCGTTGTCATCCCAGAATGCGATCAGTTTGCCAAGCTTCAATGTACCAGCCAGTGAACACGCTTCGTGAGAGATACCTTCCATCATGCAACCGTCACCCATAAATACGTAGGTGTGATGGTCGACGATGTCAAAATCAGGGCGGTTGAATTGCGCAGCCAATACTTTTTCAGCCAGCGCCATACCAACACCGTTGGTGATACCCTGACCTAATGGGCCGGTCGTTGTTTCAACACCTGGTGCATAACCGTATTCAGGGTGACCTGGGGTACGGGAATGCAGCTGACGGAAGTTCTTCAGATCTTCAATGGACAGGTCGTAACCCGCCAGATGCAGCAAAGAGTACAGCAGCATCGAACCATGACCATTGGAAAGGATGAAACGGTCACGCTCGCTCCATTGTGGGTTAGCTGGGTTGTGGTTCAAAAAGTCGCGCCACAGCACTTCAGCAATGTCAGCCATGCCCATCGGGGCGCCCGGGTGGCCGGAATTGGCTTTTTGAACTGCATCCATGCTCAATGCCCGGATGGCATTGGCTAACTCTTTACGAGAGGGCATTTGTCACTCCTGCTTTCAATTGGGTCTATACATTTAAGTAAGGTGAGTATTGTCCCAAACTGATCACCGGTTGCGCAAATGTTATCTCGGTTATTTTATCGTGATAGGCACCACGCTTATGATCCTGGGCTTAATTTTCCTCGTACATTGACGATATCTCTATTGACTGCGACAATAGTCACATAGATAGACGTCCAGATGTGGATACTGCTATTTGCAATCAGGTTATTAACCACATTGCAATCGCCTTCAACTTTTTACACAGAGAATTAAAATGGCAAGATTGTTTACCTCCGAATCCGTTGCTGAAGGACATCCAGATAAAATCGCGGATCAGATTTCCGATGCGGTGCTGGATGCCATTCTGGAGCAAGATCCTAAAGCGCGTGTCGCTTGTGAAACTTTCGTCAAAACAGGCATGGTGCTGGTTGGTGGTGAAATCACCACTTCTGCATGGGTTGATATTGAAGAACTGGTTCGCAAAACAGTTTGTGATATCGGCTATACCCACTCAGATATGGGTTTTGACGCGCATTCTTGTGCAGTACTGAATGCTATCGGTAAACAGTCACCTGATATCAATCAGGGTGTTGATCGTGCCGACCCGAAAGAACAGGGTGCTGGCGACCAAGGCCTGATGTTTGGTTATGCATCAAACGAAACAGATGTATTGATGCCTGCGCCAATTACTTACGCGCACCGCTTGGTGAAACGTCAGTCTGAAGTGCGTAAAAATGGCACCCTGCCATGGTTGCGCCCGGATGCGAAAAGTCAGATCACTTTTATCTATGACAAACAAGGCAAAATCGAAGGTATCGATGCCGTTGTTCTGTCTACACAGCATTCACCAGATATTAGCCAGCCAGATCTGATCGAAGCAGTACACGAAGAAATTCTGAAACCCGTATTGCCGGCCGAATGGTTAAGCAAAAGCACCAAATACTTTATTAACCCAACTGGCCGTTTTGTTATCGGTGGCCCAATGGGTGACTGCGGTCTGACTGGCCGTAAAATTATCGTCGATACCTACGGTGGTATGGCTCGTCACGGTGGCGGCGCTTTCTCTGGTAAAGACCCGTCGAAAGTTGACCGTTCAGCCGCTTATGCAGCACGTTATGTAGCGAAAAACATCGTTGCAGCCGGTTTAGCTGATCGCTGTGAAATTCAGGTTTCCTACGCAATCGGTGTTGCTGAGCCAACTTCTATCAGTGTTGAGACATTTGGCACTGGTAAAGTCGATGAAGAATTGTTGACTCAGTTGGTTCGTGATCAGTTTGATCTGCGCCCATATGGCCTGATTGAAATGCTGGATCTGATCCAACCGATCTACAAACAAACTGCCGCTTATGGTCACTTCGGTCGCGAAGAGTTCCCATGGGAAAAAACCGATAAAGCCGCATTACTGCGCGACTTGGCTGGTTTGAAATAATTCCTGATTTTAAGGGGCTTCGGCCCCTTTATTTTATCGATAAACTCCGCTGTTTTATCTGTATACTCCCGCCAAAGAAGTCCTTTTTTCCTCCTGTAAATGCTAAATAGAACCAACATCACCAACCTGATCCAGATCGAAGTGGTTGCCAGCCATTATCTTTCGTTGGCTGCACGTTACTTCAAGCGTGAATTTAATCACCCCAAAATCACGTTAGATCAGCGTGGCAAATGTGCAGGCACAGCGCGGTTACGCGACTGGCATATCCGGCTTAATCCGGTTTTGCTGCAAGATAACCAGGCTGAGTTTGAAAATGAGGTGATCCCGCATGAGATTGCACATTTGGTGGTGCATGCAATCTGGGGACGAGTGAGACCGCATGGCGCAGAATGGCGGAAGGTGATGTGGGAGGTATTTAGTATTACGCCCCGCACAACCCATAAAATGGATGTAACTAAAGTTCAGGGCGCAGTTTACACTTATCACTGTGATTGCCAGCAACATCAATTATCGGTGCGGCGTCACCGCGCCATTTTACGCGGTGACCGGCAATATTGCTGTCGTCGCTGTGGTGCTAATCTGCAACTACTAACTGACGCAACAGACTCATCCCCTCGCCCGTAAATTCACCTACACTGGCCATCTGACGGATCTGCTCCGCGTTATAACGGCGGGCATCATAAACAACCACAATGCTTTCATCACCCGGTTGCAGGAAGTTTTGCTCACCAAATGGTGTATAGCGAGTCGCCCCGATACTAATGATCACCTGTTGCGGATGTTGTGCCATTTTCAGTAAAGCAGCGATATCCTCCGCTGGGCCCTCATCCTGCTGATGGTTCATCTTATCGATAACCCAAGTCAGCAAGGTTTCGTGAAAATAGCTGTATTCCACCGTCGGGCTGTCTAAACCATACGGATAACATTCACCTTCACGACGTAAAAAGCTGGCGATATGGTAACAATCTAATTCACCACCTTCGGCGAATTTATCCAGTGCTATGCGCTGTGATGACATGCCTTTACTGGCAGATCCCCAGTTTTTCTTCTCACTGATCTTACGAGCACCGGGGCGACGAATAGAGCAATCATTAAAAGCAGCAAATTCACGGGGAATAATGTTTTTAACTATCTGATTGTCATAGACCACATCACAGATCAGACAAACCTCCGGTTCGATCTGCAAATTATCTGCGCCATCAGGAAACTGGATCTGATGATGAGAAATTGGAAATACATTCAGAAAGCTATTTTCAATGTGCGGCACATAAAATGGAAATATGGCCTTGGGCTGAATCGCATCTTTTACTTTTACGTTCACAAAGTCACTGGCTTCACCGGCTTGTTCCAGATGCCCGGCAAAATTACCTGCCACACCAAAACCAATCATCTTGGTTAAATCCATTGCATGCTCCTTCCTGAATGCCACTGCATTCTCAACAAGATTACTGTCAAAAATCACAGGCATGTTATCCTTGCAACATCTGATTTACATCATAGATATGCAGTTATGGTTAAAAATATTCTGACAGTCGCAGTTTCCGTTCTTATAGGGCTAATAGTGACCCCCGTTCACGCTGACCAAACATTTGTTCAGGCAAAAAAAATGGCGGCGGAATTGTATAAACAGCACCCAGTCACGTTCTATTGTGAATGCCCTATCGTCTATAAAGGCAAAAAAATGACGCCTGATTTGCAGGCTTGCGGTTATCAAGTTCGTAAACAAGCTGAACGCGCCAATCGAATTGAGTGGGAACATGTTGTTCCAGCCTGGGAGTTCGGTCATCAGCGACAATGCTGGCAGCAAGGTGGCCGGAAAAATTGCATCAGCAATGATCCGGTATTTGCGCAGATGGAAGGTGATTTACATAATTTGGTGCCATCAGTGGGTGAAGTAAATGGCGATCGAGCGAATTACCGTTATTCCGAGTGGAATGCAAAACCCGATCAATATGGTAAATGTCAGATGGTTGTTGATTTCAAAGCCGATCGGGTACAACCTCCGCCACATAGCCGTGGTGCCATATCCCGCACCTATTTTTATATGCAGGAACGATATCATTTATCGTTAGCCGATCAGCAACGTAAATTATTTGAAGTCTGGAATAAGAAATATCCGGTTACACCGTGGGAGTGTCAGCGCGATGCGGCTATCGCTAAACTACAAGGTAACCACAACCGTTTTGTGAAGGAGCAATGCCGCTAAAATGCGCATTCCACGAATTTATCAGGACTCGCCACTGAGTGTTGGCGCTACCGTTAGCTTACAAGAAGATGCGGCAAACCATGTTGGTCGCGTGCTACGCATGTTACCAGAGCAGGAAATTTGCCTGTTCAATGGCCAAGGTGGTCAGTATCAAGCCACGATTATTGAAAGCGGTAAGAAACAAGTTATTGTTCGGGTTGATAGTTTTAACGATCACTCGGTAGAATCACCACTTGCGATTCATTTAGGCCAAGTCATCAGCCGTGGCGATAAGATGGAATTCACCATCCAAAAATCGGTTGAACTGGGTGTTAATGTGATCACGCCGTTATGGTCTTCCCGTTGTGGCGTTAAATTACAGGGCGAT
>ERZ650306.1921-NODE-1921-length-11138-cov-4.440314_pt1 | contig 11138 bp, 7 predicted proteins | sample MGYA00376242_ERZ650306 | MGnify/ENA primary metagenome ERZ650306 (study PRJEB26733, sample SAMN07839244) | wastewater metagenome | biome: urban; feature: wastewater treatment plant; material: waste water | place: USA: North Carolina | collected 2016-03-31 ...
CGCTGAGCGTGCTGGTGGAGTGTGACGGACAGTTCATGCTCTACGACGGCGGCAACGTGGACGACGGCAGTCTGGTGGTCTCCTACCTGCAAAAGCAGGGGGTGGAGCAGCTGCAATATGTGTTCTGCTCCCACGCCCACGAGGACCATGTGGGCGGGCTTGCCGCCGTAATGGCAAAGTTCCCGGCGGGGCACGCTTACAGCCCGGTGACCGAGAGCAGCACCAAATGCTTCAATGATTTTGTCAAATACACCCAGCAGCAGGGCTTACAGCTGGAAGTGCCTTCCGTGGGCACGGTCTGGCCGCTGGGCAGCGCCACTGTGACCATGCTGGGCCCTGTGGCGCAGTATGACAACACCAATGATACCTCCATCGTCCTGCGGGTGGATTACGGCTCCACCAGCTTTCTGCTCACCGGCGATATGGAATCGGATGCGGAGCGCGATCTTGTGAACAGCGGTGCCAACCTGAAGGCAGATGTTCTGCAGGTGGGCCACCACGGCTCCAGCACCAGCACGAGCTACATCTTCCTGAACGCCGTCCTGCCCGAGATGGGCATCATCTCCTGTGGTGTGAACAACAAGTACGGCCACCCCCACGAGGAGACCCTGAGCATCCTGCGGGATGCGGGCGTGAATGTTTACCGCACGGACCTGCTGGGGGCCATCGTGATCGGTTCCGATGGACAGAACTATACCATCCGCACCGAGAAAACGGCCACCGATGCTGAGCTCAACCCCACCGACCCGGCGGCATCGTCCACCGCGCAGCAGGGGTATATCGGCAACGTGAACAGCAAAAAGTTCCACCTGCCCAGCTGTGCCAACCTCCCTGCGGAGAAGAACCAGATCCTCTTCTCCAGCTACGAGGAGGCCATTGCGGCAGGGTACAGCCCGTGCTCGAGCTGCATCAAGTAAACGCATATCAAACAAGCAGCGCCCTGCCGGGGCAAACCGGCAGGGCGCTGCTGTTTTCTGGGATCATTTTTTTCGCTTCTTGAAATCGACCGGCAGCGTTGTCCACCGCTCCCGGAAGAGATACGCCGCATCCTTGGGCTGGCGCTGGCGGGTAAAGATGCCTTTTTTGTTGCCGTCCACCCGCAGGATGCCCTCGGTGGTCTGGAAATCGGCAAAATTCCACACCAGCTCACCCTGCACGAAATCGTAGTGGTCGAACACGGCGTGGGTCATCTCCAGATATTCATTCTGGTACTCGGCACTCCACATCACGCTGGGGAGCTTGTGCGCACCGCTCAGGTTGTCGGTGCCGTACTCAGTGAAGATGAGCGGGCGGCCATGCAGGACTTTTGCCCAGCCGTCCATCTCATGGTGGAAGGCGGCTTCGGCATCCGCCAGCCCGGCCCCGCCCAGTACATACCAGCCGTAGTAGCGGTTCAGGCTGACGAAATCGGCAAAGCGCTGGCCCTTGCTGGTGTCGGGCAGGCTGGTCATCAGGACCGTATAAGTACGGGGGCGCTTCTGGGGGTCGAGGCGGCGGGCCAGCTCGAACAGGGGCTTAAAGTATTCCTCGGTGCCCGCGCTGGTGCACTGAGGCTCGTTGAGCAGGCTCCATGCGATGACCGAGGGATGGTTTTTGTCCCGGTCGATCATATCGGTCAGGGCTGCCTTGTGGTTCTTGAGCAGCGCAGGCGTGGTCTCCTTCTCAAAAAAGCCCTGCTGCCTGCCGTTGCCCTGATTGGCGGCCAGGAAGTTGGCTGTGCTCTGCATAAAGCCCACGGCGGGGACTTCGTCAATGATGAGGAAGCCCTCCTCATCGGCCATCTGGTAGATCTCCTCGGCGTAGGGGTAGTGGCTGGTGCGGAAGCAGTTTGCGCCGATCCACTTCATCAGCTCAAAATCCCGCTTGACGGTGGGCAGGTCGAGCCCGCGGCCCCGGATGTCGGCATCCTCGTGCCGGCCGAAGCCCCGCAGATAGACCGGGCTGCCGTTGAGCAGGAAACGCCCGTGCCGGATCTCAAAGGTGCGGATGCCGATCCGGTCCAGATACTCGTCCACCACCGCGCTGCCCTCGTGGATGCGGATGACCAGATCGTAGAGATAGGCGGCGTGGATATTCCACAGTTTGGCGTTTTTGACCACCAGTGTGCCGGTGGTGCCGGAGCTTTCGGCCACCCGGGTGGTGCCGTCGTAAAGCTCCACAGTCACGGGGTGGGGGCCGTTGGTGGACACGGTATAGTCGATCTCGGCCCCGGTCTCGGTCAGACGGTATCGTGTGGAATAGTCCAGCACCCGCTCCTTGGGCAGGGCCATCAGCCAGACGGGCCGGTGGATGCCGGCGTAGTTGTAAAAATCAAAGTAGGGTGCGGCGATCTTTCTGCCATCCGCAAGGGTGCGGGTGGTGCCTGCGGGCAGCATCGTCTCGCTGAGCTCGTTGTTCGCCAGAACACTGAGCTTGTTGAACTGGTTGTAGCGCACGATGTTGGTCACGGTGGCATCAAAGGGCAGGAAGCCGCCCTCGTGCTGGGCCACCTCCACGCCATTGACAAAGACCCGGGCCCGGTGGGTGACCGAGCCAAACCGGAGAACGATGTCCCAGCCGCTCCATTCCGCAGGGACAAAAAAGCTGGTCTCGTACCAGAAATCACCGCAGTATTCGCGGGAGGCCTTGTCGGTGAACAGGTCGCAGAAGGAGGCAGGCACCGGCATGGAAAGAGAGGAGGGCAGGTCGAGCGCCCATCCGGCCTCCACACCCTTGCTCTCGGGGTCGAAGCTGAAACGCCACATCCCGTCCAGGCCGATGAGACGGCGGGTGGTGGTAGCGCGGGGATACAGCAGGGAGCGGTTCATCAGGATGACCTCACATTCATCAGCCCGGCGGCATTTTGCGTGCCACAGGGGCGTTTATTGTCTTTATACCCAGTATGACAGAAATTTTATAAAAGGGATAGAAAGATTTTTGAATAAATCCAGACTTTTTTCAGGAAAACAGGCGCTGCTCTGGGCAGAATACCTATTATCTCCGGCTTGGTTTAAAAACTTCCGTAAAGAGTGCCACAAAAAGTGAATGCTGGGAAAAAGAGGGAAAAACAAAATGTGAACGAACTGTGAAAATACACAAAAACAATACCTTAAAATTGTACGAATTCACCTAAAAAATATTCTAACATTTTTTGATAAAAGTTTGTCATAATATTGGAGTACAAACTTGGATACAGCAGAAGGGACGCTGTACCGTTTGAATTGACCACCGAAGGAGAATACAATGGCAAATGAAATGCAAAAGACCACCCCGTTTGGGATGCGGGACAAGGTCGGCTATATGTTCGGCGATTTCGCCAACGATTTTACTTTTATCCTGTCGTCCAGCTTCCTGATGAAGTTCTATACCGACGTGATGGGCGTGAGCGCCGGTGTTGTGGGCATGATCATGATGATCGCCCGCTTTGTGGATGCCTTTACCGATGTGACCATGGGCCAGATCGTGGACCGCTCCAAGCCCACCAGGGACGGCAAGTTCCGCCCCTGGCTCAAGCGGATGTGCGGCCCTGTGGCCATCGCATCCTTCCTCATCTTCCAGTCCGGTCTGGCCGGGATGTCCTACGGCTTCAAGGTGGCATGGCTCTTTGTGACCTATATCCTGTGGGGCTCCATCTTCTACACCTCCGTCAACATCCCTTACGGCTCCATGGCTTCCGCCATCTCTGCTGACCCCAAGGATCGCGCAGAGCTGTCCACCTGGCGTACCATCGGCAGCACCCTGGCCAGCCTTGTGATCGGCGTTGGCACCCCCATGGTGGCTTACGTCACCGTCAATGGCCAGACGGTCCTCTCCGGCAGCCGCATGACCATCATTGCAGGCGTTTTCTCTGTCTGCGCCATCCTCTGCTACCTGCTCTGCTTTAACCTGGTGCGTGAGCGTGTGGATGTGCCCGCCAACAACAGCAAGATGGACATTGGCAAGATGCTCAAGAGCGTGTTCACCAACCGTGCCCTGCTGGGCATCATTGCTGCCGCCCTCTTCCTGCTGCTGGCCATGCTGACCATGCAGGGCATGGCAGGCTATGTGTTCCCCAACTTCTACGGCAGCGCCGCCGCCCAGTCTACCGCTTCTCTGCTGAGCAGCGTGCTGATCCTGCTCGTCTGCGCACCCTTTGCCTCCAAGCTGGCCAGCCGGTTCGGTAAAAAAGAGCTGGCCACCGTATCCTGCATCGTGGCCACGGTGCTGGAGGTCATCTGCTTTGTTCTCAAGCCCGCCAATGTCTGGGTCTATGTCGGCTTCTTCTGCGCCGCCTTCATCTGCCTGGGCTTCTTCAACACCATCATCTGGGCAATGATCACCGATGTCATCGATGATTCCGAGGTCCGCAACGGCATCCGTGAGGACGGCACCATCTATGCGGTCTACTCCTTTGCCCGCAAGCTGGGTCAGGCGTTCTCTTCCGGCCTGACCGGCGGCCTGCTGACCATGATCGGTTACAGCGCTGCCACTGCCTTTGACCCGGAGGTCACCATGGGCATCTTCAACATCTCCTGTATTGCCCCCGCCATCGGCTTCGTGGCCGTGGCCCTGAGCCTGTTCTTCATCTACCCCCTGACCAAACAGAAGGTGGAGGAGAACGTGGCCGCACTGGCACAGCGCCATAATAAGTAAGGAAACGGATCAAGCCGCCCACGGGAAATTCCTGTGGGCGGCTTGTTTCTGCTTCAAAATTGATGTATACTAATATATCAGGAATGACACAATGGCACGAGCGGAACAACAGGAAAAAGGAGCGGTGTACGATGCGGGTGGATCCTTTGCAGATCCTTACAAAGCTGGCAGCGGTGCAGAATATCCCGACCCGGCGGGTCACCCCGCCCTTTGAGGGGTTGGAAGAGTTTGACTACGGCCTGCGGCGATCGCTGGACCCCCAGTTCGACTGGCAGGAGTTCGGCCAGCTGCTGCTGGACAGCACCCCTGAGAATACCCTGCTGCTGGTGGAGGGTACCTTTGAGCTGCACTTTGCCCTGTTCCGCATCCCCGATGAAAAAAACACGGTCTTTCTCATTGGACCCTGGACGGTGGGCCCCCGCACCCAGAGCGCCCGCAAATGGGTCAGGCGCTATCTGGGGGAAGCCGGAGAGGCCGCTGTGCAGGAGTACTACAACGGCGTGAAGATCCTGGAGGCCAGTGATTTCTATGGAGCCTTGCGGGTTGTGGTGGATACGATGTTCGGCTGCACTGTCCCGGTGCAGGAGCTGAAGGAATTCCTGCCCTTCCAGTTCCACCCGGATACCCGCTATTTCCACGAGCCGGAGTTCCAGAAGGAGATCCCGGTCACCATGCTGGAGCAGCGGTATGAATCGGAGAACCGCATTCTGGACGCGGTGGCCCGGGGCGATGAGGAAGCCGCCATCGAGGCCATGCACCAGCACTCCCGCTTTACCTATGGCGGCCGGTTCGAGGGGACGCTCTACCAGCAGAAGAACAAGATGATCGTGCTGAACACCCTGCTGCGCAAGGCCATTGAACCCAGCAAGGTGCATCCCTATTATATTGATGCCATTTCCAGCAAGTACAGCCGCATCATTGAGGAAGCCAACGAGGTGCCCAACGAGATGATGTGGCAGATGACGCGGGATTACTGTGCCTATGTCCGCCGCTACTCGCTGAAGGAGTATTCGCCCGCGGTGCAGAAGGTGATGAACTACGTCAACCTGAACGTGGCCGAGCCGCTGACGCTGAAAAGTCTGGCCGCCATGTGCTTCATCAGCCCATCGTACCTGTCGGCATTGTTCAAGCAGGAGACCGGCAGCACTCTGATCGATTATATCAACACCCAGCGCGTCAACCGCGCGGCCCAGCTGCTGGTGCAGAACAACCACACCATTGCCGCCGTGGCCGAGGAAGTGGGCATTCTGGACGTGAATTATTTTACAAAGATCTTCAAAAAGACGCTGGGAGTCACCCCCACCCGCTACCGCCGCGAACACAAAGAAAAGTGAAAAATGAAAAAAATGCCCGGTTTTTCCCGGAAATGTACGTTTTGTGCAAAACTCCCGGAAAAAACGGGCATTTTCTGTACAGAGAAATTTGTTGCATGAACAGAACGATGTTGTAACCGTTTTGAAAGGATTTATGGATTTTTGGCATGGAATTTGGATGTATGTTGCATTTTCGACTGATTTTGTACTTGATAGCAAAAAGAATGTTGTACACAACAATATCAACTGTGAAGAATGCACAAAGAAATGACCGGAATCTTGTGAACTTGTCCCATTGCGAATGATTTTCCAGACGGTTATAATACAAACAGAAACCATGGAACATACATGTAAGTATATTCCATGAGATGCTGTGATATGCGAATGAAGGAGAACAAGATTATGAAAATGATTTCTCGTCGTGACTTCCTGAAAGCTTCCGCTGTTGTGGGTGCTACCGGCGTTCTGACTGCCTGCGGCGGTTCTTCCGCTTCTACTGCTGCTTCCTCTACTGCAGCTTCTACCGCTGCTTCTTCTACCGCAGCTGCTGCTTCCGGCTCTGCTAACGTCGGCGTCTGCATCTATCAGTTTGCTGATAACTTCATGACCCTGTACCGCACCGACCTGGAAGAGTACCTGAAGGACATGGGCTACGCCGTCACCATCGTCGATGGCAAGAACGACCAGAACACCCAGACCGAGCAGATCAACACCTTCCTGCAGCAGGGCGTTGACGTTCTGATCATCAACCCTGTTCAGACCACCTCTGCACAGACCATCGTGGATACCATTTCTCCCTCCGGCACTCCCATCGTCTTCATCAACCGTGAGCCCGAGAAGGCTGTTCTGGACTCCTACGCAGGCAAGTGCTGCTACGTTGGCGCTGACGCACGTCAGTCCGGTACTTACCAGGGCGAGCTGATCCTGGAGACCGAGACCCAGGGCGATATCAACGGCGACGGCAAGATCACTTACATCATGTGCAAGGGCGACCCCGAGAACATCGATGCTCAGTACCGCACCGAGTACTCCATCAAGGCTCTGACCGATGCCGACAAGGAAGTGGAGTGCCTGTACGAGTACCTGGACAACTGGGATCAGACCACCGCACAGCAGGACGTTGCAAACGCTCTGGCACAGTACGGCGAGAAGATCGAAGTTGTGTTCTGCAACAACGACGCAATGGCTCTGGGCGCTCTGCAGTCCATCGAGCAGGCTGGCCGTACCGTTGGCAAGGACATCTACCTGGTCGGTGTTGACGCACTGAAAGAGGCTGTCCAGAACGTTGTTGACGGCAAGATGACCGGTACCGTTCTGAACGACGACGTGGGCCAGGCTACCAAGGCTGCCGAGGCTACTCAGCTGTTTGTTGAGGGCAAGGACGTTGAGGAGTACTACTGGGTCGACTACGTCAAGGTCACTACCGAGAACGCAGCACAGTACCTCTAATTCCTGTAGCACAAAACTCACGTTTGCAAGGTACGCAGTGAGTCCTATGGCTTGGTAAAAGCTTAAAAGCGCGTGCGTGCGAGATTTCTCTCGGGCGCACGCGCCTTCTTTTGGAAAGGACGCACCGCGCGGCCTGCAAATTGCAAGATAAGGAGGCTCTGCGGAATGTCAGAATACCGTCTGGTAATGAAAGGCGTGGTCAAGACCTTCCCCGGCGTAAAAGCGCTGGACCACGCGCAGTTGGAGCTCCGCCCCGGTAAAGTTATGGCCCTGATGGGCGAAAACGGTGCCGGTAAGTCCACCCTGATGAAGTGCATGTTCGGCATTTACAAGATGGACGAGGGCGAAATTGAATACGAGGGCGAAAAAGTTACCATCACCACCCCTCTGGATGCACTGAACCGCGGCATTGCCATGGTGCATCAGGAGCTGCAGCCCATCCCGGCCCGTACCGTGGCTGAGAATATCTGGCTGGGCCGCTACCCCACCAAAAAGGTTGGCCCCATCACCATTGTGGACCACAGCAAAATGTATGCCGATACCGATGCACTGCTGAAGAAGCTGAAGCTGCAGATCAATTCCCACGCAAAGCTGGGCAGCCTGAGCATTGCCCAGATGCAGATGGTGGAAATTGCAAAGGCTGTTTCCGCAAACTGCAAGGTGCTGATCCTGGACGAGCCCACTTCCTCGCTGACCGCAAACGAAGTTGAGTCGCTGTTCCGCATCATGCGCGAGCTGAAGGCTCTGGGCGTGGCACTGGTCTATATCAGCCACAAGATGGACGAGATCAAGGTGATCGCGGACGAAGTCACCATCATGCGCGATGGCCAGTACATCGGTAAGTGGGACGTTGCCAACATGACCAAGGAGCAGATCATTGCAAAGATGGTCGGCCGTGAGCTGTCGAACCTGTATCCCCCGCTGGAGAACCATCCCTCGGACGAGGTGATGATGAAGGTGGAGGACTTTACATCCATCCATCCGCGTTCCTTCCGCCACTGCAGCTTCGAGATCAAAAAAGGCGAGATCCTGGGTGTGGCTGGTCTGGTGGGCGCACAGCGCACCGAGCTGATGGAAGGCATCTTCGGCCTGCGTGCCCATACCTCCGGTAAGGTGTGGATCAAGGGCGAAGAGGTCAACATCAAGCAGCCCCGCGACGCCATCCAGAAGAGCGTGGCTCTGCTGACCGAGGACCGCCGCGCAACCGGCATCATGGGTGTGCTGAGCGTGGCCGACAACATCTCCATTGCATCGCTGGACGCTCTGCGCAAGGGCCCCATCATGCTGGATGACAAGAAGATTTTGGATCTGGTGGCGACCAATAAGGAAAAGATGGCCATCAAGGTGCCCAGCCCCAAGACCCAGATCAAGAGCCTGTCCGGCGGCAACCAGCAGAAGGTGCTGATCGCCCGCTGGCTGGCAAATAACCCCGATGTCCTGATCCTGGACGAGCCCACCCGCGGCATCGACGTTGGTGCAAAGTACGAGATCTACTGCATCATTGCCGATCTGGTCAAGCAGGGCAAGAGCATCATTATGATCTCCTCTGAAATGAGCGAGATCATTGGCATGTCCAACCGCGTCATGGTCATGTGCGATGGCCGCATCACCGGCTTCATCGACGGCAAGGACGCGACCCAGGAGAACATCATGGAGCTGGCTACCCAGTTTGAGACCGCGCCCGAAACGGCAGCGGCCAATCAGTAAACAAGGAGGCTGTCTATTGTGGAAGCTACCAAGAAATTAACGGGTAAATCCGTAAAGAAATGGCTGGGCAACAACGCCATTATCGTTCTGATGCTGCTCGTCTCTCTGTTCGTCGGCATCATTCACCCGAACTTTTTTGCACCTGCAAACCTGATCAACCTGTTCAAGAACGTGTCCATCCGCTACATCATCGCGCTGGGCATCTCCGGCTGTCTGATCACCACCGGCAACGACCTGTCCGCAGGCCGTCTGGCTGGTTTTGCCGCCTGCCTGGCCTGCATCTTTGCGCAGACCGAGGGCGCTGCCGGCAAGTTCTACCCCAATATGCCCACTCTGCCCACCCCCGTGGTCTTCATCCTCGTCATCGCCATCTGCGCCATCGTGGGCCTGTGCAACGGCCTCGTGGTCAGTTACCTGAAGGTCCAGCCCTTCATCGCTACCCTGGGTATGCAGCAGGTGGTCTACGGTATCTGCCTGGTCTACACCGGCGGTACCCCCATCGGCTCTCTGAACAAGGACTTCACCTCTCTGGCCTCCAACACCCTCTTCGGTGTTCCTGTGCTGATCATCATCGCCCTCTTCGTGGCCTGCTGCTTCTGGTTCCTGTACAACAAGACCCGTCACGGCAAGTACATGTACGCCATCGGCGGCAACGAAGCTGCTGCTGAGGTGGCCGGTGTCAACGTTTACGCCACCAAGATCCGCATCTACATCCTGGCCTCCTGCATGTTCGGTCTGGCAGGCTGCCTGCTGGCTGCAAAGTCCGGCGGCGCATCCGTCAACACCGCACAGGGCTATGAGCTGGACGCCATCGCAGCCTGCACCATCGGCGGTGTTTCCACCACCGGCGGCGTTGGTACTGTTCCCGGCGTTCTGGTCGGCGTTCTGGTCTTTGAGCTGATGAAGGTCGCTCTGCAGTTCATGAACGTCAACTCCTCCTACACCTACATCGTTCAGGGCCTTGTCATTATCGTGGCTGTCGCCATTGATATCCGCAAGTATCTGGCTAAGAAGTAATCTCCTCATCATCCCCCTTTGCACCCGCAGTCTTTGTACTGCGGGTGCTTTTTTTGTCCACATTTTTGTGGTATCATAAGGAAAACATCTTATGCTTACAGGAGGGACTTTCCATGGCACAGCCCACCCCGGATACCCAGACCGAGCTTGAACGCCGCGAGGCCGCACTGGCCGCCCGCGAGGCAGAACTTGCCCGCCAGCAGGCAGAATTGCAGGCGCAGAAGGCCGATTTTGAGCAGGGCAAAAAGCGCCTGCTGGACAACGGCAACAAGGACTTTGTAAACCCCAAGGAAAAGCTTTACGATAAATTTCCGCTCACGGTGCACCAGATGGACATCATCATCGGCGTGCTGTTCGCCCTGATTGCTCTTTTCCTTGTGCTGGGCGTGACCCACACCAGCTTTTTTGGCCTGTTCGGCGGCTGAGCCGCAGGCGCATCCTCTGTGAAAAACATCCCGTAAAGGAGAATAAAAATGGCACACTATCCCGGTTATACCGTCCTGCGCACCGAGGACTGCCCCGAGCAGCACGGTACTTTGACCCTGCTCACCCATGACGTCAGCGGCGCAGCCGTGCTGCTGGTGGAGAACGAGGACGTCAACAAGGCCTTCGGCATCGGCTTCGGCACCTTCCCCTCCGATGACACCGGCGTGTTCCACATTCTGGAGCACTCCGTGCTGGCGGGCAGCGAAAAATACCCCGTCAGCTCCCCCTTCGTGCAGCTGCTCAAAAGCAGCATGGCTTCCTTCCTCAATGCGATGACCTTCCCGGACAAAACGGTCTACCCCTTTGCCACCCCCAACGAGACCGATTTCTGCAACCTGATGGACGTTTACCTGAACGCGGTGTTCTGCCCGCTGGCTATGGTGGACTCTGCGGTGTTCGAGCAGGAGGGCTGGCACCGGGATGCAGACGGCACGGTCAGCGGTGTGGTCTACAATGAAATGCAGGGTGCGCTGGCCTCCCCGGATGCTCAGCTGCAAAACGCCCTGCAGCGGGCGATGTTCCCGAGATCCGAAGAGCACACGTCTGAACTCCAGT
>ERZ650306.1923-NODE-1923-length-11137-cov-3.685075_pt1 | contig 11137 bp, 8 predicted proteins | sample MGYA00376242_ERZ650306 | MGnify/ENA primary metagenome ERZ650306 (study PRJEB26733, sample SAMN07839244) | wastewater metagenome | biome: urban; feature: wastewater treatment plant; material: waste water | place: USA: North Carolina | collected 2016-03-31 ...
CGATCTGGAACAAGCGAAGCTGTACCGCACCCGTAACAAATGTGTAAAATACCCCAACCGCAACCAGTAATACGACTAGGAAATTCCAAAGCGGATCATTCAAGAACTGTACCCACGACATCAGCGTGGCATTTAATTGTTCATTCATCACTTATTCACTTAAAAATTTTATGTGCGTCAATCACATATTCAAAAAAAATGGATGAATCAAAAAAGCCCCGTATGGGCTTTTGATCTAACTTAGATAAAGAATTTCAAAATGAGTTGAATGACAGTTGCATTAATCAAGTCAACAAAGAACGCGCCACAAAGCGGCACAATCAGGAATGCTTTATGGGATGGACCATACATATTGGTAATTGCCTGCATGTTTGCAACCGCAGTGGGCGTTGCCCCCATACCAAAACCACAGTGACCCGCTGCCAACACGGCTGCATCGTAGTTTTTACCCATGACACGGAACGTCACAAACGCAGCATAAAGCGCCATTGTCAATGTTTGCGCGCCAAGAATCACAACAAGTGGACCAGCCAAATCAGCCAGTTGCCATAATTTCAATGAAAGCAAAGCCATTGCCAAATACAGTGATAATGATGCATTACCAAATACATCAATTGCACGGTCAAAAATATCAACCTTTAATATGCTTTCCAGAATGTTGCGCAAAACCACACCACCGCCCAATGCCCAGACGAAAGTTGGCAGCTCAAACCATGTGCCTTTACTATAACCTGTCATGAATTCAGCAAATGCCAAACAGGCAGCAAACAGACCCAGTGTGGTAATGGCATTATCCGCAGTGATTAAACGAACTTGATGCGGATTTTCGAATGGTGCAAGTTCATCAGGGTGCTGGTCGAGATGAGTATCACGATCCTTGATCTCGGAAGAGGTTTGGGCATGGGCAAGGCTGTAACGGTTAATCAGCAGCTTGGCCAATGGACCGCCGATAATCCCACCAATAATCAGGCCGAAAGTTGCACTTGCCATACCCAATGCCAAAGCGCCCTGAATACCATGCTGAGTTTCAAGGATTTCACCCCATGCACCTGCGGTTCCGTGACCACCTGTCAAGGTAATTGAACCAGCAATCAGGCCAACCAATGGATCAATACCCAACAAGGTTGCCAGACTCATCCCAACCGCATTCTGCACCACAATGAATGAGGCGACACAGAGCAGAAAAATGACTAATCCAATACCACCCTCTTTGAGCTTCATAAAGTTTGCACTTAAGCCAATCGAGGCAAAAAAGATCAACATAAAACTGGTTTGCAACTGACTGCTGAAAACAATACTGTAGCCCCAGAGTGAATGCACCAGCAGGGAAACCACTGCTGCCACCAAACCACCTGCGACAGGTTCAGGAATGTTGTAGCGTCTTAAGAAATCAATTTTGTTGACCAGCAAACGTCCTAATAACAGCACGATCACTGCCGAAATTAGCGTATAAAAACCATTAAAAGTAAATTCCATATTTTATTCCATTTATTCTATTTGTTATGTAGATGAACAAGCGCTGTAACGATGGCGCGAAAGTGCTGCATCTGTTGTTGCCTACGGGCAGCATAGGCATTGTTCATCATGGAAGTTGCAACGGTGATTGCCAAGTCCTGAATAAATGGCTTACGGATGAGAGGTAAACTCATGAGAAGCTCCTGTATCTGGTGTATATTTCAACATTTTCCACAGGCATAAAATTGGATAAATTCGATATGCCTGAGCTAGAAAATCCCCCTCACCGTGTCAGCAAGGAAAGCCTAATCAATTTTAAAAAAGGGCGTATTATGCATAAATTTAGAATATTGTGTGTATTTTTTTATTCCACTGGCAACGATATCTTCCCATCTATATCAATAAATATTACTTCTATTTCATTATGTTACAAATATATTTAATTTTCACACAAAGAAACAAAACAATATGAAGATATGCTGTTTCCATTAAGACAGCTTCAGTTTGAGTGTTTTTCATCCAAACCCTAATTCAGGACGTAAAAAGCATCTGCAAAAGTCAGTTATTACTTTATAGTCTCATCAGATGAGAAAGACCATAAAAGATGAGGAATTTTTATGAACATAGAACAAGTCCGCCATGTGGATGATGCGATTACAGCTCGCCATTCAGTACGTGCATTTCTGGATACCCCTGTTGAAACGCAAACCATTAAGGATATTTTGGCGGTTGCCAGCCGAGCACCGTCTGGCACGAATACACAGCCGTGGAAAGTGTATGTACTGACAGGTAAAAAACGAGCTGAAATGATTAACCGTGTTTGTAATGCACAAATTGAAATGTTTCAAAAGCCAGAACTCGCTGGACAGTATCAGGAAACCTTTGCCTATTATCCTGAAACCTGGATTTCACCTTTTATTGACCGCCGTCGTGAAAATGGCTGGGGACTCTATGGTTTGCTAGGGATTCAAAAAGGGGAAAAGGAAAAAATGGCGGCACAGCAATTGCGTAACTACCAGTTGTTTGATGCACCTGTTGCCCTGTATTTCACCGTGAACAAAGCAATGGGGATTGGTTCAAAAATGGATATTTCCATGATGATCCAGAATGTTATGGTTGCAGCTAAAGCACGCGGTTTGGATACCTGCCCGCAAGCCGCATGGAACCATTTCCATCCAATCGTACTGGATGTGCTTGGCGCACCTGACGATGAAGAACTGGTGTGCACTGTTGCCTTGGGCTATGCAGACCCTGATCACATCGTAAATACATTTATCACGCCTCGTGAGCCTGTGGAAAACTTTACTGTATTTTTAGATGAATAATTCATTTATTGGACAGTATCTCTAGCTGAAGATACTGTCTTGCTGTTTCCCCACCTTAAAAATTGCAAATAGTCCCGCACTGGTAAACATCAACATCATCAATCCCATATTGAGTGATGCTTTCCAAATCAGGAAGTTTAAGATTACCCCGCCCAACAAGCCACAGGCGAATTGCATACTACCCATAATGGCACTGGCTGTTCCTGCCCTTGCACCCTGTTTCGACATGGCCAAAGCCATTGCATTGGGTCCAGTTAGGCCAATCCCAGAAACAACTAGAAATAAACCTGACATTAACAGCCAAAGTGGCGCGTGGTTCATCAAGCCAGCACTGACCACAATCAATGCGCCAAAACATTGAATTGTTCCACCTAAGCGCAAACGTGGAAAAATGTCCATGCGGGTATTGAGATGTTTATTCAGTGAGGACATCAGCATAATTCCACCTGCATTCAGTGCAAAGGCATAGGAGAATTGCTGCTGTGACAACCCATACTGCCCCATAAACACCGCAGAGGCAGAACTGATGTAACAGAACAATGCCGCACCCGTCAGACAGCCTGCAAACATCGGTCTTCTAAAACTTTCATCTTTTAAGATTGCGGCATATAGGGTCGTTACCTGATAAAAAGACAAATTTAAACGGCGTTCTACAGGCAAGGATTCCTTAAAGAAGAAATGTACACACAACCAGCAGATTACCCCAATCACAGCCAAAGTGATAAAAATAGCCTGCCACGGGAAGAATGTTAGAATCCAGGCGCCAAACATTGGTGCAAGAATCGGTGCCAGTCCCATCACAATCATCATGCTGGAAAAGGCCTGCGCAGAACCCTGCATATCCAGACGATCACGGATGGCAGCCCTGGCAATCACCACCCCGACACAGCCACCCAAAGCCTGAAAAATCCGAGCAGCGATTAAAGCCCATTCATTGCTCACAAAAACACAGGCCAAACTGGCAACCACATACAAGGCCAAGCCAAAATATAAGGGGGTTTTGCGTCCAATACGGTCACTTACAGGCCCATAGATCAGTTGTCCAATCGCAAGTCCCAAGAAATATGCGGGTAAGGTATTGGCAATCATCTGCATGCTTACCCCAAACTCATCCGCCATTTGTGGCAGCGCGGGTAAATACATATCAATCGATAACGGACCTAAAGCTGTCAATAAAGCCAGCAATAATATCCATGCTGTTGAATATTGACGCTGACGAGGTTGCTGCTCTGCCTGCATAATACTGTACTTTTCATGTTAATCACGTTTGCAAGCTTAGCATCCTCACTGTATTTGTGCATAATATGAGTGATAAAATCGATAGCAGAATACAAAAAGGATCAACCTTGAATCCCTGGTTCGGACGTTTAAAACAGGCAACCTACAACACCACGTTTATGTATAACGTGCGTATGCTCATTGCCTTTACAGGCACGGCTTTTGTTCCCTAGCTGCTCAATTTTCAACTTGCCACCATTCCACTGACATTGGGTGTGGTTGCCGCAGGTATCAGTGACATTGATGACCGTTTTTCCGTGCGCATCATGAACCTGATTTATACCTATATCGGTTTCTTTATCACTGCGGCATCGGTTCAGTTGCTGTTTCCCTATCCTGCTGCCTTTGCAATCGGGCTGATTGTTTCCTGTATCGGCTGGATTTTACTGGGTTCACTCGGTCGGCGTTATGCCACCATTGCCTATGGCTGTCTGGTGGTTTCGGTCTACTCAATGCTAGGTGTACACCTGTTCGAACAATGGTATCTACAACCAGCCTTATTGGTAGCTGGCGCAGCCTGGTACGGACTGCTTTCCACCATTAGCTTCCTGTTATTTCCTGTTCGTAAATTGCAGGACCAGCTCTCTGCCTCTTATCATGCGCTGGGGAGCTTTTTATTTGCCAAATCCAATCTGTTCGATGTCGATATGACGCCATCAAGCTATCAGCAAAGCATGATTGATCTAGCGTTGGAAAATGGCAAGCTGATCTCCATCTTCAATGACATGCGTATGGCGCTGCTGACCCGCCTCAAGGGTGATCGGGGCCAGAAAGATACACGGCGTAGCTTGCAGTATTATTTTGTTGCGCAGGATATTCATGAGCGGGCGGATTCAGCTCATATCGACTATCAGAAACTGGCCAAGATTTTTCAACACAGCGATATTTTATTCCGATTTCAACGTATCCTGACCATTCAGGGCAAAGCCTGTCAGGACTTGGCGAACTGTATTTTAACCCGTACCCGCTATGTACATAACAAACGCTTTAAGCACAGCTTTGAAAACTTAAGGCTGTCGCTGGAAAAGTTGCATGCAGACCAAGTCTATGATCAGGTGCGGATTAATGCCCTGTTTGCACTTTATCAAAACTTAAAGTCGATTGATGCCCAGCTCCAGAATCTGGAGACTGAACGTAACATTCAACTGATCAATGCCCAGCAGGCGGAAAACCAGCTCAAGGATGATGACCTGAAAGGCTGGAATGACATGATGGTACGGGTCAAGCAGCATCTCACTCCCGAATCGGTGTTATTCCGCCATGCGGTGCGTCTGTCCATTGTGCTGTTTATCGGTTACATCTTCATTCAGTTAACCCATATTGCCTATGGCTACTGGATTCTACTGACTGCCCTGTTTGTCTGTCAGCCAAACTTTAACGCGACCAAACGCCGCCTGTATTTACGAATTGTCGGCACCCTGATTGGAATTATTGTCGGTCTGGCGATTATTTACTTTATTCCGTCACTTCAGGGACAACTGGTCATGCTGGTGCTCAGTGGCGTTTTATTTTTCGAGTTGCGTAGTAAACAGTATGCCCAGGCAACCGCCTTTATCACCATTCTGGCCTTGATCAACTTTAATCTGGATGGTTCCGCATTTGCCGCAGGTTTGCCACGCCTGATCGACACCATCATTGGCTGTGCACTGGCATGGTTTGGGGTCAGCTTTATCTGGCCCGACTGGAAGTTCCGCCGCCTGTCTCGCACCATTCAACGTTCACTGCAAGCCCAATGTAAATATCTGGCGGAAGTGGTGACGCAATATCATGAAGGGCGTAATAATGCCCTGAACTATCGAGTGGTCCGACGGGCGGCACATAATAATGATGCGGAAGTTGCATCACTCATTTCCACCCTTGCAACCGAACCCAATATTGATCCCACCAAGAAAGCACAGGCATTTGAGTTTCTCTGTTTAAGCCATACCTTTCTCAGTTATATCGCGGCCTTGGGTGCGCACCGTGAACGTATTGATGAGCCTGCGATATTAAGCCTGTTGGATCAGGCACTGGATGATATTCAGGGTGCACTGTTACGAGATGAAGTACCTGACCTGTCTTCACAAAATATGCTACAAAGCATACGCGAACGCCTGAGCCGCAATGATGAAAACGACCAGAAATCGCTGATTATTTTGCAGCAGCTCTCCCTGATCCTGAGTATTTTGACCCGTTTAAGTATGTTGAAACAGAGTTTAAGCTATGAACCCCATGAAGATGGCACCGAGTTTGCCTCACTTTAGGGGCTATTGGTATTTTAATCGTCCCTATGATTCGCTATTGGCCTAATATCTTTGCATGCCAATCAATGATAAACTTAACCCAGTTCTAAACTCATTTTTTAAACTATGACCGCCAAAACGCTATACGCTTATACGCTACAACCCGTTCCCTACGAAGTTTCTGAACAAGAACAACGTCAAGCCCAACTGATGATTTGGCGTGGTACCAATAAGTTCAGCCGCAAGGCCTGGCTGATTATGATTGCACTTGTGGTGCTTTCACTGGTTACAGCAGGCCTGATCAAGTATTACTCCACCTACTCAACCGCGATTTGCTGGGTGGTGATCATTGGTGTGGTACTGTTCTACCTCATCAAGAAGTTTGGTCTGGAATGGTATGTGAAACGTAAAATGAACGAATTTCCTGTACAGGAAATCAAGGGGATTCGTTTAGGTGTACAGCCCCACGGGATTGTGATGCGCCAGAAAATGGGACTTCAGGAAGGTACAGCGACCATCGGCTGGAAAGACATTTACGAATGGTACAATACCCCTGATTTTATTTTGGTTAATTTCAAGGTAAAGACACCAAAAGGCGAAGTTCAGCAAGGTGCCTATATCCTGCCAAAACGCATGGATTCAAAAAATTTCTCATTTAATACAGTACGCAAGCACTTAAAAGAGACAGTTGGTGAGGCTAAACCGTTGTAATCGGATGCGGTCATCAGCAATATAGAACAACCCAGCCCAAGCTGGGTTGTTTCTTAAAATAGCACTTCCCTCGTTTAGGTTTAAGCCAGATTTAAATCACTTAATTTGAAAATAAGAATCAAAATCAATATTATCTACAAAATCCTTATTCTATTCTTATTATTGGGTTATATTTACAGAAACTTCATCATCTTTCTATTTTTCCCCATGTTTAAAAAAGTATTCTTCCAAATCCACTGGTTTTTAGGGATTACGGCTGGTTTAATCCTCTCCATCATGGGAGTGACAGGAGCCATTTACTCCTACGATCAACAAATCTTAAAAATGATTAATCAGCAAAGTTATGTGGTACAAGCCGCAGCAACTCCCAAGCTGACACCAGCGCAACTTTATCAGCATTTCAACCAGCAACAACCTGGAATTGAGATCAACAGCATCACCCTCTCTGCTGACCCTACCGCATCCTCTACAGTCAATATCAAGAAAGATGGCGAACGGCGTGGCTATAACATGATGGTCAATCCCTATACCGCCGAGGTATTGCCTGAGATCAAGGGACAGGAATTTTTTCAGTTTATTCAGCGTTTGCACCGTTATCTGACGATGGGTGATTTTGGCAAACAGTTGACAGGTGCGTCTGCGTTGATGCTGATTTTCTTTGTATTGAGTGGACTTTATCTGCGTTTTCCGAAGAAACACTCTTTTAAACAATGGTTTTTTATCAAGCCCAAGCTGAAAGGCCGTAATTTTATCTGGAATTTACATGCCGTTGTGGGCACTTGGGCGGTGGTGTTCTACCTGTTGTTTGCATGTACAGGCTTATACTGGTCCTATGACTGGTGGCGTGCAGGCATGTTCAAGGTGATGGGAGTCGAACAGCCACAACGCAAAGAGCATGACAATGAGGGTGGCCAAGCCAAGCAACCTGAATTATCAAAACAACAGATCAATACAATTCTTGAGCAGACATGGACAAACGTCAATGCACAGATTGGCGGCAAATACTCTGCCCTCACCCTAAATATTCCCAAGCATGATGACGCAAAGCTAGAGCTATCATTCGTTGACCATATTCCACAGCATGAACGTGCACGCAATCAGGCTGTCTATAACTATCAGCAGCAAAAAATTGAAAAATTAGAATTATATGAAGATAAAAAGCTTAATGAGAAAATCATGAGCAGCATGCTACCTGTGCATCGGGGTAGTTTCTTTGGTTCGACCTACCAGTTTATTGCCTTGCTGGCCTCTCTCAGCATGCCTTTATTCTTTGTGACAGGCTGGATGCTGTACCTCAAACGCCGTCAACAGAAGAAACTGACTTTGGCAGCGCGTCAATCCCAAACATCACAACAGGTCGATCCAAATGCAAAACCATGGTTGATTACTTATGCGTCTCAAACAGGTGTTGCTGAACAGTTGGCTTGGCGCACCGCCACCAGCCTACAGGAGGCACAGCAGCCGACTGTAGTGAAACCCATTCAGCAACTTACCGAGCAGGACTTACAGCAGGCGCAGCAGGTTCTATTCGTGGTCAGCACCTATGGCACAGGTGAAGCACCCGACCTGGCAACAGGGTTCTGTAAAAAGCTCATGCAACAGAGGCCTGACCTCGGTCACATGCAATATGCGGTATTGGCGCTCGGTTCCAGAGAATATCCAGACAGTTACTGTAGTTTTGGCTATGCAGTTGATAAGTGGTTAAAACAATGCAATGCGGAGGCATTTTTCGAGTTAATCGAAGTGGACAATGCAAATGCCAATGACATTCAACGCTGGAATCAAGCCTTGTCTGCGGTGACTCAGCATGAACTGCATGCCATGAATATTGAAAAGGTCTTCGATCAATGGACACTCAGTAAACGCCATGTACTTAATCCAAATAGTTTGGGACAGGCAGCCTATAATATTGAACTGACAGCACCTTATGACATTAGCTGGCATGCGGGAGATATTGCAGAGATTCAACCAGCCAATAGTATGGCTGAGATTGAAGCCTTTCTGGCCAAGCATCAAATTCCTGCCAACATTCAGGTTGCTTCACTCAAACAACCGATTGAACAATGGCTGTGGAATAAAAACCTACGCACTGAGATTCAGCCATTTACCAAGCTTGAGGAACTGCTGCAACAACTTTCCACTCTGCCAACACGGGAATACTCTATTGCCAGCATCCCGTCACAGCAAGTTCTACGATTGGTGGTGCGTCAACAACGTGATGAAAATGGCCAATTAGGACTGGGTTCAGGCTGGCTCACCGAGTTTGCATCCTTAAAGCAAACCATTGCCTTACGCATTCGTAGCAATGAATCTTTCCATTTGATTGATGACAACCGCCCTATTATCTGTATCGGCAATGGTACAGGCATTGCAGGACTAATGGGCCTGTTACAGCAGCGTAACCGTCAGAATTACACCGCCAACTGGCTGATCTTTGGTGAACGCCAACGCGAACATGATTTCTTCTATCAGGAAACGATTGAAGCATGGAAAAATATGGGCACGCTCAAACGCCTTGATCTGGCTTTTTCCAGAGATCAGGCGCAGCGCATCTATGTACAGGATGTCTTGCGTGAACAGGCTGATGAGTTAATTAGCTGGCTAGACCAGGGTGCGGTCATTTATGTCTGTGGTAGTATTGATGGCATGGCTTCAGGTGTAGATCAGGCACTTACCGATATCCTAGGTGAAGAAAAAGTGGATGCACTTCGTCAGGCAGGACGTTATCGTCGGGATGTCTATTAACTCGTAGTTCACTTTCCTCCAAGAACAACGGGTGTTTTCACACCCGTTTTTTATACAACAGCATCAAAATTTGCCTTTCGCCTAAATTTGCATACACTTAACACGATTCAAATCGACCACAATTCAAATGATGCAACTCAGTTCATGGCTTCGTCTCTTATTTGCCCTTGTCGGTTCAGTCCTGTTCATTGATGGTGCGGTGCTGATCGCATTTAAAAAGATTCATATTGGGACAGTGCTTCCACTGCTGCTTGGCCTTTTTTTCTGTGTATATGCGTTCTTTTATTATCATATTGAACGTTTCTTTTTCTATCATTTCCGCCTACATTCCATTTGGCGCTTTGGCTGGTTATGCTTCTGGATCTGGTTGATTAGCTTAGGCTATTTTTTTAATTATCTGGCAGAGAACAATTCAGAAACCCAGACCACACCCCCAGTACGGGCAATTATTGTGTTGGGTAGTGGTGTTGAAAATGGGCAGCCATCCGCCACCCTTGCCAAGCGACTTGATCGAGCTGCTCCAGTGGCCCTGGCCCAACCTAATGCAAAACTGGTTTTGACAGGAGGTATTGATTTTGGTGAAACCCAAAGTGAGGCTGAGGTGATGTCCAGCTATCTACAGCAGAAGCACCACATTCCCGCTTCGCAAATACTTTTGGAGGATAAGAGCACCAGCACTGAGCTGAATCTTCAAAATAGTCAGCCTTTGTTGCAGGCACAACACATTAATATCCAGCAACCAATTGCAATCGTGACCAGTGATTTCCATACACTGCGGGCGGCCGCAATTGCGCGAAAACAGGGATATCGCCATATCAGCATGCTGGGTGCCACCACACCTTTAGCCACACGTTATAATGCATGGCTAAGGGAGTATTTTGCCTACGCAAGTGGCTGGTTACTGGATGAGTATTGACAGGGTTATCCCTATCAATTTTATCTTATTGCTTATTGATGCAGGCGAATATCCCGTGGTAACGGCAACTGCAACTCAGCAAAAACCTCTGGGCGCTGCAAATAGAGCTGATACAGAAAATTCTTAATATCCAATAATAATGAATCAGGGCTAACCAGTAGGTTATTCCCCTCAGGCGTTAGGTCCAGAGAAAGTATGGTGTTATTTTCCTTTAAAAAAGGAATCATCTTTTCAATGAATGCCATCAAGGGCAATTCCTGAACCTCGTAATTGGCCCAATTGTCCTTGATCAGTAACTTTGCCATTCCCTTGTTCTGCCAAATAGACATGGCATGCTGCCCTGTTGGCGTTGCACATAGTGCCCAACCCTCATGATACAGGGCAACCACACGACGCTGGACAATAATATTTTCAATAAACTGGCAATAAAGCTGTTTAGGCGGTGAATTGGATATCGTAGTTTGAGATTTCGACGCAGAGATCGG
>ERZ650306.1924-NODE-1924-length-11133-cov-10.007673_pt1 | contig 11133 bp, 10 predicted proteins | sample MGYA00376242_ERZ650306 | MGnify/ENA primary metagenome ERZ650306 (study PRJEB26733, sample SAMN07839244) | wastewater metagenome | biome: urban; feature: wastewater treatment plant; material: waste water | place: USA: North Carolina | collected 2016-03-31 ...
GGCTACCATTTATCCGATGTTGTATTGGTTTTCTACCCCTCGAAATTTCACTTGGTTTGTAGAAAATGAGTTTCAATGGATGGGAGATTTGCCAAATTATCTTCCAATTATTACCGTTCTTTATTTTATTGTCATTGGAATTTGGTTGTTGAAAACAGTTGCGGTTTATTTAAAATTTAAAGAATTTAACGTTCCTAAAAATGCGGTAATTGTCGGGACTTTTTTATCTTGGTATTTCGGGATAGTTTATTTTAATAATGATTTGATTTTTACCTTGCTCAATGTGATTTCGCACGGAATTCCTTATATCGCACTAATTTATTTCAAAGAAATCAAGCAAAAATCTAATGAAGATTTGAAATGGATGTTCATTTTCAAAAATAGTTTCGGAGTTTTACTTTTCTTGATTGTTTTGTTTTGCATCGCTTTTTCCGAAGAATTTTTGTGGGAAATTTTGGTTTGGAAAGAGCATATTAATTTTGCAGACATCGAAATTTCATCATTTTTATTGATGATTATTGTTCCATTATTAACAATGCCACAATTGACGCATTATTTGTTAGATGGATTTATTTGGAAACGGAAGAAATAGCGGTTTATTTTCTCCAATCTTCAAAACTCATTTCAAATTTCACTTCGTTTCCGTGGAAGCCAGCGTTTTTCCAGCCTTGTTTTTTGTAAAAGGTTTCTGCTCTAGAATTGGCTTCTGTAGAAAGCCAAATGGTTTCTTTGGTTTTGCTGAAATATTCATCAAGCATTAGTTGATGGAGTTTTTTGCCAATTCTTTTTCCTTCAAAATCAGGCAAAAGAAATAAAGCCCAAACATTATTTTCTACGAAATCTACAATTGAGAATCCTACAATTTTGTCGTCTATTTCACAGACGAAGCCTTTTCCACGTTTGGTAATAAATTCTTCTACCAATTCATCAGGAATTAGGTTGGGTTTAGAAAGTTGGTTTTCTTTCACAGAATTTCTTACGATTTGTATCTGTGGAATGTCTTCTGGTATAGCTTGTCTGAAATTCATTTGATAAAAATAAAAAACTCACTGCAAAAAACAGTGAGTTCGGGTGAAAAATTTAATTTAATATAAGAAGTGATTTAGTTTCCTGTTCTGTTTTTGATTTCTTCGTTAGCACCTTCTGCTTTTCTTACTTTTTGTAATTTTTGATTGCCAAAATTATAAGTAGCTGTAAAAACCAACTGTCTATTGTATGGATTTTGGTTTACAGAATTATAGTTTCCGCTGCCATCTTCACCATAAATTCTGTTTCTATTGGTTCCGAAGACATCTCTTAGTTGTAAATTAAATGTCCAATTATCCATCATTTTCTTTAAAGAAATTTCTGCACCGTGGATTGGTTTAAGTTCTCCGATTTCTATTTGAAGAGGCGATAGATAGAAGTAATTTGCTCCAAAAAACCAATCTTTTTTAGCGCTCAACCTAATGTTATTTACCAATTGGAATTGGTAGTAGTCAGCAGATTTATCAATAATATTTTTTTCAAAAGTCACCAAATTTTGAGTGTCTGTAGGATCGCTATCTACAGAACCTTTATAGATGTTATGCCCTAATGTAAGGGTGTGATTGGCACTCCAAATTCCTTTGAAAAATTGCTTTTGTAACCCAAAAGTAAGCCCGAATTCTTGTCTGTCACCATAATTACTTCTGATATATGCTAAGACGTTGTCTCCATTTTGATTAACTCCGTGTAATGGGATTTGTTCTGATGCATTAGAAGTATAGTTGTAAGAAGCGGTAACGAAATATGAATTTTTATACATATACATTAATTCGTTGTTGTAATTTATTTCAGGTTTTGTAAATGGATTGTTTTGTACATAATTAGTAGCTGTAAGATAAACCTTAGCAGGATTTAGTGCCCAAAAAGCAGGTCTGCTTACTCTACTACTAAAACTATAAGAAATATTATGATTTTGATAAGGAATATAATTTACGCTTAGATATGGTAAGAAATTATTATTATTTCTTTCAATACCTATATTTTTATCTACTACATTTCCGTCTGCATTGGTGTTTTCGAATCTGGTTCCTATTTTGGTAGAAAGTTTTTCTCCGAAACTTTTTTCTAAAGTAACATAGATACCAGTAATTTTTTCTTTATAGATAAAATGGTTAGATTGGTTTGGGTCTTTTCCTGTTGGTGGAACTAGGTTTTCGTAGTAAGTATCACTATCAGTTTTAGTGGTGTTGTAACTTCCTCCAAAACTTAAGGTGTAGTTATTTTTAAGTTTTTGAACATAATCTGCTTGAAATCCTAAATTATCTATAACTAGTGGTGTTTTTTGTAAGAAGTTTAGCCCTACTGCTACTTCATTTTTGTTGGAATCTAATAAGTATGTGGTACTGTTATTATCCTCCGTTTTACTAAAATGAAGGTAAGAAGAACTAAGGCTTAATTTGCTTCCTTTGTCATCCGTTTTTAATTCATAATTTAGATTAAAAGAGTCATTGTTATTATTGTCTTCTGTTAGATTTACTGTTCTGGTTCTTTCCACAATTGGGTTACCATTATTGTATTTAGTAGTTTCATTATAAAGATTAGAACGGAAATCATTTCCCCATCTATTTCTGTGATTGTAAGAAAATCCTATATTTTGGTTGTCATTTATTTGATAATCAATATTAATATAACCACCAAGATAAGTTCTAGGCCCCGTTACAGTACCTTCGGAAGTTTGTTTAAAATCTTTATTTCCATTACTCAGAATATAGTATTGCTGTTGAGTATATTTCCCACCATTTACACTTCCACTAATTCCTAGTTTATCTTTTCTGTAATTAAGGGTTACAGATCCAGAAGGATTATTATAATACCCTTGGTTATCTTCGAATCTGATGTTTCCGTTTGTACCATCTGTTGGCTTTTTTTTAAGGATTATATTAATAATTCCTTGATTTCCTTCTACTTGAAATTCACTGGAAGGCATCGTAATTACTTCAATTTTAGAGATGTTTTCAGAAGGCATATTTTTAAGCATTTCTATTACGGCTTCAGGATCCATATTAGATTTTCTACCATTAATGTAGATTACAGATGCATTTTTGCCTAGGATTTTTAAAGTACTATTATCCGTAGAAGAGACCATTGGCGTTTCCTTCAATAGGTCAAAACCTGTAGTTCCTTTAGCAATTGGTGAAGCAGCTACATCGAAAACCATTCTGTCTGCTTTTTTCTGAAAAACCTTTTTGGTCATGGTTACTCCTTGTATTTCTTTAGAATTTGCGGAGTCTTTTTTTACTTGTTGCGCATTGGTAAAAATTAAACTAAGTAATGCTGCGGTAGTGATGATTCTTTTCATAATTATTTATTTTCATTTAAAAAAGCAGCAGATTAATTATTAATCTTTTGTGATTTGGTGTAGATTGTTTTTTTAATCTGCGCTTTTATTGATGTTATTAGTTTTAACTAGATGTTTGTTTTGTTTAATAATTTACATTGCAAAGATATGTTAATATTTTAGTATTATGCAATGCAAAGTAGTGTTAAAATTTTAATATATTAGTTAACGCATTGATTTTCAACGATAAAAATTTATTATTTTTTTTGAATGATGTTTATAAGACACGTATAATGATTACTATTATGGTGATACGCTTAAAACGTTTAAATTATCTGTTTTTCCGATAGAAAAAAAACTAAAACTAAACTCCGATGGAAATCTCTACAATACTTCTAAATTTAATTATTCTTCTAATTCAATAGGAGACATCAGTTTTTTACCACGCCCTAGCAAAAAAAATAGTTATCTTAAAATTAACATAGATAAATCTTACGGTCAGGCATTATTTAATCTCCTTAAAACGGGGAATGTGGACAGCCAAGAATACTTTCTCAATTTTTATAAAGGATTAGCCTTAGTTCCTTCTAATGATAATGAGGCGTTTCTAAGTTTTGGAGTTGGCACTACACTAGATCTAGAGCCAGAAGACATCACTACAGTAATGCGAATGTATTACCATACAAAAAATGACAATGGTACAGATGATGTAAATTATACCCTAGATTTTAATGTAAAAACAGGCTATCAGTATAACAAAATAGAGTATGATTTTTCTAATTCTGAACTTAAAAATTTGACGCCGAAAACGCCTTTGCCTTCAGAATCTTTAGACAATAAAGCATATCAATTCTCAGCCCTGGGAATTTATACCAAAGTAGAAGTTCCTTACATTAATAATATTTTGAATCTCTATCCTAATGTTACCATTCTAGATGCCAATATGAATATAAAGCCTGCCTATGGAACGTATGATAAGAAATTTTACCTTCCAGAAAGTTTAAAATGTTACGTAGCAGATAAAACCAATAGCATTCTAAGTGCATTTACCAGTTCAGACGGAAACGAGGTAAGCATTACCTTATCTACAAATAATGAGTTTTTAGACAGCAGTCAGTACACTTTTTCTATTACTAGTTATCTCAAAAATATGATAGATAAAACCACTTCTACCAATGGTAATAGCATTTTGCTATATCCTACAAATTATAGAGACCAACAAGTGAAAAGATTGGTTATAGGTGACTCTAAAAATAAGGTCAATAAATCAAATATCAAGCTGTATTTACTAGGATATTAAGTAAAAATATAAAATGAATAAAAAAATATTAACCGCTAGCTTTTTGCTCATTGCATTTTTATATAAATCACAGAGCGCCTCTGCCTATTCTTATTTCGGATTAGGAGTAATGGATAATGTAGATAACACCCGAAATCTCTCTCTAGGAGCTACAGGTCTTGCTCTAGATTCTGAAAGTAATATTAATTTTAAGAATCCCGCTACCAATGTAGCATTTATTCCAGGAATAGTGATTTTTGATGTAGGTGGAGTTATAAAATATAACACTACTACCAGTGGAGATAATAAAGACAAAAGATTTCTTTCTAATTATAATAACTTGGGAATGGGCTTTAGAATTTCTCCGAAGGTTTTTTTTACTGCAAGTTTGCAACCTACATCTACTTCAGATTATAAAATAACTACCAAAGCTCCAATAGAAGGTTCTAGCATAGAATATCCTGTTTATCTAGAAGGAAGTGGAGGAATAGCAAATGTTGCATTAGGTGCTTCTTACAAAGTTTTGAAAGATTTTTCATTAGGATTAAAGGTTAGAAATAACTTCGGAAGTATAACAAGAACAGAAAATATAGCCATAGGTTCATCTACACTTTCCGATGTTAAGATTATGAAAAATGAATACTATACTGGTTTTGGTTCTCAAATTGGTTTTTTTTATAAAAAATCCTTTAAAGACAATTTAAGCAGTTTATCAATAGGTGGAACTTTTGATTTAAAAACAAAGCTTACTGGGACAGGAACTCTCAAAGAAACTCATAATCTTGATAGCGAAACCGTGAGAGATATAAAATACACTATCGGAAACACTTATCTTCCTCAGGAATATGGTATTGGTGTAAGTTATCTACATAAAAATAAACTTTTATTTACGGCAGATTTTCAAAATAAGAACTGGGAAGGGATAAAATATAGCTCTACCTATGAAAAATATTATAACCAAAATATTTACGCATTAGGATTAGAAATTTTACCACAAAAGAGAACTTATACCTCTATTTCTGATGGATTTTCTTATCGATTCGGTATAAATTATGATACCGGATATTACAAAATCAGTTCAGTAAAAATTGATAAAATAGAAGCTTCCGCAGGATTAGGAATTCCTTTTAAGAATGGCTTTATGCTTAATGTAGGTTACAGCTACGGTATTAGAGGAATGAGTAGTGCGGTGATTAAGGAAAATTACCACAGCATTAATCTAAGTTTTAATTTTGTCAATAGATGGTTTCAGAAATCTTATTATCAATAGAATAGGGATTGTCTATTCTCTATCAAATCTCGCCAATTTTTTTTCAATCCAAATGGTAGCCAAAGGAAAAAAAGCGGCTAAAAGTGCAAAAATAGAATCTTCGTCATCCCACGTATAAATTTTTCTGGCAGGAATTGCCAAAAGCAAGTACAATGTAAAAAACAAACCGTGAATGCTTCCCATTACACTGATGTAAATAATAGCTAAAATCCCGTCTTTATCTTCCCGAATCCACACCATTGCAGAGAATAAAAGCAACCAAGTGATTGCTTCGGCAATGCAAACTTGGTGAAACCATTTTGTGAGTTTTTCTTGAGGATATTTTGAGAAAAAATTTTCGATGAAGTTCATAGAGTTATGAGTTACGAGATTCGGGTTACGAATTACAAAAATAAAGATTTAATCTGTTTCTCCATAATAATCATAATAATGATGTAAAAATTCGGATTTCATAATTTTAGAAGAAATATTATACATTTCAATTTGAAAATCTTCATTAAAACCACAAAAAGAAGCACCATTTCTAATAAAATCAGAATTGTTGCTGATTTTTATAAGTTTTAATTCAAAAGTTTGTATGTATTTTTCATCATCAATGAACTGATAATCAATATCATTTTTATCACAATATTTTTTGAAAAAAAATAAGGATTTTTGAAGTCAATAAAATTTACTTTTCCATAAACAACTCCCATCGGAACGTCAGCAAATTCAAAATTTGTAGTTCCGATTAGAACATCATCAAGAAAAATTTTATATTCTTTCATAAAAATTTAGATTCTTTCAGAATGACAAAGAAAACGTTTTAATTATAATCTACCAAAGCATCCAGCATCCAGCTTCCATCATCCATACTTATTTATAAAAAGAACTCCCGTCTAAATATTCAAAAACTTCTGGTGGTAGCATAGGTCTCACATTTTTGCCTTCTTTAATCATATTTCGGATTTCAGTGGCAGAAAGTTCTATAACGGGCGCATTTATTTGATGGATATTTTGATGTTTTAGATATTCGCTGTCTTTTTTTTCTCCTTCAAAAGTTCTGGGATAAACAATAATTTGATAGTCTGCAATCAATTTTTCAGAATTTTTCCATTTGGGTAAGCTTTCTAGGTTGTCTTCTCCCATAATTAATGCGAAAGCATAATTAGGGTATTTTTCTTTGAGATAGGTAAGTGTATCTATAGTATAACTAGGTTTTGGCAAAGAAAATTCTATGTTAGAAGCCCGCATTTTCGGGTAATTTTTCACCGCCAATTGTACCATATCTAGCCTGTTATGATCATTTAAAAGAGATTTTTTTTCCTTAAAAGGATTTTGCGGAGACACAACCAGCCAAAGTTCTTCCATATCAGAATTTTCTAAAATGTAGTTTGCCAAAATCAAATGCCCAATATGTATGGGATTGAAAGAACCGAAAAATAGTCCGATTTTCTTCATAAATTTAGAAAAGTGAATTATAATTGTTAATTCACTTTGTTGTCAATTTTGCTTTGCAAGTTAATTTAAATTTACCATTCTCAGCGAAGCGAATTCACATTATTCACTTCTAAACTTCACATCACGAATATTCAAATAATAGGTTACATTTCCTTTCCAATGGTTTTCTTCTACGGTAAAGGCTAGATCGAAGGATTTGGTTTTGAAATCTTCCATATATTCTCCTAATTTGAAGCCGATACACTCTATATTTCTGCCCGAAACTGGCTGATGAATGTAGAACTTTAAATGACCGCCATCTTTGCCCATTGTTTTTACATAACCAGAAACTTTTTGATTTTTTAATTCTAAAACAGGTTTCATATTATGCGGACCAAAAGGAGCTAATTTTCTGTGGAAATTAAAAAATTCACGATTTAGGTCTTCTATTTCAATGGTAGTATCTATGCTTATAGAAGGTACTTTCTGATGTTCCTGAATTTTTTCTGAAACTATTTTTTCAAATTTAATTTTAAAATCTTCGAATTTATCTTTTTCCATAGAAAGCCCTGCTGCAGCTTGATGGCCTCCAAATTTCAAGAAATATTCACTACAAAGATCTAGTGCTTCATATACATCAAAATCTGATACACTTCTGGCAGAAGCCACCATTTCGCCATTGTTTCCATCCGTAAAAACTAGGGTAGGTTTATAGTAAACTTCGGTAAGTCTAGATGCCACAATTCCTATTACACCTTTGTTCCATTCTGGATGATAAACAATGGTAGAACAATTTTTTTCTTGATTGGTTTCTATTACCTGATTGGTAGCAGAGATAGTGATATTGGTATCTAACTCTCTTCTAGAATCATTAAGGTCTAGTATGTCTCCTACAATCTGATGTGCTTGTTTTAGGTTCTCAGAAATCATTAATTTTACAGCAGCTTTACCGTGAGAAATTCTACCAGCCGCATTAATTTTAGGAGCAATCTCGAAAACTATATTGGAAATATCAAACGTAGAAATTTTTTCTTGAGGAATGAGAAGTCTCAATCCTAAATTCCTAGTTTTTCTTAACGTTTTAAGACCTAGTTTTGCCAAAACTCTATTTTCACCAGTCATCGCAACAATATCAGCCGCAATAGAGATGGCAAGCAAATCTGTTAAATCAAATAATTCACTCTCAGGAATTTTATATATCGTATTAAGACCTTGGCATAGTTTAAAGCCAACACCACAACCAGAAAGTTCTTTGTAAGGATATCTGCAATCACTTCTTTTCGGGTCTAAGACCGCACAAGCTTTTGGTAACTCATCTCCAGGTAAATGGTGGTCACAAATGATGAAATCTATTCCGAGAGAATTGGCGTAATCTATCTTGTCAATGGCTTTTATGCCACAGTCTAGCGCAATGATAAGGCTGTAATTATTTTCCTTAGCGTAGTTGATTCCTTCATCAGAAATACCATATCCTTCTAAGTTTCTATCAGGGATGTAAAAATCAAGATATTTTTTGCTAACAATTTTAGAAAGATACAGATACATAAGAGCTACCGCAGTGGTACCATCTACGTCATAATCTCCGTAAACTAAGATTTTTTCTCCATTTTCTATAGCAGAGGCTATGCGCTCTACTGCTTTTTGCATATCAGCCATTAGAAAAGGACTATGAATGTCTTCTAACTTTGGTTTGAAGAATTCTCTAGCTTTTTGATAATTATCAATATCTCTTAAAACCAATATTTTAGACTCTAGAGTTCCGAAGCCAATAGAAGAACTTATACTATCTACAATTTCTTCTGCCGGTTCCGGTTTGTATATCCATTTTAAACTCATAAATGCAAAGTTAGTGAAAATTTGTGGCTAAAAAGATAGAGATTTTTTATCATCAAAATTTTAAAAACAAAAAAACCGCTCAAAAAAATTGAACGGTTTTGTTTTTAACTTCCAGCTTTCGATATCTAGCTTAAGAATACATCTGTTGTTGTAATTCTTTTATTTTTTTATCTTCCAGATATTCGTCATAAGTCATATCTCTGTCTATAGCACCTTTTGGAGTAAGTTCTATGATTCTATTACAAACAGTTTGTAGCATTTCGTGGTCATGAGATGCCAATAAAATATTGCCTTTGAAATTTGATAAAGAGTTGTTAAGGGTAGTAATACTCTCTAGGTCTAAGTGGTTGGTTGGTTCATCTAGAAGAAGGATGTTGGCTTTTTGAAGCATCATTCTAGAAAACATACATCTCATTTTTTCGCCTCCAGATAGTACGGTGCAAGATTTAAGAGCTTCGTCTCCTGAGAAAAGCATTCTGCCTAAGAAACCACGCATAAATTCCTCGTGTCTTTCTTCGTCATTTTTAGTAAACTGTCTTAACCAATCTACTAAATTTAAACTTTTATCTTGGAAGAATTCTGTATTATCTAATGGCATATAAGATTGGTTGGTAGTAACTCCCCAATTAAATTCTCCTTTGTCTGCGGCAGAATTTCCTGAAAGAATTTGGAAAAATTCTGAAATAGCCAAAGAGTTTTTAGAAATAATGGCTACTTTGTCTCCTTTTTTAAGTTTGAAATCTAAATTAGAGAAAAGCAGTTCGCCATCTTTGGTTTTTTCTAAATCTTTTACTTCTAAGATTTGATCTCCCGCTTCTCTTTCCATCTCAAAAATAATTGCAGGGTATCTTCTAGAAGTAGGTTTTATATCATCTATGTTGAGTTTATCAATCATTTTTTTTCTAGCAGTTGCTTGTTTAGCCTTAGCAACGTTTGAACTAAATCTAGCGATGAAATCTTGTAGTTCTTTTTTCTTTTCTTCAGCTTTTTTATTGGCTTGTTGGCGCTGTCTGGTTGCCAACTGTGATGCTTGATACCAGAAAGAATAATTACCTGTATAAAGATTTAATTTTGAGTAGTCTAAATCACCAATGTGTGTACAAACAGTGTCTAAAAAGTGACGGTCGTGAGATACCACAATAACGGTGTTCTCGTAATCTGCTAAGAAATCTTCTAACCAAGAAATAGTATCAATGTCCAAGTCATTGGTAGGCTCGTCAAGAATTAAAACATCTGGATTTCCAAATAATGCTTGTGCTAATAAGACTTTTACTTTGTCTTTGTCTAAAGCACGATTCAAATTATTGGTTGGAATGAAAACGTCTTCTTCAAAATCAGGACAAATGAAATAAGCGGTCTTACGCCCCGTCATATCGATGGTTCCTTCGTAATAATCTTGGCTTATGGCTTTAACAAGATACTTTCCTGGTTCAGTTTCAATTATTTTTTTGGCAGCAGCCAAAAGTTTCAAATCTTTGATAATTTGATTTCTACTTTGAGTATCATCTAATTCAAGCGTAGCTCCTATTTGTTTGTAGTTAAACCCTTTGTTAGGGTTTTGAGCCAATATTTTTAAAATTTTATCACTAAAATCTTTCTCTTTCTTGATTGGCTTTCTTAATCTTTTACGCATATATCTTTTCTAATAAAGTCTAAAATTACAAAATAGTTAACGGTAAACAGTGAATGTGCTTTAGTTTTAAATAAAATATAACTTTAAATATTTTTTTTATCTTTATAAAAACAACCTCATGGAAGATTTTAAAACTATAGCAGTCTTTACTTATCCACATGAAATAGTGGTTTTAAAACACATTTTAGAGCTAGAAAAAATTCCTTTTTTCTTTGAAAACGAAATCACTCTCTCGGTAGCTCCTTTTTACACCAATGCGCTGGGCGGAATCAAACTCAAAGTACATCCTAACGATTTCGAAACTGTTCAAACCATTTTAGACAATCTCAATAACCATTTGAAAATTGTCTAACAGCTCCTACCCTACTTTTTCAAAATTCAAAGTTGTCAAC
>ERZ650306.1929-NODE-1929-length-11120-cov-4.450158_pt1 | contig 11120 bp, 9 predicted proteins | sample MGYA00376242_ERZ650306 | MGnify/ENA primary metagenome ERZ650306 (study PRJEB26733, sample SAMN07839244) | wastewater metagenome | biome: urban; feature: wastewater treatment plant; material: waste water | place: USA: North Carolina | collected 2016-03-31 ...
TGCGGCCTGAGCGGATGACGCTGTCGATATTCGGAAAACCGTCGTCGGTGCCGGTGGCTTGTTGGGTTTTCACCATGCGCAGATTGGGGCTGGCGGCGGCGCTTTGGTGCTCTTTCAGGCCGGTGGCGATAATGGTGACGCGGATATCGCCCTCTTCCATGCTCTCGTCTTCGGCGGTGCCGTATTTGCGCTCGGCATCGGCATGGGCGTATTCGTCCACCACTTTCATGATTTCGCGGTATTCCGACATTTTCAGGCAGCCCGGCGCGGTGGTGATGTTAACCAACACGCCGCGTGCACCATCAAGGGTAACATCGTCCAAGAGCGGGCTGGAAATGGCCTGCTCGGTGGCCAGGCGGGCGCGGTCGATGCCTTGGGCAAAGCCTGAGCCCATCATGGCCATGCCCATGATGCTCATCACGTTTTTCACATCGGCAAAGTCAAGGTTGATAAAGCCGGGGCGGGTAACCACTTCGGAAATGCCGGCCACGGCATCGCGCAACACATTGTCGGCGGCGCGGAAGGCTTCGCGCACGGTCACGTCTTCGCCCAATGCAGTCATCAATTTGTCGTTCGGAATCACAATTAGCGAATCCACTTGGCTTTTGAGGTGATCCAAGCCTTCTTGAGCGATGTTGATGCGTTTGCCTTCGTGGCCAAACGGGCGCGTGACCACGGCCACGGTGAGAATGCCCAGCTCTTTGGCGATTTCGGCAATCACGGGCGCGGCGCCGGTGCCGGTGCCGCCGCCCATGCCGGTGGTGATAAAAAGCATGTTGGCACCGCGGATGGCTTCGGCGATGGCTTCGCGATCTTCTTGAGCGGCCGCGCGGCCGATTTCGGGGTTGGCGCCGGCGCCCAAGCCACGGGTGAGGTTCACGCCCAGCTGGATGCGTTTGGCTGCATTGCTGCCGCCCAAGGCTTGCGCATCAGTATTCGCGCTGATGAATTCCACGCCTTGCACGGTGTTGTTGATCATATTGTTGATGGCATTGCAGCCGCCGCCGCCGATGCCGATTACTTTGATTACCGCAGGGCTTGCGGCAGACTCTACTACGTCGTAAACCAATTCCATAAAAATGCTCCTCTGCGCCCTGCATTAAGGCGGATTTAAATTAGTGTGAACAATCTGCATTATATATAAGAACGCGCGTTTATAGCAAAAAGGTTCTTATATCTTTACTTTGGGTTTAAAAATTGTTTTTTAACCATTCTTTGATTTTGACCAGCAGGCTTTCACGCGGTTCCTTCACGGCCACGGCACCGCTCACAGGGCTGCCGTATGCATCGCCGCGCGCGGCCTGCAAAAGGCCGATGGCGGTGGCATAGCGCGGGTTGCGGATGCGCTCGGACACGCCGCCCATTTCCTGCGGCACGCCGATGCGGGCGGGCAGGTTGAACACATCTTCGGCCAAATCCACCATGCCGGTGAGCAAAGAGGCGCCGCCGGTGAGCACCACGCCGGAAGTGAGCACGTCTTCGGGAAAGCCGCTGCGGCGCAACTCATTGAGGGTTAATTCCAAAATTTCTTCCACGCGCGGGCCGATTACGCTGGCCAACACGCGGCGTGAAATTTGGCGCGGCTGGCGGTCGCCCACGCTGGGCACTTCAATCATTTCATCGAGGCCGTCCATGGTGGCGATGGCTACGCCGTGGTGGATTTTGATGTATTCGGCGGCGTTGTGCGGGGTGCGCAAGGCTTGTGCCAAATCTTTGGTAATCAAATCGCCTGCCACGGGAATCACGGCGGTGTGGCGGATGGCGCCGTTGGTATACACGGCGATATCGGTGGTGCCGCCGCCGATATCGATCACGCACACACCCAAGTCTTTTTCGTCTTCCGTGAGCACGGCCTGCCCGCTGGCCAAGGGTTGCAACATGATTTGTTCCATGTGCAGGCCGCAGCGGTTGACGCATTTTTGGATGTTTTGCAGCGCGGTGATGGCACCGGTGATGATGTGCACCCGGGTGTCGAGGCGCACGCCGCTCATGCCGATGGGCTCTTTCACGCCGGGCTGGTTATCAATAATATACTCCTGCACCACGGTGTGCAGAATATTGTGGTCGGGCGGTATGTTTACGGCTTTGGCGGTTTCGATGGCGCGATCGATGTCGGCTTGGGAAACTTCGCCGTCTTTGATTTTCACCACGCCTTGCGAATTAAGGCTGCGGATATGGTTGCCGGCAATGCCGGTGGTGACGCTGTCGACCTTGCAGTCGGCCATCAATTCGGCTTCATTCATAGCTTGCTTGATGGCTTGGGCGGTGGCATCGATATTGGTCACCATGCCGGCTTTGAGGCCGCGCGACGGTGCCTGCCCCAGGCCGACGATATGGATTTCGTTGTCTTCCTGCACTTCGCCTATCAGGGCAATCACTTTGGAAGTGCCGATGTCCAGCGCGCTGATGTATTTGCCTTTTACCATGATGTTCCATTCATTTTCTGTTTACTGTTGATTGTGATCGGCGGCTGAAGCTGCCGTTTCAGACGGCATTTCGCTCGGTGCGCGCTCGCGCACGGCAAAGCCGTCTTTATAACGCATATCGACATAGGCCAAGCCGCTTTGCTGCGCGCGCAATATGCCCGGCCACACGGCGGCAAACTGCTGCAGGCGCGCATTTTCATGCTCGCGCCCCAAGCGCACGGTGATGCCGTTGTCCAACACCACCGACCAGGCGGAGCGCGGTGTGTATTCCAGCTTGGCGATGCTTAAGCCTGCCGGTTTCAATAATCCGCTGAATTCTTGGTAATGCGCCACCATGGTTTTGGCGGTGCCCGGCTGGCCGTCGAATTCGGGAAAGGTTTCGGTGGTGGCCGCCTGAAAAATATTGCCGTTGGCATCCACCAGGCCGGCAGCTTTCCAGCGTGCCACCGGTTCGCGCTCAGTGAGGTGGATTTCCACCACATCGGGCAGGCGGCGGCGCACCTGCGCTTTGTCTATCCACGGCAGCGCCTGAAAGGCTTTTTGTGCGCCGTTCAAATCGGCGCTGAAAATATTGCCGCGAATATAGCGCTGGGCAACGGTTTGCAGCTCTTGGGTGCTCACACGCTTCAAATCGCCTTCGATTTTCACCTGCTTCACCGGAAAATACGGTGAATGATACAGCCACACGCCCGCTGCGCCCAGCAGCATCAAGAGCACCAGGGCAGTCAGCCAGCGGGTGATGCGCCGCATGGCGCCGGCATTATCCCACATGAGCAGTCTTTAAAATTTCAACACATAAATCGGCAAAGCTCAAGCCGCTTTGGGCGGCGGCCTTGGGCACCAAGCTGTGGCTGGTCATGCCGGGCAAGGTGTTGACCTCAAGCAGGTAAAGTTTGCCGTCGGTGTCTTTCAAAAAGTCAACGCGCCCCCAGCCTTGGCCACCGATGGCGGCAAAAGCGCGCACAGAAAGCGTGCGCATCAGCGCCTCATCGGCTTCGTTCAAATCGGACGGGCATTGATATACGGTGTCGTCGCGGTTGTATTTGGCTTCGTAATCGTAAAATTCGGTGGCCGGAATAATGTGTATGCTCGGCAGCGCTTGGCCGTTTAGCACGGCGCAGGTGTATTCGCCGCCGCCGATAAAGCGTTCGGCCAAGATTTCGCCGTGCAGATGTTTCACCGATTGATAGGCAGCTTTCAGGCTGCCGGCTTCTTTCACTTTCACCACGCCGACGCTGCTGCCTTCTACGGCCGGTTTCACAAACAGGGGCAAGCCCAGCTCGCGCTCGATGGCGGCAAAATCGCTGTCGTCATGCAGCACGGCAAATTCGGGCACAGGCAAGCCCAAACCCTGCCACACCAGCTTGGTGCGGTATTTGTCCATGCCGATGGCGCTGGCCATCACGCCGCAGCCGGTGTAAGGCACGCCCAAGGCTTCGAGCAGGCCTTGCACGGTGCCGTCTTCGCCGTAAGTGCCGTGCAGCGTGTTGAAGGCCGTCTGAAAACCGAGCGCCTTCAATTGCACGATATCCTGCTCTTTGGGGTCAAACGGGTGTGCATCAATGCCGCGGCTTTGCAAAGCCGCCACAATGGCCGCGCCGCTGTTGAGCGACACTTCGCGCTCGCTGGAAAATCCGCCCATCAAGACGGCCACTTTGCCGAAATTCTGCATGCTGTTTTCTTTTCATCTGTTTCAGACGGCCTGTTTGTTCAGACGGCCTGATGTGCTGTTAATCTAAATCATCCAAAATCAGCGGCTGCCCTCTGCCAGCGCCTGCGCCGCTTTATTGATGCTGCCCGCGCCCATGGTGAGCACCACATCGCCCTCTTGCAACACATTGAGCAAGGTGGCGGGCAAATCATGGACTGCTTCGCAATAAATCGGTTCCAGCTTGCCCATCACGCGGATGGCGCGTGCCAGCGCGCGGCTGTCGGCGGCCACAATCGGCTCTTCGCCAGCGGCATACACTTCGGTGAGCACCAAGCTGTCGACCGTGCTCAACACATTCACAAAATCTTCAAACAAATCGCGCGTGCGGGTGTAGCGGTGCGGTTGGAAAGCGAGCACCAGCCGCTTATCGGGATAAGCCCCGCGCGCCGCCGCCAGCGTGGCGGCCATTTCCACCGGATGATGGCCGTAATCATCAATCACCAAGGCTTTGCCGCCATTGGGCAGTGCGATTTCGCCATAGCTTTGGAAGCGGCGGCCCACGCCTTCAAAGGCCAACAGGCCTTTTTGAATCGCTTCCACCGATGCGCCCACTTCCAGCGCCACCGCAATGGCGGCCAGCGCGTTGAGCACATTGTGGCGGCCGGGCATATTGAGCACCACTTCAAACGGTGCCTGATTATCGTGTTTCACTTGCACGGTAAAGCGCATTTGTGCGCCTTCTGCACGCATATCGGTGGCGTAAATATCGGCATTATCGTCCAGCCCGTAAGTGGCAAACGGCTTGCTGATTTTCGGCAGCACCGCGCGCACATGCTCGCTGTCGATACACAAAAATGCCTTGCCGTAAAACGGCATGCGGTGGATAAAATCGACAAAAGCCTGGTGCAGCTTATCCACGCTGTGGTCGTAAGTGTCCATATGGTCGGTGTCGATATTGGTCACCACCGACATCACCGGTGTGAGATGCAGAAACGAAGCATCCGATTCGTCGGCTTCGGCCACAATATATTCGCCGCGCCCCAAGCGGGCGTTGGTGCCTGCGGCGGTGAGTTTGCCGCCGATTACAAAAGTGGGATCCATGCCGGCCGCCGCCAAAATCGAGGCGGTGAGGCTGGTGGTGGTGGTTTTGCCGTGGGTGCCGGCTATGGCGATGCCGTCGCGGAAACGCATTAATTCGGCCAGCATCAGCGCACGTGGAATCACCGGAATTTTGCGCGCCTGCGCCGCCACCACTTCGGGGTTGTCTTTTTTCACGGCGGTGGAAGTCACCACCACATCGGCATCGGCCACATGCTCGGCTGTGTGGCCGGGATACACTTCTATGCCCAAATCGCTCAAATGGCGTGTTACCGCGCTTTGCGCCTGATCCGAGCCGGACACCTGAAAGCCCAAATTGTGCAACACTTCGGCAATGCCGCACATGCCCGAGCCGCCGATGCCGACGAAATGAATGTGGTGAACCCTGTTTTTCATCATAACTGCGTATCCTTGCTGCCGTTTCAGACGGCCTTTTTAGCGCCGCTGCACATAAAGGCTTTATTCTAAAGGGCAGCGATATTCTGTGCCATATTTTTAATGTAAAGGCGGTTTTTATTCGTGAACGGCCGTCTGAAAACAGGCAAACTATTTTCAGACGGCCTCTGCATTCAAACTGAGGCCGTCTGAAACTCACATGGTGGTGGCAATGGCAATATCGGCCACATCCTCGGCGCTGTGCGGCAGCGCCAGCGTACGCGCCTGCTCAGCCCATTCCAAGCAGCGCTCGCGGTTTAAGCCACCCAACACTTCGGCCAGTTTGGCCGCGGTCAGCTGCGATTGCGGCAGCAGCAGGCCGGCTTCAGCATGCGCCATAAAACGGGCGTTGGCGGTTTGGTGATCGTCCACCGCATGCGGGTAAGGCACGAGCAGCGCGCCCACGCCGGCAGCGGTGAGCTCGGCAATGGTGAGCGCGCCGGAGCGGCACACCACCACATCGGCATCGCGGTAAGCCGACACCATATCGTCGATAAATTCCACACATTCGGCCTGCACGCCCAATTGATCGTAAGCCGCCTGCAGATTGCCCAGCTTGTTGCGCCCCGATTGATGGTAAATCTGCGGACGCGCTTCTTCTGGCAGCAGCGAGAGCGCTTCGGGCAGGGTTTTGTTCAACACATCAGCGCCCAGGCTGCCGCCCATCACCAACACTTTCAGACGGCCTTCGCGGCCGGCAAAGCGAACCGCAGGCTCAGGCAGATTGGCGATTTCGGCGCGCACCGGATTGCCCACCAGCCCGTCGGCATTATCGAAAGCTTTGGGAAACGCATAAAGCACGCGCCGCGCCCAGCGCGCCAGATATTTGTTCGACATGCCGGCAATGGCGTTTTGCTCGTGTATCACAATCGGCACACCGGCAAGCTTGGCCGCCACGCCGCCCGGAAAGGTAACAAAACCGCCAAAACCGATCACCGCGTCGATACGGTGTTTTTTAATAATGGCCGAGGCCGTCTGAACGGCTTTAGCCAAGGTAAACGGTAACATCAGCTTGCGCTTCAAGCCATTGCCGCGCACGCCTTTAATCGCCAGCGTTTCCAGCTCGATATCGTGCTGCGGCACAATGCGCGTTTCCATTGCACCCTCGCTGCCCAGCCACACCACATGGTGTCCGCGCGCGCGCAGCACTTCGGCCACCGCCAGCGCCGGAAAAATATGGCCGCCGGTGCCGCCGGCCATCAATAAAAAGCGCTTAGCCGCCATGATTTATCCTTCTACTTTATAACCGCGCATTTTAAGGCGGTTTTCATAATCCACCCGCAGCAGCAGCGTCATGCTCACCAGCATCACAATCACCGCCGAGCCGCCATAAGACATCAGCGGCAGCGTCAGCCCTTTAGTGGGCAGCAGGCCGATGTTCACGCCGATATTGAAAAAGCTTTGAATGCCCAGCCAAATGCCCACGCCTTTGGCCACAAACGCGCCGTAATAAAGCTCCAAATCACGCGCCTGCTTGCCGATGGAAAACGCGCGCCACACCAGCCAGCCGTAGCAGAAAATCAGCACGCAAATGCCGGCCATGCCGAATTCTTCGCCGATTACCGCCAAAATAAAATCTGTGTGCGCTTCAGGCAGGTAAAAGCGTTTTTCCAGGCTCGCGCCCAGCCCCACGCCAAACCATTCCCCGCGCGCAATCGCCATCAGCGAATGGGTGAGCTGATAGCCTTTGCCCAAGGGGTCTTCCCACGGATTGAGAAACGCCGTTACCCGTGCCACGCGATAAGGTGCCATCGCAATCAGGCCGATCATGCTGAGCAAACCCGCGCCCACCATCATCAAAAACCAACGCCACGGCAGGCCGGCCAAAAACAGCAGCCCCAGCGCCACCACCGTCACCACCACAAACGAGCCGAAATCCGGCTCCAGCATAATCAGCCCCAGCCCCGCGCCCACCGGCACGCCGGCGAAGGCCACTTTTTTAAACTGCTTCAAAATCTCGGCGCGGCGGGTGAAAAAGCTGGCCAAATAAAGAATAATCGCCAATTTGAAGATTTCGGTGGGCTGAAGGTTGACCGGCCCCAAATGTATCCAGCGCTTTGCGCCGTTGATTTCACGCCCCGCAAACAGCACCACCACCAGCAAAAACAGGCTGAACAGCAAAATCCACGGCGTCCATTTTTTCCACCTCGCCATCGGAATCTTGGCCGCCACCAAGCCTGCTGCCGCACCCGTGCTCAAAAAAATCGCCTGGCGGCCGAGGTAAAACCATTGGTCGCCGCCATCGTGCGCCGCATAAGCAATCGAGGCCGAATAAATCATCATCAGGCTGAAAGACGACATCAACACAATCATCCACAGCAGCGATTGGTCGATTTTATGGCCGCTTTTGAGCAATTTGCGGTCGAGAATTTTCGATTCGGTAATCATATGAATAATACACAGCTTCCGTTTCAGACGGCCTCTTTTCACCAGGCCGTCTGAAACCTTGTTATTTTGAAACTTCGTTACAAAGCATGAAATGCGTTGGCAAACACTTCTGCGCGATGGGCATAACCTTCAAACATATCGAAGCTGGCACAAGCCGGGCTGAGCAGCACAATATCGCCACTTTGCGCGATTTCATAAGCACGGCGGGTGGCTTCTTCCAACGTGGCACAATGCAGCAACGTTAAGCTAAAGCCCTGCAAATCGGCTTCGATTTTCGCCGCATCCGCGCCAATCAAAAGCACCGCGCGCGCCTTGTTGCGCAAAGCTTCGCCCAGCGGCGTGAAATCCTGCCCTTTGCCCTGCCCGCCCGCAATCAACACCAGCGGGCTTTGCAGGCCGGCAATCGCCGCTTCGGTGGCGCCCACATTGGTGCCTTTGCTGTCGTCAATAAAGGTAATGCCATTTTTCTCACCGATTTTTTCAACACGGTGCGGTAGGCCTTTGAATGTTTGAATATGCTTCAGCAACTCATGGCGCGGCAAACCGATGGCTTCGCACAAGGCCAAAGCCGCCAGCACATTGGCCGCATTGTGCAGCCCTTGCAACGGAATATCCGCCGCCGCCAGCAAATCGGCTCCGCCCGCTTTCAGACGGCCTGCATCCACCCAGTAATCGCTTTCGTGTGCCAGCGAAAACCATTTCACCTCGCGGCCGTGGCGGCGCATGGCGCGGCACAACACATCATCGGCATTGAGCACCTGCACGCCGCTGCCGCGGAAAATTTTGTCTTTGGCATGGGCATAATCGAGCAAATCATCGTAGCGGTTGAGGTGGTCTTCAGAAATATTCAGCACCGCGGCCGCATCGGCATTCAAATGATGCGTGTTTTCCAACTGGAAGCTGGAAAGCTCGAGCACCCACACATCGGCCGGCCGGCCTTCGCGCTGCATATAGGCTTGCAGCACAGGCGTGCCGATATTGCCGGCCACCACCGTGTCGAGCCCGCATTGCGCGCACAAATAACCCGCCAGGCTCGTGACCGTGGTTTTGCCGTTGCTGCCGCTGATGGCGATGATTTTGTCGCTTTGCTCGGCCAACAGGCCGGCCAGAATTTCAATGTCGCCAAACACACGGCCGCCGTTTTGCTTGAAAGCTTCGATTTCAGGCTGCCGCTCGCTGATGCCGGGGCTGATGGCCAAAATATCAAAGCCGTGCTCCAGCGCATCTTTCAGACGGCCTTGATAACACGGCAAACCGTGAAATTGCTGCTTCAGCTGCATTTCGCGCTCTGCGCTCAAATCGGCATCATAAGCCGACACATCGGCGCCCTGCTGCTGCAAAAAGGCAATCATGGAAACGCCCGTGCCGCCCAAGCCCAGCACCAACACACGCTGCTGCGGCCAATCAACCGCAGCCGGATTCTGTTGCAAAACCTCTTGGCGTTTCATCGCGCCAATCCTTCCCAAATGAATATTGCTACCCGGCTCAGCCGGCCATAAAATTCAGCACAGTATCGATAAACACGCCCACAAAAGCCACGCACACGCCCACCACAAACACGCTCAGGGTGCGCCGATAGTATTGCCCGCCTTGCTCACGCGGGTAATCCATCCGCAAAATCCGATAAAGCACGGCAATCAAGCACGAAATGCCGGTCAGCATGCATATGCCCACCACGCCGGCGAGCACATCGCCGAAAGGCACATCCGACTTCACCCACGACGACATAAAATTCAGAATAAAGCCGAGCAAAATGCCGGTGGCGGTAACCAAAGGCTGGCGGAACGCCTGTATTTTGTCTTCCATCATATTGCTTTCATGTGTTTGATTTTATTTTGCGCAGGCCGTCTGAAACGCGGTAGGCCACACATTTTTTTATTAAAAAATAGTTTAACGGATTTTCAGCGAGGCCAGCCCGATCAGCACCAACACAATGGTGATAATCCAAAAGCGCACCACCACTTGAGTTTCTTTCCAGCCTTTTTGCTCATAATGATGGTGAATCGGCGCCATCAGGAAAATGCGCTTTTTGCGGGTTTTATACGAGCCCACCTGCAACATTACCGACACCGCTTCCACCACAAACAGGCCGCCCATAATAAACAGCACGATTTCCTGGCGCACAATCACCGCCACCGTGCCCAACGCCGCGCCCAGCGCCAGCGCGCCCACGTCTCCCATAAACACTTGCGCAGGATAAGCGTTGAACCACAAAAAGCCCAAACACGCCCCGCACATGGCGGCGCAGAATATCACCACTTCATTGGCACCCACCACATGCGGCAGTTGCAAATAGCGGGCAAATTCCACGTGGCCGCTGGCATAGGCAAAAATCGCCAAGCCGCCCGCCACCAGCACCACCGGAAAAGCCGCGAGGCCGTCCAGCCCGTCGGTGAGGTTCACCGCATTGGACGTGCCCACAATCACGAGATAAGTGAGCGCCACAAAGCCGATGCCGCCCAAAGGATAAGCAATCTGCTTGAAAAAAGGCACGATAAACGCATTGCTCGCGCTCAAATGTGCAAAGTAAAACAAAAAGATACCGGCCGAGAGTGCCACCACCGACTGCCACACCAGCTTGAATTTGCCCGACACGCCGTTGGGATCTTTATAAACCACTTTGCGCCAATCGTCGTAAAAGCCCAGCGCGCCGGTGGCCAAGAGCACCGCCAGCAAAATCCAGATATAGGGGTTGGCCAGATTGCCCCACAATAATGTGGACACGGTAATGGCGGTGAGAATCAGCGAGCCGCCCATGGTGGGGGTGCCGTTTTTCACCAAATGCGTTTGCGGGCCGTCGTGGCGCACGGCCTGGCCGACTTTCAGCGCCGTGAGCTTGCGGATGGCCCAAGGCCCCAAAAGCAGAGAAAACGCCAGCGAAGTGAGCGCCGCCATCACCGCACGGAAAGTGGTGTAGTGCACCACATTGAATGCGGTGATCCAGTTGTCGAAAATTTGGGCAAGCCATAACAGCATGAGCCGGTTCCTTTTGTGTTTGTAATCTTGCCTGCGGCCGCAGCGGCAGGCCAAATGCATGATTAATGCGCAGTGCCGCGCTTTTGCCTTGGCCGTTTAATACCAATTCAAAAAAGTAAGCTAACAAGGCGGCGAGCCGCAGACAG
>ERZ650306.1939-NODE-1939-length-11094-cov-7.546517_pt1 | contig 11094 bp, 7 predicted proteins | sample MGYA00376242_ERZ650306 | MGnify/ENA primary metagenome ERZ650306 (study PRJEB26733, sample SAMN07839244) | wastewater metagenome | biome: urban; feature: wastewater treatment plant; material: waste water | place: USA: North Carolina | collected 2016-03-31 ...
AAGTTTTACAAAAACTGGCAGCACAAAAAATTGAATGGGTACAAATCGACGAGCCTATTCTGGTACTCGATCTACCCGAGGAATGGCAACAGGCTTATTTATCAGCCTACGCACAACTACAAAATACCAACTGTAAATTACTACTCACTACCTATTTTGGCAGCATTGCACATCAGCTGAACTGGTTATCTGACATCACCGTCGATGGCATCCATCTCGATGCAGTCAGCAGCAGTCAAGAAGATCTGGCGGCAACGTTACAGGCTATTCCTGCCCACTGGCAACTCTCATTGGGCGTGATCAATGGCCGCAATATCTGGCGCGCCGATCTCCATGCTATTTATGCACAGCTGAGTGCAGTAAAAAAATCGCACCCCAATTTCTGGTTGGGCACCTCTTGCTCATTACTGCACAGCCCATTAGATCTGAATGCAGAAAAAAAACTCGATGCAGAAGTAAAAAGCTGGTTTGCCTTTGCGCGCCAGAAATGTACCGAATTACATCTGCTGCAACGCACATTACGTCAACCTGACGATCAGAAAATACTGACCCTGCAGGCCTACAGCGCCCCACTACAACAACGTAAACTCTCGACCCGAGTACAAAACCAAACCATACAATCTGCCGTTTCCGAAATTAAACCAACCGATGCAGAACGAACATCTCCCTATCCACAACGCGCAGCATTACAACAAGATCGTTTCCAACTACCGGCTTGGCCAACCACAACCATTGGTTCCTTTCCACAAACCAGCGAAATTCGCTCATTACGCCGTAGTTATAAGCAAGGCACTATCGATCTGGCGACTTATGAACAAGGCCTGCAGCAAGAGATCGCTTATGCGGTCGCCGAACAGGAACAGGTCGGGCTGGATGTGCTGGTGCATGGCGAACCTGAACGCAATGACATGGTGGAGTATTTCGGCGAGCAATTAACTGGCTATGCGTTTACTCAAAACGGCTGGGTACAAAGTTATGGTTCCCGTTGCGTAAAACCGCCCGTAATCATAGGTGACATCGAGCGACCAGAACCGATGACTGTGCGTTGGAGCCAATACGCACAATCGCTGACTCCAAAACCGATGAAAGGCATGCTCACCGGCCCGTTGACCATGCTGTGCTGGTCATTCCCACGAGAAGACATCAGCCGGGAAACCATGGCATTACAACTGGCTTTAGCATTACGCCACGAAGTGCAGGATCTGGAACAGGCCGGTATTGGTATTATCCAAATCGATGAACCAGCATTACGTGAAGGCCTCCCATTACGCCTGCAAGATCAAGCCGCTTATCTTGATTGGGCCGTCCGGGCATTCAAACTCACCGCCGCGGGGGTGGCCGATAGTACTCAGATCCACACGCATATGTGTTATTGCGAGTTTGGTGATGTGATGCCATCCATTATTGCGCTGGATGCCGATGTAATCACGCTGGAAACCTCTCGTTCAGACATGGAGCTTTTAGATACCTTCCATCATCAAGCGTATCCGAATGGTATTGGCCCTGGGGTCTATGATATCCACTCACCGAATGTACCGGACGTAAAATGGATGACGCAGTTGCTGCAAAAAGCACAACAGCATTTGCCAGTAGAACGGCTGTGGGTCAACCCTGATTGTGGCCTGAAAACCCGAGGCTGGGCAGAAACACTGGTCTCGCTGAAAAATATGGTTAATGCAGCCCGCTGTTTGCGGGAACAAGTACCGCAATAAAAATCGCCTCCCGTCGGTCGCTACTGACTGACGGGTTCACTCCGGTTCCCCAGACATGCTACCCTGTGGCCCTCTATGGTTGTCATCAACCATCTCATTACTGGGGATCAACATGCTGTTCTGGAATGCCAATCCTATTTTAGTTCAACTCGGCCCGATTGCCGTCCATTGGTATGGTGCCTTATTTGCCGCTGGTTTTCTGCTTGGTTATCAACTGATGCAACGTATTTATCGCCAGGAAGGTCGACCAACCGAACAACTGGATAAACTACTTACCTATATTTTTATTGGGACTGTGGTTGGCGCGCGATTAGCGCATACCCTGATCTATGAACCGGAATATTATTTGGCCCACCCGATCGATATTTTAAAGATCTGGGAAGGTGGCTTGGCCAGCCATGGCGGCGGTATCGGCGTGCTGCTCGCGATCTGGTTGTTCGTGCGCCAACATCCGGAAAACCGTTTCTTGTGGTTAGCCGATCGTTTGGCCATCCCGACCGCGCTTACCGGTTGCTTTATCCGTCTGGGCAATTTCATGAACTCGGAAATTATCGGCAACCCGACCGATGGCAGCTGGGGTGTAGTATTCGAGCGTATCGATAACCTACCGCGCCATCCAGTGCAGTTGTATGAAGCGGCTTGTTATTTTGTCACCTTCGTACTTTTATTCCTGCTGTTTCGTGGCAATAAAAGCAAACAACCGGGTTTTTTGTTCGGTCTGTTTCTGGTGTTAATTTTCAGTGCCCGTTTTGCTCTGGAGTTCTTCAAAACCCCACAAGCTGCCTATGAAGCCGGTAATTTGATCACGGTAGGACAGTGGCTGAGTGTGCCATTTGTAATCGTTGGTATTATTCTGGTTCTGTTATCTGGCAGGAAAAAAATCAGCTAATTTTGAGCGTCTCGACAGTGCTTCGGTTGTTCGCACAGAAGCACTGTCGGATGTGGCAGTTTTAACCGTTATCCCGCAAACAGACAATCAGGCATACCTTCTTATCCTGATGATCAAACATGTCCCAGCACGGATTTACCCTACTTGAACTAATGATAACCTTAGCCGTTGGTGCAATTTTATTGCTGATTGGTGTCCCTGGTTTACACAATTTACTTGCGGATACGGCAGTACAAACAGAAGCCTTTTCACTACATACCGCCTTACACCACGCCCGAAGTCAGGCTATCGATACTGGTGAATATGTTATCGCTTGTCTTGCTAATGAGCAGGAGCAGTGCGTAAAAAACGGCTTCTCACACATCTTGCTATTCAGCGATATCAACCGTGACCGACGACTCACATCCGGCAATGATGGTGATACTATCCTGTTTCGCGGCTCGCCTTTCCATCAGCTAAACGTTACTACTAATCAAGCTCAGTTCGTCTTTCAACCCGATGGCACACAAGCCGGAACACCCGGTTCAATTACTCTCTGCGGACAAGGAATTCCCAACGGAGTAGGCATCATTGTCGCGATGAGTGGTCGGATTCGACGACAAGAGATCACCTGTGCAGAATAAACCGGCGCCTTAATATTCGGTTTGATATTCTGATATTTTCCGTGGTTTGATTGCGTCAGACAACGGCATACCTACCAGTGAACATTGTCCATTATTATCGTCAGCATCCGCTCTGACCCCAGTCATCCATAACTGATGTGCAGATGGTTGATAGACGATGCCCAGATTTTCTAGTAATTGATCATGGTACAGCTTCACTCCTGGATAACTTTCACTGAACAAACCGGATTGCAGATCTAACCGGTATAATTGCGTCGTCCCTACCGAATAGCTGCTTAGTTGATTGCTATCAGCCGGAGAAAATGACGTAAACCAAACCTGGCCAGCGACCACATAACCATTTCCAAATATTTTTTCTTGTGGTTGCTTCAAGTCAACATACCAGCCTGATGAAGAATTAGCTTTATCGGCAACTAACCCGGTATTGTTTATCTTTTGCAAGGTATCGAGAGTTAACACAGATGCCGCTGCTTGTGCTTTTTTATACGGGGTCACCTGCCGATCGGCTAAGGCAAAATAGTGGTTTTGAACCGAATCATGCAGCTCAGGATGTGCGCGATCACCACTGCCCAGTAAAACCCAATCCGCAGGCACTTCTACTGCCGCTTGTTTTCCTGTTTCCATTCTGACCACAGAGCGGGCTATCACCGGCTGACCAAAGAATTGCCTAACGCCAGCACTCGCTTCATTCTGCGTATGCCCTAGCGCAGCTAGTTTCGTCATGCGCCAATCAGAAAAATCACCCGCCATATCCAGACGCCAAACATTACCACCGGTATCAGCGGCATACAGACGGTCGGTAACTCCATTCTGATCACTATCCAGCAATGCCACATCAGCAGGAATGGCATCTGTCAATGGCGCCTGTAAATTATTCAGACTGTCAGCATCAGAACTAATCGAAAATAGTTTTGCCCCAGAATCAGCATCAATTATATAAATAGCCCGACCAAGTTGTGCTGCGTGAGCCGATTCATGGTCTTTTTGTGGATCGTAGCCACCACCCACAACCAGAATGGGCTTTTTCTCAAAACCATGACTGGAGATATACGCTAATTGCGGTGTCGACCAAGTTTTACCCAATAATTTATACATTCCATCTAGAGCATCGCCGCTTATTTTCCACTTCAATGCAGGATGATCGGGATCGGTCAAATCCAGTGCATAATAACTGCGCCCTCCTCGTCGCAAGCCAAAGAAAACCCACAGCCTATCGCCTTCATCAGCCTCAATGATGCCATCATTATCTTTATCATCATGAAACACGCTGATTTCACCATCCAAGCCATATTGATGAGCGTGAAATTCAGTTGGCGGCGATGCAGTAACACGAGACAAAAATTCAGCCGGAATAAATGCCCATGTCTCATCCAATGTATTGCCTGCATCGTTGAATAAATGCAGCATCCCGGCATTCGTACCTATCAATAAGCGCCGGTCAGTTCCTTTATGTTGATGGCCATAATCCAGCACCCGAGGCTGATTATGCATACTGTCGCCAAGAAACCGCGGGATCTTATTCAACATATCCTCAGGTAATGCACTTAATGACGCAGGCCCATCACCCGTATTACTTAACAATTGCCGGGAACCCTTAACCTCAAGCATGGCGCTAACATCATTCTCTACCACTTGATTTACAACCGAAGATGACCAGAAGCTACGTGCGTTATTTAGTAATTTTCCGGTACAGTCAAATACCGGCTCACCATTGCGATCCGTTATCTGTCCATCAATTGATAACCTGAATTTTTTGAGCTCGCCTTGCCAACCATGCTCTGACTGATAGTCAAACATCGAAAGATAAATGTACTCATCAGCAACAACGGGCGACATAAAAGAATAAGGATGCATAAATTGATTTTCCGTCGACCAAAGCGCAGCATCATCACTCTTCGCGAACGGTGATAGGCCTATTCCCACGAACATGAGAACAAAAGCTACCCGATTTAAGCATCGTTCTTTCATCATTATTGTCTGAACCCTGATAATGAAAATAAAGGAAGTTCAAGCGTGCTAACAGCCTCTGTTTTTGCAGTGGAGCTTGTGGAGTTCAGCAACGAAACATCGGCATAACGGCAACGACGGAGCATATTATGACTACTAGCCTGAACTGTTCGGCGACAAGCAGCCTCATAACGAATATCAAGCCGGTATATTTTATTGCGAGCTGTCCATGTCAACGTGGAATTTATTGGTAAAGAACTGATGTTCAGTAGTAAATCGCTTTGTAACCAAATTGTTTGCAAATCGGCATCAACTTCCGCGATCTCATTAAGCCGATGACTGGTCGCTGCACTCATTTGCATTTGCTCGCGGCTCCACTGCATAACTGACAGCGCCATCAGCGTTAGCGGCAACATCAAAACTAATGCTATTACCAGTACCATTCCCCGCTCATGAACATGGCACATTAATGTGTTACCTCGGCGCGGGCATTACGAAATTGCACACTCGATTGCAGTAGAAGACGCTGATAATTGTCGTTAAACGGCGGTAAAGATAAATCACCAAGTTGATAGATTTGCTCATTCCGATAACCAAGAGAACGCTCCTGCGCACGGACCAATAGAAACAATCTGAGCCCAGTTATCGCAAAAGTATTCCAAATCGCCGGGGAGATTTTTTCAGGAGGAAGATACACATCAGCAATGCCATCTGCAGGAATGGATTCATCGACTGCCAGCAAGATCCGTATTTTCTCAACACCTTGTACTAGCGGCAGGCTGTAAGTCGCCCGCATCTGATCGGTCAGCTGGATCAGTCTTAATTCAGGAACACCACTTACTTCCTGTACATAATAAACATGGTGCTGATATTCCCAAATTTTTGCTCCGGCCAAATGTGTCACCAATCCTTTAAGGTCACGCTCCTTGCCAGCAAAAAACAGTGCTTGATTCACATTACCAGCCAGATAAATACGAAGAGGATTTAGCACTATATTTGGATAGTTGATAGGTGCACCAACAACGCGTTTAAGTGCCAACACATCACTGTCTGGTTGTAATTGAATATGTTGTAAGCAGCTCAAATCAGCATTTAGTACACCATTATGATTGGTGTGCCGAGCCAGAAAAGGACGTAATGCACCATCCGCATCTGAGGAAGGAAATGTACCACCATGCTCACCTCGCTCATCACGGCAATCATTTCCTACCGTCAACTTAATGCGTGAGGTAACTGCATCATTCAGACGTAATACTTGGCCAGAATTATCCCCAAAAAATCCGGTTTGCCGTAGATCCTGCAACAATAAATTCATCGCCAGACGGCCATTTTCCTGTAATTCATTATAAGTTTGCAGTTGATGAGTATTATTCCGAGATGCCACATACAGCGAAAAGATACCCGCCAACAAAAACAGGCCTATCGTCGTAGCCAACATCCACTCCAGTAAGGTGAAGCCGCGAGCTAAAGTCATAACACTGTTTGCACTATGAATTGCCGACGCCCTGTTCCGGCATCTCCGCACGCAGCATCCAATACCGGTATTGCCGACGATGGCACTGCATTCTTCACCAACCAGTTGATCGTCACTTTTACGTGCACAATAGCTTCCGCATTTTGACGTTGTAATATTAAACAGGCAGATGCAGTCCCAGCCGAAAAGGCAGAATTTAAATGCTGCTGCCAGTCAGCGACAATCACCTGTAAAACATCGTTATTACGACAAGCATGATTGGATGTATTACCCACACACTCTGAAGATGAGCTGTTATTTTTCCCTGACGCAATATTTAACTGATATTGTTTATCATCGTTCGTTAATACAAACGCAAACCAAGCATTTTTATTTATGCGTAGGCCTTCTAGTATGTCATTCGCCATATAGACGGCATGTGCTTGCTGTCTTGCCTCATAAGCGAATTTGGCAGCGAAGCCATACATACCAGCAACACCCAGTAAGCTAACAGTCAGGATCACCACACTGATCATCACTTCCAGTAGCGTAAATCCATTTTTGATTGGTATGTTCATTCCCAGCAATCCATACTGGGGTAGCTAGTTTTTTTATTATCTTGCGTTAAGGTTAATACTTGGCAATCAGTATCTGCTTTCTGAACTCCCGATATTGTGGCTGTTAAAACATAACCATTATTTATTAAATCCACAGAAACTGCATAGAACCCATGTTCAGTGAGTAAATCATTCTCTGACAAGACGAAACCGAGTTTATTTAATGATGCGTAATGACCTGCTTGCAGAAAAAATTGTTCTTCCTGATTTGCTACATTCATTAACATCATTTTAGCTTCAACACGATGGCTAACTAAAATATATTGCCTATATGATGGATATGCGATCACCGAAAGCACTGCATCAATGAATATTGTTATCATTGAATCTATTAATGTAAACCCAGAGACTTTCATGAAATGGCTCGTGAAAGAAAAATAAACATCAATAGCTTATATCAATTAATTTAAAAAGACGGCTGCCATTTCAGACAGAGAAAAATATAACAGGTTTCTTCATAAAAAAAGGGGCTTTCGCCCCTTTAAAAAAGACATTACCAATTATTAATAAGCCTGTTTCCAGGATTCTTGCTTAGAAGTAATAGTATCGCCTGTCGTAGTTACAACATCACCATTGCTCGAGACCACTTGATTTACTGAATGCACTGCATTGCCATCATTAGAATATACTTTACTGGGTGATGATAAAATTCCATTTGTGTTTTTTTGACTCGTCAAGTAGGAAATGGTGCTTTCATCTTCCAGATTGACGACCTTTGTTAGGGGAACATATAAAGTGCCTTCAGATGCATTAAGCTCCATTGACCAACCTGAATTTGTACCAGCACACACATCAGTGCCTGGAATTAACGTTGTAAATGCAAGTTTCTGTAGAGAGACACTGCTGTTCGTCACTGAACGTTCACCATTAACACTTTTTGCAGCGGCGCCAGTGCCTAATATTTCCGCACTGCTATTACTTAGATCCAGATACCAGCCTTTTTTTGTACTCCAGTCAATTGCTGCAGGTAATGTAACCATATCTGAACTGGTATCAATGAGTCGCTTATAATTATCACCGATTTTTATTTCAGCGGTAATGACTCTCTGTTTCAAGTCGCTTCTGGATATTAACGAGCCTATTCCCACATTATCTTTATAATCTCGAATGCCATAGAACGATTGAATACCAAAGGTAGTCGGCGTTCCACTAGTCGGTAAATCATAGGTATTGTCTGTCGACTCAACATATTTACCAGTGCCAAATAAAACCATAACCCCATTTGCGGATGCATGCATCGCAAGACTTGGTCTCGTGGTTATTGGCTGAATATTGTTATTTGCATCCTTCGCAACAAAAATTGGCAACGGCGAAGCTGTTGTGCCTAATCCCGGAGCCCATTTCGTGCTGTCCGTATCATCAATATTCCATTTCCAGAGATTACCGAATAAATCGCCCGCATAAATAGCTTTCGCCTTTCTGACACCACTAGATGAATACACATTGTCCGCCAGCACTACTGGCTGTGCCATCGCATTGGCTCGTGATTTTGTCAAAGGATCAGCTGACGCGCCCACTTTCGTATCGAGGCGAGAAATTAATGTCCCATCCAGCGCATTCACCACAAAAATTGAGGCATTTCCCGTTGTTGACGCTGAACCATCCGCTTGGGTGTTGTTATAACCATTACCAAACACAGCTGCTTTCGTTCCATCTTTCAGCGTAACAATTGATGGCGTTCCGCCGGTATATCCAAGCTCAGGGTCTGTGAATTCCCAAAGTAAATTAGTTGTTGCAGTTGGGCTACTTAAATCAGTTAGATCAAGAGCATACACTGTTTGCCCACCCTGCCCCAACGTACCGATTGCAATCAACTTGGTCGTACCGCCTGATGTTACCTTGGTAAGGCTAATACCACCATTAACATAAAACTGGTGAGAATAGTTCTGTTTTGCCAGCGCAGCTACACTTGGATGATAACTATTTACCGCAGTTGGAATGCTCGGCATATAGGCAAATATTTCATTGCCAGTGGCTGCATCAAAGATATGCACCATGCCATCATTGGCGCCAACTATCACAAATTTACGTGAATCAGTAATGCTCGTACCAGATACAGGGGTTGAATCAACAATATCGCCTAACCGATGGTTACGGACTCTGAATTTTCCAGAATCGGTGCCCTCATTGGTCTTATCGCCACGTAAATAGTTGACCAAATTTTGTATATTGGTAGTGGTACTAGTCAAACTGGCATCAGCGAGCAAGGTTGTAATTTGAGCAGCAGATAGGGTTGATGTACTACCTGATGTAGTAGACGGGGCCCTAAGATCGACTTTATTCACCGTTGCGCCATTTTTGTAATAAGTGAATATTTTACGAGTTGCAACCGTAGCAACATCCAATTGAGAGCTTGCACTCCAGGTCGCATTAGTGGCTAAAACTCCATTACTATCTATCTGATAGGCCTTTATATCTCCCGTCCAATTATCACTATTGAACGATGTCTTATAGGCATAGGCTGTGCTGGATGTTGAGAGTATTGGACTACTGTAAGCTAACGCTGTCGTACTCTTAGATCCGGCAGCAATATTAGCGAACGCCTGCCCTAATAAAGTCGGCAGATTACTCATATTCGTTACCGGATAATAATTATCTGGCTGACCGGTAGAGAGACTATCCCATTCACCTGCGTCAGGAATATTTGTCGTATGCCCTGTTGTCGTCGAGTCTGTAAACCCACCCCATTTCGCAATATACCAGAGCGGGGATGGTAAAAAATTAGCCGCTGCACCTGATGCAGTAAATGTTCTAACTACATCCGTCTTAAAAGGCACAAAACCATCTTGTCCTGATTTGTTTTGAGCAATCAGCGCTTTTCTGGATAGATAATTAGTTGTAGATGGCGTATCGAGATAATACTTAACGTCGTTAGAACCAGCAGAATCATCTCCCACATCTAAATAGAGGCCATCTTTATCTGTGCCTGAAATAACATAGCCCGCATGTTGCACAATCCCTCCGGCAGCATAAGTACTTCTGGTGGTTAATGTTAAAACACCATTATTTACTGAATATGCATAGCGCACGATCAGATCCATATCATGATCAGCGCCTTGTTCAACGTCTTCAAAATTCACCCAGAATGAACCGCTGGTCTCACTTAGCGAATCGACATAATAATCAACAATTTGATTCGTTGGCTGAAAAGAACCTTCTGTAGCTAAAATACTTTGCCCACCGACTGATTTAGCCACAGGAACCATTGTCACAACATGACCATTAACGTTGATTTTAATTTGTGGTAACGGAGAAGATAACCCAACGACATGCGTGGTTAGACTCTGGATACTGCTATCGGTAGCATTATTTTTATGAATATCATTGATATGGGCAAAATAAGCAATGCCTGCAGAATAAAAGCTACCCTGTTGACCGGGGCCTTCAGGTGATAATCCACGAACAGCTGATAATGACGACACAGATTTAACAGTAGGCGCATTTCGCTCTGTAGCTGACCCGTCATCACCAATAAAATATGAGTTATTATTGATACCTTCATTAGAAGATATAATATCGGTACTGGTTGTTGCATTAAATGTTAAGCCAGAATAAAGCTCACCATTTTTACCATCATCCGTGTAGTTTACATCTTTGAAATTAGCGTTAGCGCCAGGAACTTGGTCCGAATCAAAATTTGGCGTCAAGCTATTAATAATAAGGTCAACCGGTTTTGAACACACTCCTGCTCCAGTAGCTGTAAATGGATCAGTCCAAGCAGTAACTTCATTTAATCCTAATGACGCATCAACCGATTGGTTATCCGTATATTTATATTCTGGCGTTGGCTGTAAGACCCAGGGCGAGATCGTGAACGTTTTATAACCAACATCAAGTCTTGATTGACGTAAAT
>ERZ650306.1948-NODE-1948-length-11056-cov-4.943460_pt1 | contig 11056 bp, 8 predicted proteins | sample MGYA00376242_ERZ650306 | MGnify/ENA primary metagenome ERZ650306 (study PRJEB26733, sample SAMN07839244) | wastewater metagenome | biome: urban; feature: wastewater treatment plant; material: waste water | place: USA: North Carolina | collected 2016-03-31 ...
GTCGTCCCGAAAAGGGCAGTTTCCGCCAGCGTGTGATTGTCTCCCACGTCGGCTTCGACCGTCCCACGGTGATTGTAACCGAAGGCTATGGAGCCGCCTATGCCCTCAACCCCAAGTATCGCGAGGAACTTTCAGAGTTGCTCGATGCCAACATGATTTTTGTGGAATACCGTTATTTCCTGGAATCCACCCCTGAGCCCAAAGACTGGCAATACCTCACCGCCGAGAATTCTGCCGACGACCTGCACGCCGTCCGCAACGCCTTTAAAAGCATCTATCCCGGCAAATGGATTGCGACCGGCATCAGCAAGGGCGGACAGACTACCCTGCTCTACCGCACGTTCTATCCGGACGACGTGGATATTTCCGTGCCTTATGTAGCTCCGCTCTGCTACGGGGCGGAAGACGGACGCCACGAGCCTTTCCTCAGGAAAGTGTCTACTCCGGAGGACCGCAAACGGATTGAGGACTTCCAGTTGGAAGTGTTGAAACGGAAAGCCGCACTGCTCCCCCGCTTTGAGAAATATTGCGATGAAAAAGGACTCAAGTTCCGTGCGCCCGTTGAAGAGATATACGACTATTGCGTGCTGGAGTATTCTTTTGCCCTTTGGCAGTGGGGAACTCCCGTCAGCAGCATCCCTGCCACCACGGCCTCGGACGATGAGATATTTGCCCATCTGCTCGACATCAGTAATCCCGACTACTTCATTGCCGACAGTCCCACAGCCTCATTCTTCGTGCAGGCCGCCCGCGAACTGGGCTATTACGGCTACGATACGAAGCCTTTCAAGAAGTATCTTTCCATCCAATCGAGCAAGGATTACCTGCATCGCCTCATGCTCCCCGAAGAGCTGAAAGACATGCCCTTCGACAAGACCCTAAGCAAGAAAATCACGAAGTTCCTGAAAGAGAATGACCCGAAAATGATATTCATCTACGGACAGAACGACCCGTGGACAGCTGCCGGAGTGACCTGGCTGAAAGGAAAGAAAAACATCCATGTATTCGTAGAGCCCGGCGGAAGCCATCGGGCACGCATCGGCACACTGCCCGAAGAGGAAAAGAAGCAAGTGATGGAGCTGATAAATGAATGGTTGAAACAATAAAAACGGATGGTCCGTGTGGCATGAACAGACCATCCGTTTACTCCTGACAGACCATCTGTTCAACCTCAACAGATGGTCTGTTTTTTTATTCTATAATTTGTGCATCCTCAATATCGTCCACTGCCTTTACTGAAGCATCCGGTGTCTTCGGGCGGCGACGCGTAAACTTGAACCAGTTCAGCAGTTCCGAAGCCGCATAGACCAGACTGCTGATACCGATAATGATAAATGCCGTGGAGCGTACTCCCGTAGGATTGAACAGCGCAACCAAGCCGGCAAGCAGAATCAATACCGGAACCACATAAAAACCTCCCGGTACCGGCATCCAGCGACGGGCAGCGGAAAGCGAGGCAATCTGTTGCACTCCTCCCATCACCAGGATAAATCCCAATACAAATGTCAGCAAATCGGCAAAGAAACCGGGCATGATAATCAGCCACAAGCCAAACAGCAGGCTGCCCACCCCCTCGATAGGGAAACGGCTGCGCATCTCCGTGCTCTGTGCAAAGTAGCCTATGATGCTGATAAGCGAAGGCACCAGGAAAATGACACCTATCGTAATCACAAAGTAATCACCCGCCTGGTCGGGAAACATCACCAGCACCAAACCGATAACCAGCGCACATATAGCACGCAAAAATGAATAACTTAATCCTTTCATGAGTCTATGTTTTTTTGCGAAGATACATCTTTATCCGAATAACTCCACACGAAAATCCCGAAAAATCAGTTTACATTCAGCCAGGCATTCATATCTTCGGCCACAAAGAGCCAGTATAATAACAATAGTACAGCAATAACTACGCCTATGGCAACTAAATGTTTTCTATTCATAGTTTGTTCCTTTCTTTTTTTGAATGAATATTCGTTTTTACTACACTTATAAGAACAATATTTCAAGAAAAATGTTCTTATCCAGGAAAAAAGTCATATTTATTTTGGCAGTTAAAACAAAGTGCTTATATTTGTCGCGAAAACGAAGACAGGCTGCACCTCAGCATAAAAAATGAACAAGTTCATTTTATTATACATTCGGTTTGCACTGTCTTTGCCCCCGATAAAACAAAAAAAGTCAATGAAAACAATGTTAGTAAATACATATTGGTGGTGGCACCCGTTACAACTCCGACAGTCGTAAGGGAGCAGCGCTCGTATGTATATATGTAATATATAGTAAAAAACAAAAAGAGCCCTGTCGCACCAAGCGACGGGGCTTTTTTCGTTTAAGCAATAATGCGTTTTGATTTCTGAAATAGTAAATAGTAAATCGTCAAATAGTAAATAACATGATGAATTTCTTAGTTGACAAAGAAGGTTATTACGGAGAGTTCGGCGGGGCATACGTTCCCGAAATCCTCCACAAATGTGTAGAAGAGTTGCAGAACACCTACCTCAAGGTGCTGCAAAGTGAGGACTTCAAGCGTGAATACGACCAGTTGCTGCGCGACTACGTGGGACGCCCTTCCCCACTCTACTTGGCACACCGCTTGTCCGAGAAGTACGGTTGCCGGATTTACCTCAAGCGTGAAGACCTGAACCACACCGGTGCCCACAAAATCAACAACAGCATCGGGCAGGTATTGCTGGCACGCCGCATGGGCAAGCGCCGCATCATCGCCGAAACCGGAGCCGGGCAGCACGGGGTGGCCACAGCCACCGTCTGCGCCTTGATGAACATGGAATGCATCGTCTACATGGGTAAGACCGACGTAGAGCGCCAGCGCGTCAATGTGGAGAAGATGAAGATGCTCGGCGCCACCGTCGTTCCCGTCACCAGTGGCAATATGACGTTGAAGGACGCCACCAACGAAGCCATCCGCGACTGGTGCTGCCATCCGTCGGACACCTACTACGTGATAGGTTCCACCGTCGGCCCGCATCCCTACCCCGACATGGTGGCACGCCTGCAGTCCGTCATCAGCGAAGAAATAAGGAAGCAGCTCCTTGAACACGAGGGACGCGAATGCCCCGACTACCTCATCGCCTGCGTAGGTGGAGGAAGCAATGCAGCCGGCACCATCTATCACTACGTCAACGACCCGCACGTGCAAATCGTCCTCGCCGAAGCCGGCGGAAAAGGCATTGAAACGGGAATGACAGCCGCCACCATCGCCCTCGGCAAGATGGGCATCATCCACGGCTCGCGCACCTACGTCATCCAGAACGAGGACGGACAGATAGAAGAGCCCTATTCCATCTCTGCCGGACTGGACTATCCGGGCATCGGCCCCATGCACGCCAACCTTGCCAAGCAGAAACGTGCCATCGTCCTCGCCGTCAACGACGATGAAGCCATCCGCGCCGCCTACGAACTGACCCGGCTCGAAGGCATCATCCCCGCATTGGAAAGTGCCCACGCACTGGGTGCGCTGGAGAAGATGAGGTTCAAGCCGACGGACGTGGTGGTGCTGACGGTGTCGGGACGGGGGGATAAGGATATAGAGACGTATTTGAGTGATGAGTGATGAGTTATAAGTGATGAGTTATAAGTGATGAGTTATTTGAAAATACGAGATACAATGAAATAAAATACAAGATACAATGAAACAATATGATTATAAAACAATCAGCCGCACCATGCTCGGTGACTTGCATACGCCGGTGAGCACGTATCTGAAGGTGCGTGACATCTTTCCGCAGAGCGCACTTATGGAGAGTTCCGACTATCACGGCAGTGAGAACAACCGTTCGTTCATCGCTCTGTGTCCGCTGGCTAGTGTCAGCATAGACCACGGCACGGCTATCTTCCGCCTGCCGGACGACAGCCGCGAAGAGCATCCCATAACCGATACATACCGGGTGGAGAATGCCTTGAACGATTTCCGCGCCCGCTTCCGCGTGGAGGGCGAATACAGCAATTACTGCGGACTCTACGGATACACCTCCTTCAATGCTGTCCGCTACTTCGAGAATATCCCCGTGAAGGACAGCCGCGAAGCTACCAACGATGCGCCGGACATGCTGTACATATTATATAAGTACCTCATCGTCTTCAACGATTTCAAGAATGAGATGCTGCTCCTCGAGATGCTGGCGCCCGGCGAGACCAGCGAACTGGACCAGGTGCAGAAGGCCATCCATAACCGTAACTACACCGCCTACGATTTCCGCGCCATCGGCCCCACCACCTCTCCGCTTACGGACGAGGAGCACAAGGCGAATATCCGCCGGGGCATCGCCCACTGTCTGCGCGGCGACGTTTTCCAGATAGTCCTCTCCCGCCGGTTCGAGCAGCGTTTCACGGGCGATGACTTCAAGCTCTACCGTGCCCTGCGCAGCATCAACCCTTCTCCCTATCTGTTCTATTTCGACTTCGGGGGCTTCCGCATTTTCGGCTCGTCCCCCGAAACCCATTGCCGCATCGAAGGCCGCCATGCCTATATCGACCCCATTGCCGGAACCACGAAGCGCACCGGCGATGCAGAGCAGGACGCCCTCAATGCCCGGTACCTGCACGACGACCCCAAAGAGAACGCCGAACACGTGATGCTGGTGGACCTTGCCCGCAACGACCTCTCCCGCAACTGCCGCGATGTAAAGGTGGACTTCTATAAGGAGATGCAGTATTACAGCCATGTCATCCACCTCGTCAGCCGTGTCAGCGGAACGCTCCGCGAAGAGGCCGACCCCGTCAAGGCCTTCATCGACACCTTCCCTGCCGGTACCCTGAGCGGCGCCCCCAAGGTACGCGCCATGCAACTCATCAGCCAGCTGGAACCGCACAACCGTGGAGCCTACGGCGGCTGCATCGGTTTCATCGGACTGAACGGCTCGCTGAACCAGGCGATTACGATTCGTACTTTTGTCAGCCGCAACGGTGTCCTCTGGTTCCAGGCAGGCGGCGGCATCGTAGCCAAGAGCAACGACGAGTACGAACTGCAAGAGGTGAACAACAAGCTCGGCGCACTGAAAAAAGCGATTGAGATGGCAGAGAAAATGTGAGTTCATGTACCATGTATAATGTACAAAGTACAATTTGCCATGCGGCGTACATTGCGCAGCTAAATGGTACATTGTACATTGTAAATAGTAAATAAATAGATGAAAACAGTTATCATAGACAATTACGACTCCTTCACCTACAACCTTGCCCATCTGGTGAAAGAGCTTGGCGCAGAAGTGGATGTGCTGCGCAACGATAAATTCCGGCTCGAAGAATTGGAGCCATACGATAAAATCATCCTCTCACCCGGCCCCGGTGTCCCCGAGGAAGCCGGACTGTTGCTGGATGTCATCCGCACCTATGCCGGACGGAAACCCATACTCGGTGTCTGTCTGGGCGAACAAGCCATCGGACAAGTGTTCGGCGGAAAGCTGGTCAATCTGGAAGAGGTGTTCCATGGGGTACAGACGGAGATAAGAATGAAGGGGGAAGGATTAAGGATTAGGGATGAAGGATTAGGGGGGAAGGATTATGAAGGTATTTCTCTCGAAGAAGACTATATCTTCTGCGGTTTACCCAATAGGATTCCCGTCGGACGATACCACTCCTGGGTAGTGGATACGAAGGACTTTCCCGAAGCGCTGGCCATTACCGCCATCAGCCCCGAAGGACAAATCATGGCGCTGAAACATCGGGAGTATGACATACACGGCATCCAGTTCCATCCTGAATCGGTACTGACACCCGACGGAAAAACAATCGTAAAAAACTGGCTTTTCAAATGAGGCACTTCAGAAAAAGAGTAAATTCAATCGTCAAATCGTAAATCGTCAAATCGTAAATAAAAAGATGAAAGCAATACTCACCCGTCTCTTCAACCACGAAGAGCTTACGTCGGAGGAAACCAAACAAATCCTCCTCAACATCACCAAGGAAATGTATCCTGAGGCGCAGATAGCAGCCTTGCTCACTGCCTTCCAGATGCGGAGCATCACTGTGGACGAGCTTATCGGTTTCCGCGAAGCACTGATGGAGACACGCCTTCCCATCGACTTCGCCCCCTATCGCCCCATCGACATTGTAGGTACGGGCGGCGACGGAAAGAACACCTTCAACATCTCCACCTGCGCTTGCTTCGTGGTGGCGGGAGCCGGCTACAAGGTTGCCAAGCACGGCAACTACGGAGCCACTTCCGTGAGCGGAGCCAGCAATGTCATCGAGCAGCACGGCGTACGCTTCACCAACAACCCCGACACGCTGAAACGCAGCATGGAGGAGTGCAACATCGCCTACCTTCATGCCCAGCTTTTCAATCCGGCGATGAAGTTTGTCGGTCCCGTACGCAAGACGTTGGGAGTGCGCACCTTGTTCAATCTGCTCGGCCCGTTGGTGAATCCATGCTGCCCGGCATACCAGCTGCTCGGTGTGGCAGACCTCTCGCAGATGCGCCTATACACCAACGTATTCTATAAACTCGGCATTGACTTTGCCGTGGTCAACAGCCTCGACAGCTACGACGAAATCTCCCTGACGGACGAGTTCAAGGTGATGACCCGCAACTATGAGCGCATCTACCGTCCGCAGGCCCTCGGCTTCAAGGATGCCCGTCCCGAAGAACTCTTCGGCGGCGTATGCAAGGAAGATGCCGCCCGCATCTTCGACAATATCCTTACGGGGCATGCCACACCTGCACAAACGCAATGCGTCATTGTCAACGCCGCCTTTGCCATCCAGGTGATGGAGCCGCAGAAAGAGATTGAAGAGTGCATCGCCATCGCACGCGAATCACTGGATAGCGGACGGGCGCTGGCGACACTGAAAAAATTTATCGAGATTAATAAATGAAGCAATGAAAGATATACTGTCCGAAATCATCGCCCATAAGCAAACAGAGATTGAACTGCAAAAGCAAACCGTCTCTCTGGAACAGTTGCAGGAGCAAGCCGGAATCATCATCCGGGAGAATGCGGCCCACCGCCGCAGCATGAAGCAGGCCCTTGCCGCTTCTTCTACAGGAATCATCTCCGAGTTCAAACGCCGTTCACCCTCCAAAGGCTGGATAAACGAGGCTGCCCGGGCAGAGGAAATACCCGCCTCCTACGAAGCCGCCGGCGCCGCCGCCCTCTCCATCCTGACGGATGAGAAGTTCTTCGGCGGTACGCTGCGCGACATCCGCACGGCCCGTCCGCTCGTCCGCATCCCCATTCTGCGCAAGGACTTCATCATCGACGAGTACCAGCTTCTGCAAGCCTGCATCGTAGGTGCCGACGCCGTATTGCTCATTGCCGCCTGCCTCAGTCCGGAGCAGTGCAGCACCCTCACCACCCAAGCCCACGAACTCGGGCTGGAGGTATTGCTCGAAATCCACAGCCCTTCGGAACTCTCCTATATAAATAAGGAGGTCGACATGGTCGGTGTCAACAACCGCAACCTCGGCTCTTTCGTCACCGATGTGGAGAACTCCTTCCGGATAGCCCGGCAACTGCGCGAAGCCACCCACGGACCGGCATCCCCGCTCCTTGTTTCCGAAAGCGGCATCTCCGACCCCGAAACCATCTGCCGCCTGCGTGCCGCCGGCTTCCGCGGTTTCCTCATCGGCGAAACCTTCATGAAAACAGCCAATCCGGGCGAAACCCTGAAAGAGTTCATCCAAGCCAGTCTCTTAATTGATAATTAAAAGTTGAAAGTTGATAATTGTAAATACAAAAGTCTCTCATACAGCGTTACATCGCGCAGCCAAATTGTAAATAGTAAATTGTAAATCGTAAATAAAATGTCTCCTCTCATCAAAGTATGCGGAATGACCGAAGCAGAAAACATCCGCAATGTAGAACTGCAAGGTGTAGATATGATTGGTTTTATCTTCTACCCCAAATCTCCCCGTTGTCTGTGCCAGATGCCCGGGTATCTGCCAGCCTGCGCCAAGCGCGTCGGCGTCTTTGTCAACGAAAGTAAGGAAAACATCCTGATGTATACCGACCGTTTCGGCCTGGACTACATCCAGCTGCATGGCAATGAAGCTCCCGAGTACTGCCGTTCCCTGCGCAATGCAGGCCTGCACCTCATCAAGGCTTTCTCTATCTTGCTGCCCAAGGACCTGCTTGCCGTATCTGCCTACAATGGTCTGTGCGACTACTACCTCTTCGACACCAAGACCCCGCAGTACGGCGGTTCCGGCAACCAGTTCGACTGGAACCTCCTGCACCGCTACAACGGTCCCACCCCGTTCCTGCTCAGCGGTGGCATCAACCCCTACAGCGTAAAAGCCCTCCGGGAGTTCCGCCATCCCTATTTCGCAGGTATCGACATCAACAGCCGTTTCGAGACGGCACCGGGAATAAAGGATGTGGAACGCATCTCAAACTTCCTGAAAGAACTCAAGGGAGGTACGATTTGACGATTTACTATTTACTATTTGGCTGCGCAATATACGCCACATGGCAAATTGTACATTGTACATGGTAAATAGTAAATAGTAAATAGTAAATTGTAAAATTGTAAATCGTAACATGCAGCATATAGTGCGCAGCCAAATAGTAAATTGTAAATTGTAAAATTGTAAATAGAAATAGTATGTTGAACCGCATTAACCAACTTTTCCAGGACAGCCCCAAGAATCTGCTGTCCATTTACTTTTGTGCAGGCTGTCCCAACCTCGACGGTACTGCCGACGTTATCCGTGCCCTCGAAAGAAACGGAGTCAGCATGATTGAAATCGGAATTCCGTTCAGTGACCCCATGGCCGACGGCATTGTCATCCAGAATGCCGCCACCCGCGCCCTGCACAACGGCATGTCCCTCCGTCTGCTTTTCGAACAATTGCGCGACATCCGTCGCGATGTCCGCATCCCGCTTGTCCTTATGGGATACCTCAATCCCATCATGCAGTTCGGCTTCGAAGCCTTCTGCCAGAAGTGCGTGGAATGCGGCATCGATGGCGTCATCATTCCCGACCTCCCTTTCCGCGATTACGAAGAGAGTTACAAAGCCATCGCCTCGAAGTATGACATCCGTGTCATCATGCTCATCACCCCCGAAACCAGCGAAGCCCGCGTCCGCGAAATAGACGCCCACACCGACGGATTCATCTATCTGGTGTCCAGTGCCGCTACCACCGGTGCCCAGAAAGACTTCGACACCCGGAAGCAAGCCTACTTCAAGAAGATAGAGGATATGAACCTGCGCAATCCACGCATGGTAGGCTTCGGCATCAGCAACAAGCAGACATTCGATGCCGCCTGCACCCATTCATCCGGTGCCATCATCGGCAGCCGCTTCGTCACGCTGCTCAACGAGAAGGAAGGAGATGCGGAAAAGGCTATCAGGCAGTTGAAGGAAGATTTGAAACAGTGAGCTTATTCAAATTTCATACAATATATTTTTCGCAATGAAAAAATAAAAGAGACAAAATCTGCAAAGACTTGTCTCTTTTATTTTCTCCCCATCTCATATTTCACTATCTTTGTGCCCGAAAAAAGCTCTAATACGAATATCATGAAAGTCGATTGCCCTTCCGTACTATTGATTTACACTGGCGGAACTATCGGAATGATAGAAAATCCCGAGACCGGTGCGCTTGAGAACTTCAACTTCGACCAACTGCTACAGCATGTTCCCGAACTGAAGCGCTTCAACTACCGCATCTCTTCCTATCAGTTCGACCCACCGATCGACTCTTCCGACATGGAGCCTTCCCTCTGGGCAAAGATTGTAAAAATCATCAACTACAACTACGACAATTTCGACGGCTTCGTCATCCTGCACGGTACCGATACGATGGCCTATACAGCCTCCGCCCTCAGTTTCATGCTCGAGAACCTTTCCAAGCCGGTCATCCTCACCGGTTCCCAGCTTCCCATCGGCACCCTGCGCACCGACGGGAAAGAGAACCTCATCACCGCCATTGAAATAGCCGCCGCCAAGCATCCGGACGGTACTCCTATCGTCCCCGAAGTGTGCATCTTCTTCGAGAACGAGCTGATGCGGGGCAACCGTACCACCAAAATCAATGCCGAAAACTTCAACGCATTCCGTTCATTCAACTATCCGGTACTGGCAGAAGCGGGTATTCACATTAAATACAATAATGTACATATCCATGTTAATAAGAGCAGGCAGGAATTAATGCCACATTATTTATTGGATACGAATATAGCCGTACTTAAACTATTTCCCGGTATTCAGGAGAACGTGATAGCCACGATTTTAGGAACGAAAGGTTTAAAGGCCGTCGTACTCGAAACATATGGCTCCGGCAATGCACCACGTAAAGAGTGGTTTATCCGCAGGCTCTGCCAAGCCAGCGCACAAGGGATTGTGATTGTAAATGTAACCCAGTGCAACGCCGGAATGGTGGAAATGGAACGTTACGAAACGGGATACCAGTTGTTGCAGGCAGGCGTTGTCTCCGGATATGACAGTACGACGGAATCTGCTGTGACGAAATTAATGTTCTTACTGGGACATGGATATACAGCGGACGAGGTGCGCGACCGGATGAACCGTTCGATAGCGGGAGAGATAATTCTGTAGGCTTCATCTATTTCTATTAGGCAGGGATAACTTATTTCTAATAAATTATCCCTATTTTTGTACCCTACAAGAAGAAAGGAATTTCGATGGCAAAAGAGAAAACCGTATATGTATGCAGTAATTGCGGACAGGATTCACCGAAATGGGTGGGTAAATGTCCGTCGTGTGGAGAATGGAATACGTATGTTGAAGAAATCGTACGGAAAGAACCCACTAACCGCCGTCCGGTGTCGGGCATTGAAACACAGAAGCCCAAGCCACTGGCACTTAGCGATATAGAGGCAGACGACGAGCCACGCATCAATATGCACGATGATGAACTGAATCGTGTATTGGGAGGCGGACTTGTACAGGGTTCTCTTGTCCTGATAGGCGGCGAGCCGGGAATCGGTAAATCGACGCTCGTCATGCAGACCGTACTGCACATGCCGGAAAAGAAGATTCTTTATGTATCCGGTGAAGAGAGTGCACGACAGCTGAAACTTCGTGCCGACCGTCTCTCTGACACTTCCAGCGATTGCCTGATCGTTTGCGA
>ERZ650306.1949-NODE-1949-length-11053-cov-10.197036_pt1 | contig 11053 bp, 14 predicted proteins | sample MGYA00376242_ERZ650306 | MGnify/ENA primary metagenome ERZ650306 (study PRJEB26733, sample SAMN07839244) | wastewater metagenome | biome: urban; feature: wastewater treatment plant; material: waste water | place: USA: North Carolina | collected 2016-03-31 ...
ACCAACTTACGACCGAGGATAAAACTAAAATCAACATCAAGGTTAAGCTACCTGACAACAAATTTATTGACGAACTTTTGAGTTTCTATAAGATGTATAGAATTTATGATACCAATTATATATTTCCCATTTTGAAAAAAGATAAATCTGAATATACTGATGACGAATTGAATAACAGGAAAGATTCTGTCAGAAGGTACTTCAATAAACAATTAAAAAAACTTCTTCAACTTTGCGGGATTGAAAAGACACTATCCCGTAAAGTGTGTAAGTAGAAAAGTTAGGCTTGGATTTTATAATCTGAGCCTTTTTTCAAAAATAAGCATAAATTGGTTTAAAACAATACCCCAATTTTGGATTGGCATTGACCATTTTTTGGTAGCTTCCTTTAAAGCAAGAAAAACCGACTTCAAGACTGCATCATCCGTAGGGAAAGACATTTTGTTTTTGGTATATTTTCTGATTTTTCCATTGAGATTTTCAATTAAATTAGTAGTGTAAATAATTTTACGGATTTCCAAAGGAAAGTCAAAAAACACGGTCAGTTCGTCCCAATTGTCACGCCAAGACTTGATTGCGTAAGCATATTTGGATTTCCATTTTTGGGCAAAATCATTCAGAGCTGCTTCTGCCGCCTGTTTATTTGGGGCGTTATAAATATTTTTCATATCGGCAGTAAAGTCTTTTCTATCTTTCCAAACCACATATTTACAGGCGTTTCTGATTTGATGAACTACGCAGATTTGAGTTTGAGATTCAGGGAAAACGCTGCGAATGGTCTGGGTAAATCCATTGAGATTATCGGTTGCCGTAATCAAAATATCTTCCACTCCTCGAGCTTTCAAGTCTGTTAAAACAGTCATCCAAAAACTAGAACTTTCGTTCTTTCCAAGCCACATTCCAAGAACTTCTTTCTTTCCATCACGGTTTAAACCTACTGCTAAATAGATGGTTTTGTTGATAATTTTTGAGTTTTCACGAACTTTAAAAACAATTCCATCCATCCAAACAATTAGATAAAGCTCTTCTAATGGTCTGTTTTGCCAACTCACTACTTCGCTTGCGACTGCATTGGTAATTCTGGAAATGGTGGAAGTAGATACTTCAAAATCATACATCTCACGAATTTGCTCCTCAATATCGCTCACGCTCATTCCTTTAGCATAAAAGGATATGATAATATTCTCCAAACCATCGATAATGTTGTGCCTTTTGGGAACTAGGGCAGGTTCGAAACTTCCTTCTCTGTCTCTGGGAACTTTGATCTGGGATTCACCAAAAGAGGATTTTATTTTTTTGGTTCCGTGTCCGTTACGATAGTTTCCTGTGGTCGTTTTTTCGTGTTTCTCGTTGTCGAGATGTGCATCGAGTTCGGCATCGAGCATGTGTTCTACTGCTCGTTTGTGCATTTGTTTGAAGAATGATGTTAAATCTTCTCCGTTCTTGAAAGATTTGTAGAAATCCTTGTTGTTTAGTAAATCTTCTTTGTCGATCATAACTGTATAAAGTTTAAAAATAGTAAAAAGTTATTTGGCTTCGCCACTTCGTTAGGTTTCCGAAAAATTTTTTGAGCTTTTAAGGGCTCAAAATTTTCCAGAATAACTTTTCTACTTACACAGTTAGTGGGACATAAAAAAAGCACCAACCTAGGTTGATGCTTTTAGTATCGTAACAGAATAACTATTCTTAACTATTAACTATTCTTAAGTGCTTCAGCTCCTGATACAATTTCAAGAATTTCATTGGTAATAGCAGCTTGTCTAGCTTTGTTATAGAAAATTACCAAGTCATTTTTAAGAGCTTGCGCGTTATCTGTTGCTTTGTGCATCGCCGTCATTCTGGCACCGTGCTCAGAAGCAATAGAATCCAAAACTGCTTTATAAACCTGTGTTTTTATAGATTTAGGAATTAAACTTTCGATAATTTCTATTCTACTCGGTTCGAAGATGTAATCACTATTAGCAACAATACCTGTGTTTTCCGGCATTTCAATAGGCAATAGTTGTTCAGTTTTTACTTCTTGTGTAGCAGCGTTGATAAATTTGTTATAAATTAGATATACCTCGTCAAATTGACCTTCTTTAAAAGCTTTCATTACTTTAGAAGAAACTTTAGATACTGCTTCGAAACTCATATGATCAAAGATGGCACTTTGATTGTCATATACCGTTCTGCTTTTTTTAACAGCATCGAAAACTTTTTTCCCGATAGTTAAAACTTCTACCTCTACAGGTGTTGTAGAGATTTTATGATTAAGCTCTTTTACAATAGAAGAGTTGAAAGCACCTGCCAAACCTCTGTTAGAAGTTACCGCAATAATTAGTACTTTTTTCACCTCTCTTTTTTGAGCAAAAACCGAAACATTTTCAGAATCTGAACTTGCACTTACATTCTGAATAATTTCTTGAAGTTTTTCGGAGTAAGGTCTTAGCATCACGATAGCATCTTGCGCTTTCTTAAGTTTCGCTGCCGAAACCATTTTCATAGCACTTGTAATCTGCATCGTAGATGATATCGATGTAATTCTACCTCTAATTTCTTTTAAATTTGCCATAATTTGTTTAGTTGTTGGTTGTCGGTTGTTGGTTGTTAGTTTTAGAAAATTCTGTCAACTATCAACCAAAAACCATCAACTAATATTAATTGTACTTCGCAGCTAAATCTGTAGCTACTTGTTTTAGAACTCCTGTTAATTGGTCGTCTATTTTACCAGCTTTAAGAGCAGCCATCACTTCTGGATGTTTGTTTCTTAAGAAATCTACATATTCTATTTGGAATTCTTTTACCTTTCTGATAGGAACGTTTCTTAATAAATTTTCTGTTCCTGAATAGATCATTGCTACTTGTGCTTCTACTGGTAGTGGAGAGTTCACAGGTTGTTTCAAGATTTCTACGTTTCTTTCTCCTTTAGAAATTACTGCAAGAGTAGCTGCGTCTAAGTCTGAACCAAATTTAGCAAATGCTTCTAATTCTTTATACTGTGCCTGGTCTAATTTAAGAGTACCAGATACTTTTTTCATTGATTTAATTTGTGCGTTACCACCAACTCTAGATACAGAGATACCTACGTTAATTGCTGGTCTTACCCCAGAGTTAAATAAATCTGATTCTAAGAAAATCTGACCATCTGTAATAGAGATTACGTTGGTAGGGATATACGCAGATACGTCTCCTGCTTGAGTTTCGATGATTGGCAATGCAGTAAGAGATCCACCACCTTTTACCATTGGTTTTAAGGTATCTGGCAAATCGTTCATTTGTGCAGCAATGGTATCATCTTTAATTACCTTAGCAGCTCTTTCTAATAATCTTGAGTGAAGGTAGAATACATCACCAGGATAAGCTTCACGACCTGGTGGTCTTCTTAATAATAGAGAAAGCTCACGGTAAGCAACTGCTTGTTTAGATAAATCATCATAAATGATTAAAGCAGGTCTTCCTGTATCTCTGAAATATTCACCAATTGCAGCACCTGCCATAGGAGCATATACCTGCATTGGAGAAGGATCTGAAGCGTTTGCAGCTACTACTACAGTATATGCCATAGCTCCTTTATCTTCTAAAGTTTTTACAATTTGTGCAACTGTAGAACCTTTTTGACCTACTGCTACATAGATACAAAATACTGGTTCACCAGCATCGAAAAATTCTTTTTGGTTAAGAATAGTATCAATAGCAACAGTAGTTTTACCTGTTTGTCTATCACCAATAATTAATTCTCTTTGTCCTCTTCCGATTGGGATCATAGAGTCAATCGCTACGATACCTGTTTGTAGTGGTTCATTTACCGGTTGACGGAAAATTACACCAGGTGCTTTTCTTTCTAGTGGCATTTCGTAAAGCTCACCAGAGATAGGTCCTTTACCATCAATAGGATTACCAAGAGTATCTACTACTCTACCTAGCATTCCTTCTCCTACTCTGATAGAAGAGATTCTTTGTGTTCTTTTTACGGTATCTCCTTCTCTTACTTTTTTAGATTCTCCTAGAAGGGCAACACCTACGTTGTCTTCTGCAAGATTCAATACAATACCTTCAATACCTCCTTGAAATTTTACCAATTCTCCGTATTGTACATTTTCTAAACCGTAAACAAGCGCAATACCGTCACCGATTTGTAATACTGTACCTACTTCTTCTACGTTTGATTGCGTATCAAAATTGGCCAATTGTTGTTTTAAAATTGCTGAAACTTCAGCCGGATTTATTTCTGCCATTTTATGGTTGTTTTAACTTAATTTAATTGAAATTCTTTTTTTACAAGGCTTAGCTTAGTTTTTACAGAAGCATCTACCTGTTGGTCTCCTACTCTTAGGATATAACCACCAATAATTTCTGGATTTACCACTACTTTTAGGTCATAGTTTCTGCTATGGTCTATAAGTGTAGTAGATTTTATAATTTCGTCTGTGTTTGCTTTAGAAAGTTCTGTAGCCACTGTAAGAGTAATTCTCTGTACTCCTTGTAAATCTTCTACTTTGTTGATGTATTCTTGTGCAATACCTTGCAGATGACTTTCTCTACCTTGTTTGATGACAAGGGTAATCAAATTCTGAGCTACAGGCGAAAAATTAACGAAAACTTCTGTTGCCACCGCAATTTTCTTTTTTGCATCTATAATAGGTGAAGCAAAGAAATTTTTCAATTCCTTAGAATCTTTCATAATCTTTACCACATCTTTCATCTCTGCAAATATAGTTGCAGTATTACCTGACTCCTGTGTGAAATCAAGTAAACCTTGTGCGTATCTTTTTGCTACTTTAGATGTAAGCATTGTTAGTTCTGATTAGGTTGTTTAAGGATATTTTCTACCAACTGATTGTGAGCATCTGTAGTATCTAGTTTTTGCTTTAAGATAGATTCTGCAATTTGTACCGAAAGAGAACCGATTTGGTTTTTAATTTCAGCTACAGCAGCAGATTTCTCAGCAACGATAGATTGTCTTGCTTGTGCAATCATTTTATCACCTTCTACTTTAGCAATATCTTTAGCATCAGAAACTATTTTTTCTTTAATTTCTCTAGCTTCTTTTAGGATAGCATCTCTTTCTGCCTTAGCTTCTCTGATGATTCTTTCGTTATCAGATTTTAGCTGTGCCATTTCTTCTTTTGCTAACTGTGCTTGGTTGAGAGCGTCAATGATATTCGTTTCTCTCTCATTAATAGAGTTAAGAATCGGTTTCCAAGCGAACTTTCCTAATAAAAGCAAAAGCACTATGAAGATAATAGATTGGATGATAAACAATCCTGATGAAAATTGACTAATTAATTCCATATGTAGATTAATGTTTTTTAAAATTTTGTTTAAAAAATCACTGACTGTAAGCAACCCTTACAGCCAATGATGTTTTTTAGTTTTCGCTTACAGCGAACAATGCAGCAAACGCAACCCCTTCGATAAGAGCCGCAGCAATAAGCATTGCAGTTTGTAATTTACCTGATTGCTCTGGTTGTCTTGCGATAGCTTCTAAAGCAGAAGCACCAATTTTACCGATACCGATACCAGCTCCGATAACTATTAAACCAGCACCAACGATTCTAGGAATGTTCATAATATATAATTTTAAAAAAATTGTTTTAATTAATAACTATTAGTGAGCATGTTCGTGCTCGTGGTCTTGAACTGCCATACCAATAAATAATGCAGATAGCATAGTAAAGATATAAGCTTGTAAAAACGCCACCAATACTTCTAATAAATAAATAACCAAAGTAAGTGCAGGAAATGCTACTCCAGCTACTACGTTTTTAAAGAAGTAGATTAAACCTATTAAACTCATTACTACAATGTGACCAGCAGACATATTTGCGAAAAGACGAATCATTAATGCAAATGGCTTAGTTAATGTTCCTAATAGTTCTATTGGTAATAAAATTAATTGCATAGGAAAAGGAACGCCTGGCATCCAAAAAATATGCTTCCAATAGTCTTTGTTTGCTGAAATATTGGTAATAAGATAAGTGAAAATTGCTAAGAAAAAGGTAATCGTAATATTACCCGTTACATTTACTCCAAAAGGCATTAACCCGATAACATTCAAAAACAGAATAAAGAAAAATACGGTTAATAAATACCCCATAAATCTTCTGTATTTATGCCCTATATTTGGAATAGCTATATCATCTCTAATGAAGATAATTAAAGGTTCAAATAATTTAGCTGCTCCAGATGGCACTAAAGACTTTTTGTAAGACTTAGCCATTCCACCGAAAATCACCAACATTAATACAGAAACCAATATAATCATCAAAACAGATTTAGTGATAGAAAGATCTAATGCTACTTTTTCTACCGTTGGATGGTGATGCTCGTCTAATTTCAAATCACCCGTTGCGTCTGTTTTGTATATTTTTTCGTGGAAAAGTCTGTAATAATTCCCGTTGCTTTCTACCAAATTTTCAGCACTTTTACCTTCCATATTCACATGAGAAAAATTATTTTTATTACTCATAAAAAAATGAAAACCTCCATCATAAATAATTACAGGAAGCGGAAAACCAATGTGATGACCTTCTTTATCTACCATAATGGTAAAATCATGCGCATCTAGCAAGTGGTGCTGAATAAATTCTTTATTCTCTTTAGCAATCTTTTCTTTCTCAGAAAGTGGCTTCGCTTCTGCGTGTTCTGTAGCATGATGTTGCTCAGGAGCAGCAGCTTCCTGATTTCCAAACGCGAAAGATAAGGTAAAAATGGTACTAATTATAAGTGCTGTTTTCTTAAGCATTAGAGTCTTTTTTTTAGTTGTGCAAAAATATAACATTTTTTCCGAGTATAAAAGAAAATATTTAATGTTTTTTTTCTTGGTTTAATAATTGAATAGTGTAGTACGTAAGTAGCCCTGTAAGAACGAAATACGGGATTATAAAGTGAAATTTATAATGAGGTACTACTTCAAAATTCAACTTCATTCTTATCAGATACATTAACATAAATTTCAACAAAATAATTCCTATAAAAGAAAGTCCTAAAAACTCTGGAACTGTTCTTTGGATAATATTAATTACCGTAACCAGCATTAAAAACATCAAACTTAAAAATAAGTAAAATTGAATTAATAGCTTAGGTGCTAATTGCTCAACTTGTGTCCATATAATAAGATGTATCATAAAGGTAAGCACAAATCCCACCCAAATCACACTATTTCTTATTTGACTCTTCTTCTCTATTGATTTCATTTAATCTTTTTAAGGTTACATACATTGATAGGCACAAACCTCCAAAACCTATCGCTACGGTTAACAATTTGGTTTTCAAGCCATAATACTCACTTATTTTATTGCCTCCCCAAAATGAAATGGCTATAATAAACAACATCTGAAACACTATGGTAGAATAAATCCCATACTTTCTAAGTGGATTTTCGTTGTAAGGCTTTTCCTCCATAAACCTGATTTTTGCAAAAATAGATAAAAGTCTATACATCAATTACAAAATATGACAAATATCATATTGTTAAAAAATATCACAAAATAATTGAATTAAATGGGCAAAGGAAACCACAAAACAATTCTACTAGAGCCAATAAAAAATATTTTATATTTGTACAAATTACACAAATATGAAAAAAACATCAAAATTTATTTACTTCTTGTTACTGATTTTACCAATAGGTACTTTTGCCCAATCCAAAGAAGACACCTCTGCTTGGCTTAATGCTTACGCTTCTGATCTTCTGGGATATTTTAACAACGGCGCTAATGAATTCTCCGTAACCAAAGAAGGTCTCATTACCAAAAAAACTGGATCTGTAAATGCTGATGGCGTTATCCTGCTCTCAGAAAACACTTCTTTTAATGCAAAAGACCTCATAATTTCAGATGTTAAATGTACACCTGATGGCAGCAATTATATGTTTACCTTACAAACCAACGGAAACAAAATTAAAACATACAACGGGACTTTAGTCCCAAAAATAGAAATATTCTCTCTCTCATCAGATATCACCAGATGCGAACGTGTAATGAAAGCTATTTTTATATTTGCAAAAAGGATGCAAGACGAAAAAACACAATAATTTTTCTAGCTTTTTACAAAAATTAATAACTTTGCACTATAGGAAATGGTGTTCTTCCTAACCCAAACCGCTCTTCTAGAGCTGATGACGCCTGATTATGAATGATTATGTTTAATACTTTTAATCAGGAAGTTATATGTCTAAAAACAAAACCAAAAAATCACACATCCAAAAAATTAATCTCTACAGAGTTCTTTTTTTTAGGAAATACCCTGCCTTGCCTTATATCATCAAATGGTTGATGATAAGTGCTATTGTAGGAATAGCTGTAGGTTCTGCTTCTGCTGGATTTCTCATTTCCCTTAATTGGGTTACAGATTTTAGAGAAAATCATCTTTGGCTCATTGCGTTACTTCCTATTGGTGGATTTCTGATTGGCTTATTGTATTATTACTTAGGAAAAGATATAGAAGCAGGCAATAATTTATTGATAGACAGTATTCATAATCCCAAAGAAATTATCCCTTTTAAGATGGCTCCTTTTGTATATATTGGGACTATTGCTACTCACTTTTTTGGTGGCTCTGCTGGTAGAGAAGGTACTGCGCTCCAGATGGCAGGTGCTATAGCAGACCAATTGACCAAACCTTTTAAACTCAATAACCAAGAAAGAAAAATTCTACTTATTTCTGCCATAGCTGCAGGTTTTGGTTCTGTATTCGGAACGCCATTAGCTGGTGCTTTATTTGGTTTAGAAGTTTTTTTGATTGGTAAAATAAGATATAATGCAATTTTTCCTGCGTTTGCATCAGCTATTTTAGCAGATTTGGTGACTAATCTTTGGCATGCAAAACACACGCATTATGCTATTGATATTATTCCAAAATTAGAAGCATTGCCCATTTTGTATAGCATTTTAGCGGGAATAGCCTTCGGATTGTGTGCTGCATTATTTAGCAAAACCATTCATTTCGTTACCAAAATATTCAAATCTAAAATTACATTTCCACCATTTCGACCTGTGGTAGGCGGAATAATAGTGGCAGCTCTGGTTTATGCGATGGGAACCACCAAATATATTGGCTTAGGAATTCCTACCATTATAGAATCTTTCGAAATACAAGAACCTTTTTATGTTTTTGCACTCAAAATAGCATTTACCATTATTACACTATCTGCTGGTTTCAAAGGAGGCGAAGTTACCCCTCTATTCTACATAGGTGCCGCGCTAGGCAGTGCATTATCTATATTTATACCGCTTCCTACGGCATTATTAGCAGGAATGGGATTTGTAGCTGTTTTTGCAGGAGCTACCAATACACCTTTGGCATGTATGATGATGGGGATAGAACTTTTCGGGGCAGAAAGTGGTATTTATATTGCGATTGCGTGTGTAGTTTCTTATCTACTATCTGGGCACAACAGCATCTACGGAAAACAAATTATTGGTGAAGCTAAAAACACTCGTTTTATCAATCACGAAGGCAGGTCAATAACAGATAAATATCAACCATAAAAAAGAGACACAGAAATAATTCTATGCCTCTTTAGATTTTGTTTATAAAAGAAGACTATTTTTTAGCTTCTTCTACAGATACTTTTCTGAATTCTTTGAAAAGTTTGCTTAATTCTAAAGCAGATTTTCTAGCTCTAGTACCAGCAGCTTTATTTCCTTTTTCCGCTTGTTGCTGAGCTTCTTTAGCAAATGCTTCGAACTCTGCATTGATTTTTTCGATCAATTCTTTCATAAGTTTAAAAATTATAATGTTAGTGGGCTGCAAATATATAATAATATACCAATTGTAGGTCATATTTTTCAATTATTTTATAAACAAATATCAACTTTAAACACATTTACACCTATATTTTGAGAATTTTCACCCATTTTTGAAATGAATTCATCTTTTAAAAAGAACTTCATCATATTTATTCATAACTTTCGTTGTAGAAAAAAGGTCTCTTCATAAGGCTTCAATTATATATAATTTATGAAAAAACTTAAAGTTTTTATTCTAATTTTACTGTGTACATTTACATTGGGAAATCATTTAAAATGTCAAGAATTAAAAATAGACAGCACGAAATTAACAAAGAAAGACTCATTAAAAGCCGAAAAACACAATCTCTATGCTTTTAGCTACAAAAAACTGATTATCCCCAGTGTACTGATTGTATATGGTATAGCTAGTCTAGAAATAGACGGACTAAAACAACTCAACCTTTCTACACGATATGAAATCTCTGAACATCAACCCGACAAGATAAAATTAGACAATTACACCCAATATCTACCTGCCGTAATGGTATATGGTCTCAATTGGGCAGGGATAAAAGGAAAGCACAACCTAAAAGACAGAACCATAATCTATGCTACATCTCAGTTAATTGCCGCTTCTATGGTTGTCCCATTAAAACACATAACCAAAGAAGAGAGACCAGATGGTTCTAATTTACAATCTTTTCCATCAGGGCATACTACCACTGCATTTTCATCTGCGCAGTTTTTATATAGAGAATATAGAGACACCAATTTTTGGTTGAGCATTTCTGGTTATCCTATTGCCATTTTCACAGGTGTATATAGAGCACTTAACAATTAACATTGGGTAGGTGATGTTGTAGCTGGTGCAGGTTTTGGTATTTTATCTACAGAAATTGCATATTGGCTATACCCCAAAATAAACCTATGGTTCTCTAAAAACAAAAAAGATTCGGCTTTTCTCATCTCTCCTTTTTATCAAGACCAAGCTTTTGGATTAGGTTTCTTTAAAAGATTTTAGAAAATCATCTTTTAAACCCTCCTCAACTGCCTTTGTTATTTCTTTTCCTACAGCACGTAAGTTTTGAATTGCTTTGGCTACGCCGAATCGCCTTGCTTTCCCTTTGCTAGATTTCATTTTTCAGTATCTTTGGGATACAAAACAACCTACTTTTCTGAAAGAAACAATAGATCTACGTTGTGAATTGCTTTCATTTTTCAGTATCTTTGGGATACAAAACAACTCCATAAGTTTGCTCCCAAATAAAACGATGGTTGTGAATTGCTTTCATTTTTCAGTATCTTTGGGATACAAAACAACAAAATATATATACAAG
>ERZ650306.1952-NODE-1952-length-11036-cov-4.380657_pt1 | contig 11036 bp, 10 predicted proteins | sample MGYA00376242_ERZ650306 | MGnify/ENA primary metagenome ERZ650306 (study PRJEB26733, sample SAMN07839244) | wastewater metagenome | biome: urban; feature: wastewater treatment plant; material: waste water | place: USA: North Carolina | collected 2016-03-31 ...
TTTATGAAGTACGGTCTGTATAATCACTTCACTTTATTTTCGTATATATAGGATACGGTAATAAAGTGAAGCGGTTTTACATTCTCTGCAATCGCTTCGCTTTATCCTTAATATATAGACCTGCCGAATAAAGTGAAGTGATTACAGGTTAGACGGTCTAATAGTGAAAGTCCGGCTTGAACGTGTATTTCCTGCCGTTCTCCTGTACTATCATCCGTTTGTTCCGGAGCATGGTGATAAGTGATACCGCCTTTTGATGGTTCAGTTTTACACCTACTGACATATAAGACTTGATTAAGGCGGTTTCCAGATCCTTGTAGCCGTATTCCTCTTTCAGTCCGAAAGCCGCTTCCAGTGCTATGCGGTGCTGCTGTTCGCTAATATGTCTGTAAGGGTCAAACTTTTCCTCTTCCGGTCTTCCGGGTTTCTTCGCTTCGGGTCTGTACCCCTCTATGAGTTCAGGCAATGCATTGTCGTTGATACGGAAAGCGAAAGGCTCGAAATCCATTGCCCGGATGTGCATGGCTGAAACATTGCTTATATCCCCGTTGCTCTTGTCCTTTTCCACCAGCAGAACGGTTTCCGCCTTGTTGTTCAGCTCCGTACCGATATGCCCTCTTGCGTTTTCATCGCCTTTGTTCTGGTGGAGTATCGTATGGATGTGTATCTGCCTGTCATCCGTCCACTGCATCAGTTTGGATATAATGCGTGTCGATTCTCCCGGACTGTTGATGTCATATACCATATCACGGATGCCGTCTATGATTACAAGCCCTATGTCCGGTGTATTATAGATAGCCTGTTCGACAATCCTGATACGCTGTTCGGGCGTGTATTTCCTCAAAGCGAGAAACTCCAGATGTTCATTGTCCCTGTCATCAGGAAGACCAGCAAGCCGTAAAATACGTTTCATGACTTTCAGACAGTGATAATGGCTTTGTTCCGTGTCCACATAAAGAATCTTCCTTTTTTCTTCCGGTAGTTCCGCAACATACCGCAGTACCGTACCGTTTTTCAATGCGGCGGCTACGATAGCCGATACATTGAAAGTCTTTTTACTCTTGGCTTTGCCGATGGATGCACTGAAATTGCCCAGTGTACCAATGACCGAACCTTGCACTTTTAGAATCTCAGGTGCTTTCTCGTAGATTTTCGACAGGCTCAGGCGTGAAGCTTGCCAAAGGATTATTGCCTGTTCTGCCGAAATCTCCTTTATTTCTTTCATATAGTCCATAAGCATACCTCCCATTATTTCCGTCCTCCTGTTTTCTTCCCGGCAAGCTCAAGAGCCAATTCCGCATCTACGATAATCTTGCGCCCTATCTGGGTAATCGCCTTGTCTATCTTACCGCTTTTCTTTATGCGGTTGGCAGTGGGCAGACTGCACCCGAACAGTTTGGCTATACCGAGTATTCCGTACACATACTTCTTTTCCGTGTCTGTAACGGGTTGCGGCAATGCTTCGGCCTGACCTGAAGCGTGCTTACTCAGGAATATGAATTCTTCGCCTGTCATCTGCCAGACGGGTTTTGATAATAATTCTTGGATATTTGTCATCGTCCAATCTATTTAGTCGTTAAACAATCAGCCCTGCGCACTGGCTGTTATTTCTGTTCTCGAACGATGCAAAATTAGGTAGGGTTATGAGTGGTAAGGATGGGGACGGTACAAACTGAATATCATTGTATCTTATTGAATATCAGAAAACAAAAATACCACTCAAAAATTATTTTGAGTGGTAAAAGTGGAACTTTCGTAAAGTATCAGGATATATCACGGATTATCTGAATATATGTTCCATTTCCTTGGCGAAATTTTGGTTGCTGTCACTGGGGAAATCTGAAACAGGCTCCTTGTACTTGGATTTGTAGTAGCTGTCGTCAATATCCAGCAGTTTCAGTATTCTGTCTTTCCATTTGTCCCTGTCCTGTTTGGAGAGTTTCTCGCTCATCAGGAATATCAGATAGCATACACGTATTTTCTCTCTCGGTTTTATTTTCAGCTTACAGTTGCAGGGGTGAAGATTCATATTGGCATAGAAATCCAGTGCGGAAATTTCTTCGAACTGTTCTCCTATGCACACCTCATGAATGAGCGAAAGTAATTTCATGCTGAAATATTCCTGTTGTTCTTCTGTCGTTTCCTGCTGACTGATTGGCTCGCTTGATTTATTCTCTTGCTTTCCGTCAGGAATGTATTTCTTCAATATATCCAGAAAAAGGCAGCTTTGACGGTATATGTCCGCACAACAGTTCTTCATATATTGGAATGCCTCTGTTCTTGTAGCCTTTTGCTGGTCATAGAGTTTGTTCAGTTTGGCTTTTTCCCTGTCATATTCAGCCTTGCAGCGTTCATATTCTTTCTCTGCCTGTTTTTCCTCTTCGGCTGTATGCTCCCTGTAACCAATGGAATCATACCTGTTGTTGGCTTCATTCAGCGGCTTGCTCAGACTTCTTGTAACATCCAGCTGGGCTTCAATTTCCTGAGAATACCTTTCCATGTGCTGATAGCAAGCACGTTCTATGGCTCTGTCACTTAACGGGCGTATCTCATAAGCCTGTATGCTCTTTTCTATTTCAGTTTTCAGGCTGTTGAGTATCAAGGTGTATTGCTCTTTTTGCTTGTCAAGCACCAGTTCAAGGATAGCGGCTTCAAAGGATTTCATGTCATTATACTCCTGATAGAAATCCGATATGAATTTCTGCCTGTCAAAAGAAAAAGCGTAATTATCTATATAGTCTCTGTATATTCTGTTGAGTTCTCCATATTGGGGAATCATCGTCTGTATCTTTCCTGCCATATACTTTATATTATGGGTTCTTGTCCTTGTCAAGGAATAAGGTCAGTTCTTCTTCCACTTCTTCTATACTCGGTAGGGCAGATTTCAGATTTTCGGGTACTGCCTTGCTCAATTGATAGTCGCTGATACCTATCGGCTGGTCATATCCAGCCAAGGCATATTGTGCCACGACCTCATCCTTACCCCTGCACAGCAAAAGACCGATGGTCTTGTTATCATTTTCTCCCCTCAGTTTATCATCTACAACATTGATATAGAAATTTAACTGCCCTGCATATTCCGGTTTGAATGGCGTTGCTTTCAATTCCACGACAACATAGGCATGGAGCTTGATATTATATAGGATCAGGTCGGCGAAAAAGTCACTGTCCCCAATCTGGAAATGTTTTTGTCTGGCAACAAAAGCAAAGCCGTTACCCATTTCCAGCAAGTAACGGGTAACGTGCTTAACCAACTGTTCTTCTATATCCCTTTCGTCAGCCTTTTCCTTTGCTCCTGCCAAGTCAAAGATATACGGGTCTTTTAACAGATAATTGGCAAGATCGCTTTGAGGTGCCGGAAGTGTGGCAGTGAAGTTGTTTACCTTGTTACTCTTGATTTGTCTGTCATACAGATTACTTTCAATCTGCATTTTCAGCACATTACTGCTCCAACCCATTTCTACAGATTGTTTCATATACCAATACCTTACGCCCAATGGTAGCGGATTATTGAGTATGACCATATGGCTTGCCCAATTTATTCTTGCAATCGGTGACGCCAAGAATAAATCTTCTATATCCTCTATTTTTATTTTATAGATGGTTGCTACTGTTTTTGCTACATTCTGAAATTGCGCAGGAACCTCCTGCGTAATTTCTAAAGATTGATTATCAGCTGATTGTATTTGCGCAGTAAGCTCCTGCGTAAATTGTCCGCTATTGAGCTTAAGGACTTCATTAGTAATGTTTTGAATATTTGGGACCGACAGTATTGAATCTGCTTCAATAAAACTACGAAGTACATTTAACGGATATAAACGGGCAAACTGGCACATATAAGTAAGATTACGTTCCGAATATCCCTTCTTTTCAGGATAATTGAATCTGATTGCCTGTGCCAATTTTTTGATAATTTTACCACCCCACCCATGTAGGTGTTGGTGGTACAGTATATAATTCCCCATTTTCCAGTAATGGAACAACATCTGGGCATTGGCTGCGGTAATGAGTCGGACTTGTGCCTGTTCTATTTCCGAACCGACAGCATGGACAAAGGCATCAAAATGACCTTTCTTTATATTATGTTCGTTGTTATTTTCCATATCACTAACTATTACTTAACAAAGATAACTCTAATAATGGATAATCTGTGAAACTGACTGATACTTTTAGAGTTGGTTAAACTTGTTCATTGCATTGGCCTTAATATCGTCTGCTATGTCAATGTAAGGCTTCATGGCTTTATAATCACTGTGTCCTGTCCATTTCATTACAACCTGTGCCGGAATACCGAGAGCCAGCGCATTACAGATGAATGTTCTTCTTCCTGCATGAGTACTGAGCAATGCGTATTTCGGGGTAACTTCATCTATGCGCTCATTCCCTTTATAGTAGGTTTCACGTATAGGTTCGTTAATTTCTGCCAGTTCTCCCAGTTCTTTCAGATAATCATTCATTTTCTGATTGCTGATAACAGGCAATGCCATGTGGTTTTCAAAATGGATGTCCTTGTATTTTTCAAGTATGGCTTTACTGTACTTGTTCAGTTCAATACTCAGACTATCTGCCGTTTTAACGGTGGTGACTTCTATATGGTCGGACTTGACATCACTTCTCTTTAGGTTACGAACATCTGAATAACGCAGACTGGTAAAGCAACAGAACAGGAAAACATCCCGGACACGTTCCAGATACTGTTTGTCTTTGGGTATCTGATAGTCTTTTAGTCTGTTCAACTCTTCCCATGTCAGGAAGATTACCTTCTTGGGGGTGGTTTTCAATTTCGGTTTGAACGTATCGTATGCTATATTCTGGTGATAGTCTTTCTTGAAGCTCCATCGCAGGAACCATTTGAGGAATCCCATTTGTTTACCGATGGTACTGTTTCTCATGTCTTTTTTGTCACGCAGGAAATTGATATACTCGTTCAATCCGAACTCATCGAAATATTCAAAGGTCACATCTTCCTTGAACTCCTTGAGGTGATTTTTAACGGCTGCAAACTTTTCGTATGTGGATTCAGTCCAGTTATTCTGATTGCCGCATTCTTTTACAAATTCATCGAACACCTCCCAAAAACTTATCTGTGCTTCTTCCTGCTGTTCTTCGTTGGCATTCTTCATCCGCAGGTTGAATGCATCCTTTAGTTGTTGGGTAGTTGGCATGGTTTCCTGTACCTCAAACTCCTTGAACACATTTTGAATTTCGGCATAGTATTTCAGCAGATCGGCATTGATTTCAGATGCACTTTGCTTTAATTTGTTGGTACACCCGTTCTTTACTCGCTGCTTGTCGGAATCCCATTTGGCTACATCGATGCGGTAACCCGTTGTAAACTCAATGCGCTGGCTTGCGTATATGACGCGCATACGGATGGGGACATTCTCCACAATTGGCACACCGTTCTTTTTCCGGCTTTCCAATGCAAAAATGATGTTTCGTTTGATATTCATAATTGGGTGCGTTTGAAATTCTACACCCAAATATACACCCAATATTTGGAATAGCAAAAGATATTCAGAAAGATTTAGATTTACTATGTACTCCAAATAGTGCTTGATTATTAATGATTTGCAATTTTATGATATTTCTTGAATATGTAGGTTCGAGAGCCTCTCTCTCCGCAAACGACCGGGTGGTCGGCTGGGTTGCAAACATTCGTTTGCAACCTTTTTTATTTTCGGGGTGGACAAATTTGTCCGGAACGGTCTTAAGATAAAAGTTGGTCGTATGGCTGGCAGGCGAAAATCAGGAGTTCGCAAGGTCGCCTCCGGTCCGACGGAGGGAAGGACGGGCGGCATGCGGTAACGCGAAGTCGAGCGGGCTCTGCCGAAGAGTGGAAACGGGGCGAAATGTTGTACGGAAGCACAGCTTTTTTGTCTCTGCAACGCGGCAAAGTCGTTCGAATGGGCTGCCGCGATAGAATGGCCGATACGTTTTTTGTTTCGGGACATTTGTACCCTCCGGCCGGATCGGGGAGAGGTGTTTTTTGTGAAGCTGATCCGCAATCCCTGATCTTTCAAACGATAAAATTTGAAAAGCCGCAAACATTGCTTGCGGCTTTTCAGTTACCAGGATAGAATGAGTGCATTGGGGGCACGGTATACGAAATTGATTCGTGCGGTGTATCGACTTATTTACCATTTTCGTTGTTTTTCAGCGTAATGCCTATCATGACGGTTTCTGCCTGTGCGTTGTTCCATACGGAGTGGGGAATACCGCCTTTGACGACGAACGCTTCGTTTTCGCGGATGATTCGCTCTTGTCCGTCCAGCAGCACTTTGGCTTCTCCCTGCGTGACGATGAACAGGTGGTCGGTAGCGTGGGTGTGGGGCGTGACGGGGCCGCCGCCGTCAGGGGCGAGATAGGCGATGGCGCCGTTTACGATCTGGCCGCAGGCTCCGAACAGATTTTTGGCCAGGAAATTTACGTGTTCGGATGGTGTGATGAATCCATCTTTTTTATACATATCGGTATTTTTTTGAAGTTGTCCGGGGTATTTTGCCCGTTATTTGTTGAAGCGAGTACAGATTGTTAAGACGAATCGAGTACCTTAGATTTGCGCAGTAAACAGGAGATGAGATAGAGTTGGTAATTTTGTAGAGAAGAGGTTAGCTAAAAGAAAGGGAGGCAGGGAGTGAACCAGGTATCGATAAGAATTCAAGATTCATTTCCATATTAGGACTCTTTGTCTTTCTTGAACCGAGACCTGAATAAGAATTTAACCTTTCATTGTTAAGGTAGTTAGGATAGGTTCAAGTTCCTTTCTCTCAATTTGATGGTCAAAAACAAAAGTAATGGACAATTTTTATTTCATCGGGGTTGACGTCAGCAAAAAGAAACTGGACTTCTGCGTACTATTCGAGGGTAAGGTTCTGCGCGAAGAACAGGTAAGCAACCACCAGCAGGCTGTCGCCAGACTGATCGGCGAGTTGAAGAACGATTTGGAAATGGATAACGAACAGTTTTTAATCTGTGCCGAACATACGGGGCAATATACTTTCCCTCTGGTATGTGCTTGCAAGTCGGTCGAGTGCAAACTTTGGTTGGAGAACCCGTCCCAGATCAAATATTCATCCGGTATGCAGCGGGGCAAGAACGACAAGGTGGATGCAAAGCGCATAGCCATTTACGCTTCACGGTTCGGAGATAAGGTTAAGTATTACGACCGTCCCACCGAGGAGATAGAGAGGCTTAAACAGTTGGAGAGGGAGCGTGCGCTTTACGTTACCGACCTGGCTAAATACAAAGGCCAGATGTACGATCAGAAAGATTTTATGCCGGCGGCGCTTTATCGCAAGAAAACAAAGCGGATGAAAGGCTTAATACAGGAACTACAAGCGGCTATCGATGCGATCACTGCTGAAATGGAGAAGATCATAGGCTCAACGGAAGTGCTTGCGCGCCAGATGGAACTTTTAATGTCGATAGACGGTGTAGGTAAAGTGGTAGCTCTGAATGTGATTATCGAAACAGAAGCGTTCTCCCGCTTCGACAATCCCAGAAAGTTCTGCTGTCACGCAGGTGTCGCTCCGTTCTCATACACATCCGGGAGCAGCCAGCACTCCAAAAACAAGGTCTCGCATAGGGCCAACAAGAACATAAAGAAACTGCTACATATGGCAGCCGTATCGGTAACTCATCGTAAAGAGGGTGAACTAAAGGCCTACTATATGCGGAAAGTAGAAGAAGGAAAGAACAAAATGTCGGTAATCAATGCGTTACGTGCTAAAATCGTGGCCCGCATGTTCGCCGTCATCAAAAGAAATGAATTTTATACTCCTATTTACTCTTAAAAAACTTGCAAAAACCATAAGAATATGGAAAAAAGGTGTTCGCTTGGATTGCGAATATTCGCTTCGTTATCGGTCAAAATACAGAAACAATACGATGAAACAAGACAAACTGAAGGCGACGGCCCGCCTGTTGGAAATTATGGATACGCTGCGCGAACAGTGTCCCTGGGATCGCAAACAGACCTTCGAAACACTCCGAAACAACACGATCGAGGAGACGTACGAATTGGCCGACGCCATCCTGAACAAGGATCTCGACGGTATCAAGGAAGAGGCCGGCGACTTGCTGTTGCACGTGGTTTTCTATGCCAAGCTGGGCGAGGAGGCCGGGGCGTTCGATTATGCCGATGTGGTGAACGCTTTGTGCGACAAGCTGGTCTATCGCCATCCTCACATTTACGGGGAGGTGCATGCCGATACTCCGGAAGAGGTCAAAGCCAACTGGGAGGCATTGAAACTGCGTAAGAAAAACCGTCGGAGCGGTACGTTGGGAGGTGTTCCCGTGAGCCTGCCTGCATTGGTGAAGGCCTACCGCATCGGTGAGAAAGCGGCGGCGACGGGGTTCGACTGGGAGAAAAAAGAGGATGTTTGGGCCAAGGTGAAGGAGGAAACCGCCGAGGTCGAAGCCGAAATGACATCCGGCGACCGTACGGCGATGGAGGAGGAGTTCGGCGACCTGCTGTTCGCCCTGGTGAATGCTTGCCGCCTGTACGGGATCGACCCCGAATCCGCACTCGAGCGAAGCAATAAAAAGTTCATGAATCGGTTTAATTATATGGAAGAGTGTGCTTCGTCCGAGGGGCATACCCTGCACGAGCTGTCGCTCGATCGGATGGAAGAGTTGTGGCAGCAAGCCAAGCATGCGGCGGCTGAAAAAGAGTAAGAACCAACTAATACATATCGAATTATGGCATATATCAGAGAGATACGGGGACATACCCCGCAGGTGGGTGAAAATACGTTTTTGGCGGAAACCGCCGTGCTTGTCGGCGACGTGACGGTGGGCCGCGACTGTTCGATCTGGTACAACGCCGTGTTACGCGGCGATGTGAACACGATCACCATCGGCGATCGGACGAACATCCAGGACGGCGTGGTGATCCACACCCTGTTCGACGGCTCGAAGCACCCGTCGCAGACCCATATCGGCAACGACGTGTCGGTGGGACATAACGCCGTAATTCACGGCGCGATCATCGAAGACAACTGCCTGATCGGTATGGGCGCCACGGTGTTGGACAATGCCGTAGTAGCGTCCGGGTGCATCGTAGCGGCCAACGCACTGGTGCTTTCAGGCAGCAAGCTCGAACCCAATTCGGTCTATGCGGGTATTCCGGCCAAAAAAGTCAAGGAGATAACCCCGGAACAACGGGACGAGATCGTACTGCGTACAGCCCGTGATTACCAACTGTATGCTTCGTGGTTTAAGGAGGAATAAGTCGTTTTTTCCATTTGTCGGAAGAGATTGGCGCTTGGTTTGCAAGAGTACATTCGGTTATAAAGACCGGTAACAATTAAAATGGTAGTTGATATGAAAGCGAAATTCTTGATCGTCGTACTGGCAGCGCTGGTGCTGGCAACGGGTACGGTATGGGCCCAGAAGGGACACCATAATCGTCGTGCCGAACACAAAGAACTTACTACGGAGCAGGTTGCGAAAAAGATGACCGACCGGATGAAAGAAAACCTGTCGCTCTCTGACGAACAGGTAAAACAGGTTTACCCTATTTGCCTGGAACAGGCTCAAGCCATGAGGGAGCACCGGGCCGAACGCCGGGAGATGGCTGAAAAATCGCGTGAAGCGATGGCACAGCAGCGTGAACAGATGGCCGGCCGGATGAAGGCGGTTCTGACGCCCGAACAGTATGCCCAATGGATCGAATGCCGAGAGTGTCCCGCCCGAAAGGTCGATTGCGCCGGACCGGCATGTCGAAAAGGCGATGCGAATCCCGGACATCACCGCAGACCCTGTAACGGTGCTCCGTGTGTGGATAAAAAGTAGGCAGAAAGTCGAAATAATTCGCCGATATTTCCGTTTATAGGGATGAAACAGGCCGACCTGTTTCATCCTTTTTTCATGTTCCGGACAGTGAAAAAAGTCGATTTTTATCGTATATTTGCCGTGTGACGACAATGATGGGAGATGATTAGAGCAATTTGTTTACTTGTATTTTTGTGTACGATAGGTTTGGCTCGGGCGCAGGCCCAGAGCGGTGTGATTACGCTCTCCGTGATAGATGCCGAAACCGGTGAAGATGTTCCGGGTGCCGTAATAGAAATTGCACCTAAAGCCCACCCCGATCAGAAGAAATATTATACATCGGGTTACAAAGGCGCATTGCAAGTGCGCGGCCTCGCTTATGGTTCATATACCCTGGCCGTGACTTTCATGGGATATGAAAAGGCCGAAAAGGAGTTTCGGGTGACGCAGCCGTCCGAAAACCTGGGAAAGATCGCACTGCGGGAGGCGGCCATCGCCATCGAGACCGTAGTGAAGGAGGTGCAGGCACTCCGCACTTCTCAAAAGGGCGATACGGTAAGCTATAATGCCAATGCGTTCAAGGTGACTGCCGATGCCGACGTCGAGGGGCTGTTGAAGAAGATGCCCGGCATTACGGTCAATAACGGCGCTGTCGAGGCGCAGGGCGAAACGATCCAGAAAGTATTCGTCGATGGCAAGGAGTTTTTCGGCGAGGACGTGACATCGGCGATCAAGTCGCTGCCGGCCGAAGCGGTCGAACGGATCGAGGTTTACAACAAGTTGAGCGACCAGGCCGAGTTTTCGGGTATGGACGACGGCGAAAGCTATAAGGCGATCAACATCGTCACACGCGAAAATATGCGTCAGGGCATATTCGGTAAGGCATATGCCGGTTACGGTTACGACGCCGACACCAAGACCGAAGCCAAGAACAAATACGTCGTGGGCGGCAACGCCAATATCTTCAGCGGCAGCAGCCGCGTGTCGGTCATCGGCCTGTTCAATAATATCAACCAGCAGAATTTCTCGTTCGAGGACATCCTCGGCGTATCGGGTTCCGGCGGCGGCCGCCGCGGCGGTGTCGGACAGTACATGGTGCGCCCGCAGAGCGGCGTGGCGTCGGTGAACGCCATCGGCGTCAACTACTCCGATACGTGGGGCAAGCGCAATCAGGTGACGTTCCAGGGCAGCTATTTCTTCAACGGCACCAACACGAAGAACTACTCCACCGTGGATAAGTGGTACGTGCTCCCCTCTCC
>ERZ650306.1965-NODE-1965-length-10992-cov-12.875834_pt1 | contig 10992 bp, 13 predicted proteins | sample MGYA00376242_ERZ650306 | MGnify/ENA primary metagenome ERZ650306 (study PRJEB26733, sample SAMN07839244) | wastewater metagenome | biome: urban; feature: wastewater treatment plant; material: waste water | place: USA: North Carolina | collected 2016-03-31 ...
CAATCACACCGAAGACCAGCAATTCCGTCATGCCTACATTCAGCATTTGATCCCTCCATCCGCTTAGTTTTTGCTGGTGGTATTGTCGTTATTGTTCTGGTGCTGCTGTTCTACGCTACGTGGTTCATTCAGTTTTGTAGCCAGCTCTTCATCCTGTACTGACTTTTTAAAATCCTTGATGGCGCTACCAACATCTTTACCCAGATTTTTAAGTTTTGATGTGCCAAATAAAAGAATCACGACAATTGCAAAAATGAGTACGTGCCAAATAGATAACCCTGCCATCCCTATTTCTCCTATAATTTTATTTTATATCGCAATTACTTATCATAATTATATGCCATTCGGCACGGGCTTGAAAGGCAAGCTGAACCTTGGTCGTAGCTTAAACTTGTTTGTAGCTTAAACTTGTTTAAGGCTTCCTACTTATTAAGCATAATAATCCTCAACAAGCACTATTCAGAATAATTGAATATTTGAACACATGAGCTTTACATCAAATAATCAGCATCTAGACTTCATTTAACTTGATAATGGCACTGTATTTGAATCAGCGATATTCTAGGGGTTTCATTTTCAATATTGATACTCTTCTAAAAAGGAGAACTGATCTTGATTGCCTGAAAATGTGAGAGTAAGTACAGATAATTTGCTCTTTTACTATTAATTGTATATCTAACAATGCTATGGTCGTCTAATTACATTTCAAAACATCAGGATGTTAATATTATGGGTAGTTCAAAAAAGCAAGCTAAAATGGTAGCAATTGATATTGGTATCTCTCAAGATAACCGTGAAAAAATTGTCAAAGGTTTATCACGATTACTCGCTGACAGTTACACTTTATATTTGATGACTCATAATTTTCACTGGAATGTCACTGGTCCACAGTTTAACAGCCTGCATAACATGTTCATGGGTCAATATACTGAGCAGTGGAATGCTCTAGATGTGATCGCAGAACGTATTCGTGCGTTAGGTTTTCCTGCTCCGGGCACTTACAAGCAATTTGTAGAATTAGCATCAATCAAAGAAGTAGAGGGTGTTCCAAAAGCGAATGAGATGATTCAATTGCTGGTCAATGCACACGAAGCTGTTGCAAGAACTGCAAGAAGTATATTTGATGTTGTGGATGCAGCGAATGATCAACCTACTGCAGATGTACTCACACAACGATTAGATATTCATGAGAAAACCGCATGGATGTTAAGAAGTCTTTTAGAATAAAAATTCATTTCATTATAAAAAACATGAGGCTAATAGCCTCATGTTTTTTATATTTTAAAGTAAATAATCACTTTAAAAATTATAGCGATTTAGTACTGTAGTACCAATCTACATAATTATATCCTTCAGATTTACGTGTATCTGCAGCTTCCATTGTTGCTGGTGGTGGTACAATTACTTCTTGGCCAGGTTGCCAATTTTCTGGTGTAGCCACTTTGTATTCATCAGAGGTTTGTAACGCTTTAAGTACGCGAAGAAACTCATCAATACTACGTCCATTACTCATCGGGTAATAAACCATTGCACGTAAGATACCTTCAGGATCGATAATAAAAGTGGCACGAACAGCGGCTGTATCACTAGCACCTGGTTGGATCATGCCATAAGCTTTAGCAACTTCCATTGAAAGATCGGCAATAATCGGGAATGGAATTTTAATACCAAAGTTTTCTTCAATACTACGTGCCCAAGCAATATGTGAATGTACACTATCAATTGATAAACCTAATAGTTCACAGTTCAGTTCAGCGAATTGCTCAGCGCGAGTTGCAAAACCCATAAATTCAGTAGTACAAACAGGTGTAAAATCAGCTGGATGTGAGAAAAGAACTAACCATTTTCCCTTGTAATCTTCTAAACTTTTCATACCATGAGTAGTTTTGGCATTGAAATTTGGTGCTGGCTTATTTAATTGTGGAAATGTTACAACTTCATCTAGGTTAGACATTTACAGTCTCCTTAGGGGGGGGAATTAATTTAAATAAGAAATGGTTGGATAACCTGCATCAATCCAAGCTTGCATACCACCTTCTACAGAATAGAGTTTTTCAAATCCTATGTTTTGAAGTGCTTGAATTGATAGAGCTGAACGAGCTCCTGTACCACAGATTAAATAAATATCTTTTTCTGATAATTCCTGTAAAGAATGTTCAATTTCGCAATGGTGATTCACTAGGGGATGTTGAGCTATTTTCATTTCCAACATCCCTCGTGGAAAATTTACAGCTCGATCAATTGCTACAGTTTTGTATTCTTCAGGTTCACGAACGTCTATTGAAATTAAGTCAGGATATTCTAAATATTTCTCGTAGAGCTTCTCGACTTTTATTTCAATAACCTTATTTTTAGTTTCAGCTATTAGCTGGTTTGGGGTTTTCATAATATCCCTCTGGAAGTCGATATCACTATACTTTATATATTTATAATATAATAAGTATTCTCATTATTGTCTAATATTATTAGACTTCTTTTCATAAATCAAAAAGCAATCTTCTTTCTGATCCTCAGTTCAAGCGATACATAGGTATCTGATTGTCAACTTTTTATTTAATGGTTAAGCAATTGAAAATGCATATTCCATCTAAAGGCAGACCATCCAAATTAAGCTTGGAAAATCAAGTTCTTCTCTTCCTGAGCTATTAGCAGGAATACCGAATGCTATTCTTGTTGCGAAAAGTTGTGGTATTTCTATAAAGCTACAGCCCTGAAATTTCACGGCTGTAGCTTTATAGTTCTCTGAGTAACGTCATGTGAATTTAATAGGTTTTATTATACTTTGTTGTAAGAAATCTGATTAAATCACCATGATAGAGTTTTGGTACCAGGTTGAAAAATTGCTTCCCCCATATCATCAGGATTCGCATATTTTAAACCTTTGATAAGATCACCCTCTTTAACACCATATTGATCCATACACATTTTACAGATAAAGACTTGTCCACCATTGACCATTATATTTTTCAGCATGGCCTGATGCTCTGCATATCTATGTTCGAAGCGGCTAGAAGCAAGCATAACCCCTTGATCGACTAAATATACAGTCAAGGGATGCCCTTTTTGGAATTGATTATTACTCATGCCGATGGCCATCTTTGTACGATGAGCATCATTACTGGTAAGCAATACAAATAATGGATCTTTTGTTGTTTCTGCTACTGCAATCGATAAACTTGAAAAAAACAGCAGAAAAGACAAGCACAAGTTTTTAATAAATTTCATAGGATTTATACTCTTTTTAAATCAATATAACCTGAATTGTGGATAAGAAATTGGCTTGAAAAAAAAGGTGGCTACATACTATTAGGGAGTTACCACACAACCTACGCTTTCAGCGACCATGTTTGATTTTACATATTTCTTCTGCATGATTGATGACTTTTTTCAAAAATCGAAGTAACTTATTGGCAATTTTTAAAATACGATCCTCTCAATTAAAAGTTTCGTAAATCGTGTTTATTGCCATTTAGTATAAATTTTCGTATTTCCATAATCTCAAAGTTTTATTCTTTTCATTAAAGCAAAATCACGGTCAAGTCTTTAGATATTTACCTTGTTAACAACGGATAGTTTATCTCATCAGAGCACATCGATTGGCACTGTATGCTTTACATTTTGTCTTGATGAAAGATTATCAGAGCAATTTTATTTATGGATCAATCGACTACGCTGCCTGTAGGCAAAAATCAGCGTATTCAACGGTATAAATATCTACCATTGCAACAAGTGGTAAAAGCTCAATGGACTGGTTCTTTGGCTGTAAGCTACATTTAATCATGAGTCAGTCAGGCAAGATTGTCAGTACAGCTTTATCTAATGAACATACAGCAGACATTAAAATGATTGAGCATTTGGTAGAAGGCTTAAAAACAAAACTCTATGCTGTTCATGGATATATCAGTCAAGAATTAAAAATCAAATTTGAGGAATCAAGACATTTGGTTTAATTACATATCATCGTAAAAATATGAAAACTATTCGTTTATCCAAAGCAGATGAATACCACTTAAAACAACGCAATAAAAAGAAAATTTATTCAGCTTATTGAAAATAATTAAGCTATTAATCTAAATCTATCAACTAGATAAAATACTTTAAATTTCTACGCTTTTAGAAACTACGACCCTCTCCTTTTTCTTCATACGTTATTCCCTCACGAATATGATATAGTCGCTGGAAAGTCGGAATAATTTTATCGTCATGTGTAACAACAATAATTGCTGTTTGAAATTTTTCCGCCATTTCGTGCAACAAACGAATTACAGTCATGGCACGAACGCTGTCTAAAGGTGCCGTTGGCTCATCTGCCAAAATGACAGGTGGCTTATTAATCAAGCCGCGTGCAATAGCTACACGTTGTTGTTCACCACCTGATAATTGCCCAGGCATGGCATGAACACGATGCTGAACATCTAAAGCAGTCAAAATTTCTAAAGCACTTGCACGTGCAGTGTCATTAGGAACACCTGCAAGCATAGGTAATAGCGCAACATTATCTAAAACATTCAAAAAAGGAATCAAATAAGGTGTTTGGAACATAAAACCAATTTTGTCACGTCGCAATGCACTTAAATCTTTTACCAACCAGTGTTGATCAAAAATCACTTCACTCCCTAAAGTCATACGTCCTTCAGTGGGATCAATCACAGCGCCTAAACATTTTAATAAGGTACTTTTACCTGAACCTGACGGACCAATCAGTCCAACAACTTCTCCTGGATCCACCCACATATTGACATCTTTTAATGCATAAAAAGCATTATCACCTTGCCCAAAACGTTTTTTTAAACCCTCAATTAAAATTCCGTGGGTCATGTGTTATCCTCCAATTGCTTCGGCTGGATCAATACGTAATGCCATACGAATAGCTACTAGACTTGCCAACATACAAATCAACATCACAGCAATAAATCCAAGAATAGAATCCTGAGGAATCAATAATACATACTTTGGAAAATATGGCGCAGCAAAGGTTGAAGTGATTTTACCTATAGTAAATCCAATTAGACCAAGTGCGAGCGCTTGCTGTAAGATCATCCAGGCAATCGTTCGGTTGCGTGTTCCAATTAGTTTCAGAACTGCAATTTCTCGAATTTTATCCATGGTTAGGGTATAAATAATAAATGCCACAATTGCCGCGCTCACCAAAGCCAAAATTACTAAAAACATCGCAATCTGCCTTGCTGATGTTGCAATCATCTTGCTAATTAAAATATGTTCCATTTGAAGACGCGTGTAGACAGTCAGTTGCTGCCAACGTTGGATGTGTTCAGCAGTATCTTCTGCGGAAGTACCAGTTTTAAGACGGACTAAAATTGCATTTACATAACGATTGCTGGTTTGAGCACTCAGAACACTGTCTAATAAATCTGGATACGCAGGACGATTGTAAATCGGATTTTGTGCGGTACGTCGGCGGTCTTGTAAAATTGCCGCATTATCTTTTTGAAATTGGGCTTGTTGTGCATCTTTAAGCGGAATAAAAATCATCGGGTCACCACCTGATGACACCATTCGTCGAGTCAATCCTACTACAGTAAAATAATTACGACGGATTTTGATGCGATCACCTAATTTAAGTCCTGAAGTGATGTCTACAACAGCTTCATAGTGCCCCCGAGTCAATTGACGTCCCGCTAAAAGGTAAGGTGGCCAGCCTAAATTATTCCAGGCATGTTCACCTGTATGGATTCCAACCACCATCGCACGGATATCTTTATCTTTATAATGAACTTGTGTGGTCAGATAAGTAATATTTGAGGCATGTTCTACTTCAGGTGTAGTCATGACACTACGATATAAATCATCACGCACACTAGAAGGTTCAGCATATGGACCAAGCGTATCTTGTTGTACCACCCATAAATCTGCACCGCTATTATTTAATAAAGCCTTGGCATCATCCACCATACCACGGTAGACACCCGCCATAATTAGAGTCACGCCGATCAACAAGCCAAGTCCAAAACCAGTAAAAACAAACTTACCCCATGAATGGAATATATCCCGACCGGCTAAGCTAATCATTCAGATGTTCCTGCAAGATTTTTTACAATACGCAAACGGTTTTTCGCATTAAGTGGTTTTTCACTATATAAAACGATTTGATCATTTTCTGATAGACCATCGAGTACTTGAACATCACCCTCTAAATTAGAGCGACCTAGTTTAATTTCAATAAATTGTAGTTTTTGATCTGTCACTTTCCAGACACCGACTTGGTTATTGATGCGGTGAATAGCAGCATTTGGAATAGCAAGGCTGCGAGACAGTGGTGCTAGTTTAATTGTCACTTCTGCTAATTCACCTAAAGGGGGTAGAGGGTTAGGTTGTTGACTAAAGACTACTTTGGCTAAGATTTCTTCGGTAATAACATCTGCACGAGGCTCTACCCATAAGACTTGACCTGAAAGCGTGTTACTTTGACGCGAACGTAAATGAATTTGTGCAGGTAAACCTGAGGCTAAGCCAATCGCACTAGATTGATCGAAGCGTGTATTCAACCAAATAGACTTCGGGTCTACAATTTCCAATACGGTTTGCCCTGCAACTACAGTAGAGCCAGGTTCTGCATAACGGGCTGTGACTATACCTGGTGCTGTTGCCATTAAATTTAAATTGTCGCGCTGGGCTTGTAGTGTATTGAGGTCTGCACGGGCTTTATTAAGTTCTTGTTGCATTGAGCCAAGTGCTGTTGTAGCGAGATCAAGTTCCTGCTGCTTAATGGCGAGTGACTCTTGACTGGTGGCATTGATTTTGGTGAGTTGCTGATAGCGTTGAACTTGTTGCTGTGCAAACTTTTGACGAATTTGAGTATCTTGTTGCTGAGAGATGATTTTTTGGATAATGGCACGTTGCGCAAGTATTTTTTCTTCTAAATCAACGGGATCCATTTCCCCTAAAAGTTGTCCAGCTTGTACAGCATCTCCTATATCGACTCGAAGGTTTTTAAGACGACCTGCCGTTGTGGGACCAATCTTGTAATTATGACGAGCTTCAACAGTCGCTATACCAAATAGACTAGGCTGAATGGATTTATACTGAACTTGTATCAGAGTGACCTTGACAGGTGCAAAAGGTCCTGTACGCAATAGGACATAAACCAAAAATAAGATTAATGTAATAAGCACTACAAGAACGGAAAGAGCCCTCTTTCCTAATAAAAATGTTTGCATCTGTATTTTGCTTATCTTATTTAATTAAGAATAATATAATCTATTTTTAAGTATTATGTAAAACAATTCCTTCCTAATTTAGATACCTAATCGGTTCGGACTGCCACTATCTAAGCTCATTCCACTGAATCATCACTTTCTAATGAACTAATTCTTTCCCCAAAAAGGATTGTAGCAACCTCTCTAGTGAACACACTTTACCAAGCTATCCGATAAGCCTTAATTAAGTTCCCACTTAAAAATAAATGGGGACTTAATTCATGACTACAAATACCCATGCATGGGACGTAAAAACTGGCTGTTTTCAGGATCACTACGCAATGGCTAATGAGCTGTGAACATATGACGCTTACAGTCAGCGAAACTGAATGGACTGGATCCGTATGCCTACATGAGTGATTTATTCAGTATTGATGATGCAAAATGACTTTATTGCACCAAAAATCAACGTGACTGAACTGGATGAAGGTGCAAAACCATTTGATATCGTGCTTGAAAAATGTGACATAAAATTGAATACTATGATGAGTAACAGTTTCGATTTTGGCGGTGTAAATGCATGTCTTGTTTTCAAAAAATTGAGAAGGCTAAGCTAAGAATTGTTGATCATTCGGCAACGGATGATAAACTTCTGCCACACTGCCCTTAAAAGGGTGAATAGATGGATGCTCCTTCTGATGCTTTCTTGTGGGTAAAAGCATTACATATTATTGCTGTAGTTTGCTGGTTCGCCGCTTTGTTCTACTTGCCACGTTTATATGTTTATCATGCGATGAGTGAAGATGCCACGAGTCATCAGCGTTTCCAGATTATGGAACGAAAGTTGTACCGCGGCATCATGTGGCCGTCAATGCTTGCCACTCTCATCACAGCGCATTTTTTAGTGGATTGGGGTGATGCAACTCGGCATTACCATGAAGCACTCTGGTTTTACCTGAAAGTTGGATTAGTGGGCTTACTGGTGATTTACCATTTTGTTTGTGGTTATTACCGTAAAAAACTGATGGAAAACCCGCATTACAAATCACATAAGTTTTGGCGTTTCTTCAATGAAATGCCAACGCTTATTTTACTCGCAGTAGTGATTTTAGTGGTGGTTAAACCGCAGTTTTAATCCAGTTGATTTTAAAAAACCTCCTTAAGGAGGTTTCTACAAAGCAGTGCTTTTCACCTTCATAAAAGGCAAGAGTAATCTATATCTAACCTTGCGAAAGCAGGGTTTTTTATTGTCTAAAAAAATCAGGAGCCTCTATGACGACGGAAATATCACATCTCGATTATTATTGAGACATCCAAAGGTAAAAAAAGCACTGATTATCTAACTATAGCTAAATTCTAAAGGCTGTAGCGCGTAAATATATTTGTAAAATACCATTTTACAAGGTTTTTGATGTGCTACTAAATTAAGTAATCAGCTATAAGTCATTAGAGTAAATGTAAGCGTCCGCTGAACCCCATGCCTATTTTTTAATTCGGTTCAGGTTTCCAGCGGTGTGGTAGCAATTCTTCTATTTGGGTCACTTTATGGGTCGGCAGCCTTTTCAGCACATCACTGAGATAGGCATACGGATCCAGTCTATTCAGCTTTATTCGATTTTCTACTTTTAAACTCAATTATTTTTTTGGGGGATTACCTTTCAAATCTTTGTGCAACAAAGCCTATTTCAAATAAAAGTTAAAATAAAAAACCGAGGTATTACCTCGGTTCTTTTGTTCATCATGAAAAAGTTATTTTTCTACAAAAGCACGTTCAATCACATAATCACCCATAACACCCATACGTGGTGATTCAACCAGGCCATGTTGATCAAGCAGGGCAGCCACATCTTTCAGGAATGCTGGGCTACCACAGAGCATGGCACGGTCTGTCTCACGGTTAAAACGTGGTAAACCGATTTTTTCAAACAGTTCACCAGTTTCAATGGCAGTGGTGACACGACCTTGTGTATGGAATGGCTCGCGGGTTACGGTTGGGTAATAAACCAATTTATCCTTGATGCCAAGCTCTTCAAAAAATTCATTGTTTGGCAGTTCATTCAGGATTAAATCCTGATAGGCAAGCTCTGAAACATAGCGAGTACCATGAACCATGATCACTTTCTCAAACTTTTCGTAAGTTTCAGGATCACGAAGCAGGGAAAGGAAAGGAGCAAGGCCTGTACCAGAAGATAAAAGGTATAAATTTTTACCTGGTAATAAATCGTCGTGTACGAGCGTTCCTGTTGGTTTTTTAGAAATCAGGATTTCATCACCAACCTGTACTTTTTGTAAAATGGAAGTCAATGGACCGTCTTGTACCTTAATTGAGAAGAACTCCAGTTCTTCTTCATAATTCGCGCTTGCAATCGAATAAGCACGCATTAAGGGCTTGCCATTCACTTCAAGACCGATCATGACGAATTGACCATTTTTGAAACGTAGACTGGTGTCACGTGTTGTTTTAAAACTAAAAAGTGTGTCATTCCAGTGGTGAACATGAGTAATGCGTTCAACGTTAAAAGCAGCCATTCAAGGTCTCGATCACAGTTAAAAGAAACAGGTTGCTATTCTAATCTAAAATCATTCTCGATAAACTGAATATATTTAATTGTGTTTATAAGAAAAAGTGATGAGTAATTCAGTTGAGATGCCGATTATCGGTTACATGCACTCTCCCTACCGTGAAAAGTTTGGTATTCCGAGGCAGCCAAATCTGGTGCAGGTCGAGTCTTATATGGAGATGGTGGCACCTTATAACGATATTTTGGCATTCGAGGGAATTGAGGCATTTAGCCATTTATGGCTGTTGTGGCAGTTTCATGAGAATAAACAAAATGATAATGCACCAAACCAAATAGCTGGATTTCGCGCGCAGGTACGTCCACCACGCTTGGGTGGAAACCAGAAAATGGGGGTGTTTGCTACCCGAAGTATGTATCGTCCGTCTGCAATTGGTTTGTCTGTGGTGCATTTTTTACGAGTAGAAAAGCAAGGGAAAAGTGTGCGACTTTATGTAATGGGTAGTGATTTACTACATGGCACACCGATTCTGGATATTAAGCCCTATATTCAGTATTCGGATGCAGTGCCAGATGCAAGTAGTGGTTATGCCCAGGATGAGCCTGTACGTAAATCAGTGATATGGACAGAAACTGCACAAACACAACAACAGCAATTACTAAAGCAGGCTATTTTAAATAAAAAGGTATTCGATGAACTGGAACAGGTGTTATCTTTAGACCCTCGTCCTGCCTATCAGGAAGATGCTGAACGAGTTTATGGAATGTGTTTTGCAGACTTGAATGTTCGTTTTAAAGTCGATGCAAGCAATGTCACAGTCATTGCTGTGGAATAGGCAACTTAAAAATATAAAATCATAAATTTGGGGATTTGACGGTTATGCAAGCGCAGGCAAAATTTGCAAGTTTTTCTTTTTCAATTGATGTGACGTGGTGTCTGGAACAATTACAAAAAGATGGACGGATTACTGAACGGGATAAACTGTTTATTCAAACTACACATCGGCAAAAAGACCAGTTGAAATGGCATCCCTTACAGTGGGTTGCCAATTTTAATTTAAAGGATCAACTTAATCCTGCCACAACCTTAACCCTGAATCGTTTATGTCAGTGGTTAGCTGAAAAAGCCGAAGTTCCCTTATTTGTGATTGATCCACTAAAAGCTGATGTGGCGGCATTAACCAGCGTTATGTCACAGGAATTTGCAGTTCGCAATCATATTCTGGCGGTTGAAGTCAACGATGCCGAAGTGCTGATTGGGACAGATCAACCCTTTTTAACCGATTGGGTCGGGTATCTGGAAAATGGCTTAAAAC
>ERZ650306.1971-NODE-1971-length-10968-cov-3.766059_pt1 | contig 10968 bp, 18 predicted proteins | sample MGYA00376242_ERZ650306 | MGnify/ENA primary metagenome ERZ650306 (study PRJEB26733, sample SAMN07839244) | wastewater metagenome | biome: urban; feature: wastewater treatment plant; material: waste water | place: USA: North Carolina | collected 2016-03-31 ...
GATCTACACAGGCGAAGACACTCTTTCCCTACACGACGCTCTTCCGATCTCGCCCCCGAAGACCCGAAACCAACCGAAACCCCAGAGGAGGAAACGATGTTACTACCCAAGCAAACCTTGAGCGAAGCCGCCCGCAAGCAGTACGCCCTGTTCACCAACCCGTTCGACGGCGAGGTGACCAGCGATGCGCAGATGTTCGTCAACGGCGAAATCCGCTTTGTGCACGAAACCGCCTGGCAGGCCGCAGTGGGCGGGCGCATGGTGGCCGTCATTGGCGAGAGCGGAGCGGGCAAGACCACCATGCTGGATGACCTGAAGGAAAAGATCGTGCGCGAGCACCGCCCCGTGGTGTGCATTGAGCCCAGCGTAGAGGGCATGGAAGAGAGCGACACCAAGGGCAAGAGCATCAAGTCTGCCGAGATTCATGCAGCCATCGTTCTCACGCTGGACGCCAACGCCAGCGTGGCGCAGTCCAGCGAAAAGCGCTCGCGCCAGGTCAAGCGCATGCTGGAAGAGTCGGTGCAATCGGGCCGCTCGCACCTGCTGATCATTGAAGAAGCCCACGCGCTGCCTGTGCCCACACTCAATCACCTCAAGCGCCTGCACGAAAAGATGCGCCTGGGCCGCCGCCCCATGCTGGGCATCTTGCTGGTGGGCCACCCCGAGCTGGAGAAAAAGCTCAACCGCTTTGACGTGCGCGAAGTCATGCAGCGCACCGAGATCGCCCGCCTGCGCCCGCTGGGTGCAGACCTCTCCACCTACCTGCAGCTGCGCGCCAGCGCCGCAGGCCGCAAGCTGGACGAGTTCATCACGCCCGATGGCGTGGACGAGCTGCGCAGCCGCCTCACGGTCAAAGGCCCCGGCCAAGACGCCCCAGTGAGCCTGCTGTACCCGCTCAACGTCAACAACTGGATGGTGGCCGCGCTCAACACGGCCGCCGAGCTGGGTGCGCCGCGCATTGACCGCGACGTGGTCCGCGCTGCGTAAGGGGCAACCATGGCCATCTACCGCATCACCGTCATCACCGCCCAGTGGCGCCTGAGCTTCTCGGGCTTGTTTAAAAGCTCCTGCGAAGCCGTGGAGCAAACGATGGCCGACTGGCCCGAGGCCAAGAGCATTGCCGTCAAATGCATTGTGGGAGCCAAGCCATGAGCCGCCGTACCTGTGAAGAACTGGGCGTATGCCAAGCCCGCTCTGGCTGCTCCTGCAGCCGCTACGAACAACACGACACCGAGGCGATGCCGCCCGGCGGCTACTACTTTGCCCCTGGCGCTATCGAGCAAGGCCCTCGTCGTGCGCGCCGCCTCTTGGGTTGGCGCCGCGCGGTGGCTGACTTGTGCTGCTGCATCGCCATCGCTGGCCTGATTGGCGCCGCTGCCGGTTACCTGCAAGCGAAGGGGTGGCCGTTTTGAGCATCGCACCTGAAAAGCTGTCCTGCCCCGTGTGCTCTGCTGAACTCACGTTTGAACAGATCCTCGGGCGCCTGGAGTCTGACCGCACGTTTGATCGCCTGGTGCAGATTAGCGTGCCGCTGGGCACTTTGGTGCTCCAGTACCTGACCTTGTTCACGCCAGCAAGCCAGCGCCTCACCAACACGAAGAAGCTTCGCCTGCTGAACCAGTTGGTGCCATGCCTAGAGGCCAAGTCCATCACGCACAAGGGGCGCGAGTGGGATGCGCCCCTGGCGCACTGGGCGCAAGCCATTGAGCAAATGCTCACGGCGCGGGCCATGGATCGGCTGGCCCTGCCCATGAGCAACCACAGCTACCTGTTCACGATCCTGGCAGGCATGGCCGACAAGCACGAAGCCGCTGCAGAGCAAAAGCGTGAGCAGGAGCTGCGCACCGGGCCCCGCGCTCCCACCGTCAATGGCCCAACCAGCGTGGCCGACCTGGTGCAAGCACCAGCAGCCGCCCCCCGTCCTGCAGCCACTGCGCCTGCACGCGGCGGGCTCAGCCCCACCGTGCGCGCCATGCGTGCACAGATTGCACAAGCGAAAGGTCAAAAGTCATGAACCGCAAATCCACTCTCAGCCCCGAAAGCGCGGCTGTCATCAAACACCTGAAAGAGCATGGCCGCTGCACAGCTGCAGTCTTGTGTATGCACTTCGCGGCGATGAGTCGCAAGCAGCTGCTCAAGCGCCTGGGCAATCTGGTGGATCTGGGCTGGCTCGATTTCGACCGGACTGATAGCGGCGACAAGGTCTGGTTCGTTCGCAGCAGCGCCCGTGCTGTAGCTGTTCATACCACTGAACCAAAGGAGCCGCCGTCAGCGACTGCGGCTCTGCCAGTGGCACTGCCGCGCCGTATCAATGTGATGCAGGGCGAATACGTGCCCCCGCGCATGGTTTCACTGCGGCCTGGTTCGCTGGACTACCAGCGTATCGAGAGCCGTGGCCACCGCTGCTGATCAAACTTCATTCACGTCAAAGGAACACGCAATGGCAACCCGCATTAAATCCAAAACCTTGGCATCAGTACCCCAAAGCAAAAACGACTGTGCAGAGTCCATCCGCCTGATCGGCGATCTGCAGCGCGAGTTTGAGCGCGAGCGGGCAGCTATGAACGACGCCATCAGCGCCATCACGCAACAACACCAGCCCGCGCTGTCTGATCTGGCTCAGCGCATTGAAGCGCTACAAACAGGTGTACAGGCATGGTGCGAGGCACACCGCGTGGAGCTGTGTGGCGAGGGCGACAAGTTGGGCAAAACCGCCAACCTGGTCACGGGTGAGGTGAGCTGGCGCCAGCGCCCCCCTAGCGTTTCTATCCGCGGCGTAGATACCGTCTTGGAGACGTTGCTGCGCATGGGCCTGGGCCGCTTTGTGCGAGTGAAGAACGAACCCAATAAAGATGCCATGCTGAACGAACCCGAGGCCGTACGCGGCATCGCGGGAATCAGCATCGTCACGGGCGTGGAGGACTTCATCGTCACACCGTTCGAAGCCACGGCCGAGGTTTGACTATGGGCAGCATCCAGTCCCGCCAGGCCGCCATTGGCTATCAGACCGCAAATCAACGCCCAAGCTGCCGCAACTGCAGACACAGTGCCGAGGTCTTTGCGGACCACGCCGCACCCACAGAAGGGCCGCGCTGGGAGTGTGATCGGTATGGCTTCCGAGTGACCGCCACAGCGATCTGCAATCGGCACGAGCCCAAGACAGCCGCTCCACGGCCAAGCTGAGTTTGCACGCACAACCGGCCACCTTGGGGTGCGACAGGCCGGTGTGGCAAGCGGCGGGTGCCACGGTCTTTCCTCGGGCCACAACTGCCGCAGGTTCTGAGCGCCATCGTGCTGGTGTACCACTTCGCCACCACGACTCCTTCCCCACCGCAGAGGTGGGGGCGCTGCAAGCCCGGTTTCCGGTGTCCGACAACACCGGTTCTTCGTTTTTGGAGGTTTTGTATGGACAGAGTGAATCTTGGGGGGGCGTCGGTGGCTGCATCTGGCCCTGGGGATCAATTGGGAGGGGGTTGCAGGCCATCAAAGGCTGTGGGTGATACCAGCGCTAGTGTTGAGGCAAAACCGCGCTTGTACGGCCCTGATTGCGCTCCGTCCGATCTGATTCATTTTTTGCGGGAAAGCCCAATAGGCGCTGCGACCCGTGCCTTGGGTATGGCCCATGGCACCGTTCACCGTCTGCGCCATGGCTACTGGCCCAGCGATCCGCGCAAGATCATGCAAGCATGGAATCGATACAAGGGGCGGCGTAGCATCGTTGCATCTTCGTGGTTCATCCGCCGTGTGCGCCCTGGCGGTGCTATCCGCCACGCGGGTCACGACTACACCGCCCCTCGGCTGGCGGCCCGCACAGGGCAGATGCTGGCGGTGGCACGCGCCAGCGACGGTACCCTGATCGCACAAACACTGGAGCTGCCTGCGGAGCGCTTGCCGTTGGTGCCCGTGGCAGACATGCAGGCTGGAGGGCAATGATGCGTTCAATATTCATTCTCTCCAGCCTCGCCGCGCTCTTCGGCATGCTCGGGGCGTTGCTCCTGGCATTGCCCTCGTATCCAGGCTGGGGCTTCGGCGCGTTCCTGGTCAGCAACATTGCCTGGCTCACCGTGAGCGCCTGGCAGCGGCAGTGGCCACTGCATGTGCAGCAGTGGGTGTTCCTTGGCTGCAGCTTGCTGGGGCTGTGGAACTGGTGGCTCGGTCCGGCACTGTTGGGGTAAGCCATGGCTAATCACATCGCCGCCATCCATGTGCTGAAGTCCAAGCTCCAAATGTCGGACAGCGACTACCGGGTCTTGATCACGGGCCTGACTCAAAAGGCCAGCACCAAAGACATGAGCGACATCGAACGCCAGCGCGTGCGAGACCACATGCAGGGCCTGGCCGAACGCATGGGCGTGGTCAAGGCCAGCCCGCACCGCCCTGCAGCTCGCAGCTTTGCCGCCTCAAAGGCGCAGGCCAGCCCCAAAGAGCGCAAGGTGTGGGCACTGTGGAACCAGCTAGGCCGGGATGGCGTGGTGCACAACACCAGCGCTACGGCCCTCAACGTCTGGGTGGAGCGCACCGTGCATGTGAGCGCGCTGCGCTTTGCCAACAGCGCGCAGCTGGACGTGCTGATCGAAGCGCTCAAGGCTTGGCAGCAACGCGGGGCGTCTGATGCTTGAGCTGGCACAGCTTGCACCGCTGCACCAGCAGCTGGACACCAACTACCCCGAAAACCTTAGAACGGTTGCGGAGTGGCTGTTTGTGCAGTTGGTGGAGGATGAAGAGTCTGTGCCCACCCCTGACCGCCTGTACAAGCTGGCCACCTTGGCTTTGCGTCAGACCGAGCGACTGAGCGCAGAAGAAGGTGGCCGCAACTTCTACCTGGGCAAGGGCTTGCGCTACCGGGCAAGCCTGCGCGATCGCGAAATGTACGAGCGCTTCAATGGCCGCAACTACAACGAGCTGGCCCGCGAGTACCATCTGACCCCAACCCGTGTGCGCCAGATCATGGACGCCATGCAGCAGGACGACATCAGCCGCCGCCAAGGCCGTCTGGACCTGGAATAAAACCTGCCTCACGCGCACGAGGCAGCGTCTCAAAAACGTTCAAGCGCTTGATTTAGGCAAGAGGCCACCGCCGCGCGACAGTGCGGTCCATGCCACAAGCCGTCGTCACCCCAAAGCCCCTTCACATCTTCAAGCCCGGTCGCTGGACGACCGCTGCTGGCGAAGTCATCGAGTTCAGCCAGGCTGACATCCAGGCCACGGCCCAGGCCTACGACCCCAAGAAGTCCAAGGCGCCCCTGGTCATTGGGCACCCCAAGATTGATCAGCCCGCCAAGGGCTGGACCGTAGCCCTCTCTGCCTCCGAGCGCGGCCTGTTTGCAGCCGCCGACAAGGTCGATCCCGAGTTTGCAGAGGCTGTCCGCGCTGGCAGCTACGGCACCGTTTCTGCCAAGTTCTACCGCCCCACCGACGCCAACAACCCTGTGCCAGGCGTCTGGTATCTGCGCCACATTGGCTTTTTGGGCGCCCACCCACCCGGCGTGAAGGGCTTGGACGATCCCGAGTTTTCTGAGGCTGATGACGGCTGCGTGTGCTTCCGCGAGGGCGTGGAGTTTGGGGAGTGGGATGCCATGACCGCCGCCAACCTCTGGCGCGCAATCCGGGAATGGATCGTGGGCAAGTTTGGCCCAGAAGAGGCCGACAAGGTCATCCCCAACTACGACGTGCGCGCCCTTGAGCTGGGCGCGGCCGAAGACATCAACCAGGCCCGCCAGGCGGCCGGTGCCCCTGCCGCCTTTTCCGAAGGCGAGGCGCAAACGAGTTCACCACCACCACCACAGGAGTCCGCAGTGACCGAACAAGAAGCCGCGCTGTTGCGCGAACAGAACGCAGCCAAGGATCGCGAGATCGCTGAGCTCAAAGCCGCCGATGCCAAGCGCAAGGCCGAGGCAGTCCAGGCCGACAACGTGGCGTTTGCCGAGGCCATGGCCTCCGAGGCGCGCATCCCTGCCGCGCTCAAGGGCCAGGTTGCAGCCATCGGCACCCAGCTGCAGTCCACCCCAGACGTGGAGTTTGGCGAGGGCGACGCGAAGAAGCCTTTGCACGAGCTCTTCCGTGACCTTCTGCGGGCGCTGCCTCCCCAGGTGGAGTTCGGCGAGCAGGCCACCCGCGACCGTGCAGCCGCTGACGGCGCTGACAAGGCCAACGACACGCCTGTGGAGTTTGCCGAAGGCGCAGACCCCGACCGCGTGGCCCAGGACAAGCGCATCCGCGCCTACGCAGCGACCAACAAGGTCGACTACGCCACCGCAGCTCACGCAGTGATGCGCAGCAAGTAATTCCAACCCATACCCACCAGGAGAAGTACCCATGGGACGTTTGAGCAAACTGCGCGTTGTGGACCCGGTCCTCAGTGCGCTCGCACTGGGCTACAGCAACGCCGAATTCATCGGCGACCAGCTGCTGCCTTTCGTAACTCTGGACAAAGAAGGCGGCAAGATTCCGCGCTTCGGCAAGGACGTGTTCCGGCTGTATGCGACCGAGCGCGCACTGCGTGCCAAGTCCAACCGGATCAACCCGGATGACGTTGACGGCATCGACATCAGCCTGGATGAGCACGATCTGGAATACCCGATCGACTACCGCGAAGACGCTGAAGCAGCCTTCCCATTGCAGGCCCACGCCACCAACCGTGTGGTGGAAGGCATCCGCTTGCGACACGAAGCGATGGTTGCCTCCATTACGCAAAACCCGGCCAACTACCCCACAGGCAACAAGATCGCCCTGTCCGGCAGCGCAGTCTTTACCGACCCCAACAGCGACCCTGAAGGCGTGGTGGACGAAGCCAAAGCGGCCGTGCGCAACAAGATCGTCAAAGAGCCCAACACCATGGCGATCGGCTACAAGGCATGGCGTGCGCTCAAACGTCACCCCAAGCTCAAGGCGATCCTGAGCGACACCCGCTCCCGCCTGGTGCAGATCGCTGACCTGCGCGAGATTTTCGAGATCGAAAACATCGTGGTGGGCAAGGGCATCTATTCGACAGACAACGGTGTCGTCACAGACCTGTGGGGCGGCAACCTGGTACTGGCCTATGTGCCCAAAGCCGCGCCTGCAGTGGCTGGAGATGCCCCGGTGCGCTCTGCCTATGAGCCCAGCTTTGGCTACACCCTGCGCAAGAAGGGCAACCCGGTGGTGGACACCCGCACCGAGGACGGCAAGCTGGAAATCATCCGCAATACAGACATCTTCCGCCCCTACATGCTGGGTGCTGAGGCTGGCTATCTCGTGCAGGGAGCGGCTTGATCATGGCAAAGACACCGCCCAAAAATCAAGGCACCAGCCATGACAAGCCCGTCACCACTGCGGGCCAGCTCGACGCTGACAAAACCCCTGCGTCTGGTGCTGGTGCAACCGGCGCCCCAGGTTCTGACCAGGTGGCCCAGACGACCGGCCAGGAGAACCTGGCGGCGACGGCGCCCGGTGGCGCTGCGCAACCGGAAGGTGCGGCCGAAGGCAGCACCCAGGCAGACGCCACGACGGTAGAGGCAGCGGGAGATGCGGCGACGCCGACGCCCGACGAAGCCGGCGCTCGATCCGGCGCCAAACGCACCTACCGCGTGGGCTCTGTGCCGATCCGGCACGACCAGGCCTTCTACGACGTAGGCGAGCCGCTGGAGTTGACCGATGCCCAGGCCGACCGCCTGGGCCACCTGGTGACTCCTGCTTTTGAAACTCTCGAGGAGTAAGCATGCAGACTGAAAAAATCCTGATGGCCACGACCATCCTGGCGGCCACCGCGCTGGCGCGCTATCGCTTCGCCAACTTTGCGGGCGCCACCGCCAACGCCACGGACGCCGCACTTGGTGTGCCGACGACGAGCTTTGACGCTGGTGAGCAGGCTTCTGTGGCCACACATGGCGAGATGCTGGTCGAAGCCGGTGGCGCCGTGGCAGTGGGGGCGCAGGTGCAAAGCGATGCCACAGGCCGCGCCATTACCCTGGCTGCCGGTGTCGCTGCTGGCCGGGCCCGTGACGCGGCCGCAGCTGCTGGCGACATCATTCGCGTGCTGCGCTGACGGGGCGCCACTGTGTCTGCATACGCAACATTGACCGACCTGGTGAACGCGGCCACAGAGGGCTGGCGCGAGCTGGCCCAGCGCGGTGCCCCCGACGCCGTGCTCGATGCCACGCTCCTGTCCACCGTGGCAGCAGCAGGCGATACCAGCGCCTGGTCCGCCGAAGATGTTGCGGCGGCCACAGTGGCTCTGGCACGCCTGAAGGACGCCCTGGACCGTGCCAGCAAGCATGCCGACACCTATCTGTTCCCCCGCTATCGGGCGCAAATGCCTTTGCCAGCCGACCTGGTGCAAGGCAGCAGCTTGCCTGCAGCGGTGGCCGCGATCGCACTCAAGCGCCTCTATGGCTCTTCGGTGCCAGAGGACCTGCGGCGCGGTTCGGCCTGGGCAGACCAGTACCTGGTTGACCTGAACAAGGGCGTGGTGAGCCTGGGCGGCACCGACACGGAAGTGGCTCAGCCTGCTGGGCATGTGGTGACGCGTGCACCTAGCAGTGCGTTTGACTGGGGGCGGTACTGATGTCTACCAATACCACTACCCAAGCGCATCAGGCGCACGCCAACAACTTTTTGGCGCCAGAGCCGTTCATCGTGGCTCGGCTAAAGGAGGCGCTGGCTGACCTGCGACCCCAGGTGCATGTTCTGACGGCGTCGGACCTGGCGCTGGTGAAAGAAGAGAGCCAGCCAACGCCTGCGGTGCATGTGATCTGGAATGGCTTTCGCGTCGCGGACGCATCACGCCCAGATGGCCGAGCTGCAACCCTGGACCACACCTGGTTGATTGTGGCCGCCGTCAAGAACGTTCGCACTCTCAAAACTGGCGAGGCAGCTCGTTCCGAGGCCGGGGAACTGGCCGCCAAAGCGGGGGCTGCACTGATGGGCTTCAGACCACCCAACGTGGCGGGGCCCATGCGCTTGTCGCCCAGCCCAAGCGCTGGACACAGCGCTGGCTTTGTCTACCTGCCGCTCGCCTTCGTGGTCGAGACGGTTTTCAAATCTGAACTGCTTTTATAGGAGCCCACCATGGCGATCGAAGTCACCAAACAAATCTACAAGCCCAGCATGACGGTGGGCCAGGTCTACGCCCGTGTGTACGGCTCTCAAGCCCTGCCCATGCCTATTGGCAATGTGCTGGAGCTGGGCCTGGAGCACAGCGAAGACGTTCAGACCCAAGAAGACATGACGGCCTTGGGCGGAGGCACTCATGCTGAGGTACGCCGTGTCAAGGAAGTGAAGCTCAAGGCCAAGCTGGCCGACTTGAACGTGGTGAACCTGGCGCGTAGCGTGCTGGGCACGGTGGAGTCCATCGGTGCGGGCACCAAGACAGACGAGCCGCATGTTGCAACGCTGGGCGGCCTTTTGCCCCTGGAGCACATCAGCCCCACCAACGTGGTTGTGAAGAAAGGCGATACGGCGGCAGCAGCTACCTCAGTGGACATGGCCTTGAATTACGAGGTTCGCCACGAGGGCATTTACCTACTGCCCGACGCCAAGGATGTGCTGGCCACCGACAAGCTCTGGGTCAGCTACGGCTACGGCGCTTACGCAGCGATTGAGGCGCTGACAAAGAAGGCCGTGGAGCTGGAGCTGATCTTCGGCGGCATGAACGAAGCCGATAGCGGCAACCCGGTGGTGGTGAACATCTTCCGGGCCAGCCAGGGCGTTACCAAGGCACTCACGCTCATCGGCAAGGGCTTCAACGCCCTCGATGTCGAAGGCACGGTGCTGATGGACCCCACCAAAACCGGGGCGGGCCTGAGCAAGTACTACCGCGCCCGCGTCGCGTAAGTCGCACATTGGCCAAGGGCCGCCCGCCGCACACGAAGGCGGCGCGCGGCCCTTTCTTTGACAGCCCTCGATCGCAATCACCTCCATGGCAAACGACAACCAGATTGACTTCAAAGTCCGCCTGCAGCGCGAAGGCGTGAGCGAGCTCGCGGGCGATCTGAAGAACATCGACGAAAGCGCCAAAGACCTTGCGCAGGCCGCGACCGCTGCAGGTGCAGGGGTTGACCGGCTGGAATCTGCCAGCAAAGACGCTGGCGACGCTGTCTCTGCCCTGGGCGCGGATGCCAAGCAGGCTCAGGATGCTGTTACGCAACTGGCCGCGGCAGAGGACGCTGCAGACGACCAGGCGCGTGGGCTTGGCACTGGCTCCAAGGCTGCGGCCGATGGCGTCAAAGGGGTAGCCCAAGCAGCCACGGTGGCCGCTGTCGACCTCGGCGAGCTCGCCCAGGCGGTGGACGCCAAGACCAAAGCGATCAAAGCAGGCCTGCAGGTTGAGCAGTCTGAAATTGAGCTGCAGCGCCAGCACCTGGTCGCAACACAGGCCGAGCAGCAAGCCCGCCTGAAGGCTGCGCAGGCCCAGGGCGACGAGGCTGCGGCGACCCGTGCCCTGACGGCATTGCGCCAGGCCGAGGCCGACCAGATGGGCCTGGTGGCCCGCGCCAAGCGCGCGGAAGCGACAGCGGTGGACATGGCCACCGCAGCGCGCCGGGAGGAACTGTCTGCCATTGGGCCCCTGAACGCAGCACAAGCCAAAGAGCTGCAGGCTGCAGAAAACTACGCCAAGGCCTTGCGCGTAGAGGCTGCAGCGGCTGACCAGGCCGCCCAGCGCACCCGCGATATGGGCACGGCCCAACGGTCTGCGGCTGGTACGACAGACCAGCTCAGCGGCCGAATCGGAAACCTGACCCAATTGCTGGGCCAGATGGCGGGAGCATTGGGCGCTGCCTTCACTTTCCGAGAAATGGTCACAGCAGCGGCTCAGATGGAGTCCATGCGCGAGGGCCTGCGCGCCACGTTCATGCCCAAGCCCATCTACGGCATCAATGGTTCCGGTATGCATACAAACATCTCTCTGTTCAAGGGCGGGAAAAATTCATTTTATGATGAAAATGATCCCCATCACTTAAGTCAGGAGGCATATTACTTCATCGGAGGTAT
>ERZ650306.1972-NODE-1972-length-10967-cov-5.754765_pt1 | contig 10967 bp, 16 predicted proteins | sample MGYA00376242_ERZ650306 | MGnify/ENA primary metagenome ERZ650306 (study PRJEB26733, sample SAMN07839244) | wastewater metagenome | biome: urban; feature: wastewater treatment plant; material: waste water | place: USA: North Carolina | collected 2016-03-31 ...
ATCCGTACAGTATCAGAGATCATGGAATCTAACGGATCTACATCTCAGGGAAGTATCTGTGCTTCATCTCTGTCATTAATGGCAGCAGGTGTTCCAGTGAAAGCTCCAGTTGCAGGTATCTCTGTTGGACTTGTAACAGGAGAAGGAGATGACGATTACATCATCTTAACAGATATTCAGGGACTAGAAGACTTCTTTGGAGATATGGACTTTAAAGTAGCAGGTACAGACAAAGGTATCACAGCGATCCAGATGGATATCAAGATTCATGGATTGACAGAACAGATCATCCGAGAAGCGATTGCAAGAACAAAAGAAGCAAGAACACATATCCTTCACGATGTAATGAACCCAGTGATTCCAGCTGCAAGAGACCACGTTGGAGAATATGCTCCAAAGATTTCCCAGTACAAGATCGATCCTGAAAAGATTTCAGAAGTTATTGGTAAACAGGGTAAAACAATCAATGGAATCATTGATGAAACTGGTGTTAAGATTGATATTGACGAAAGTGGACGTATCGATATCTTAAGTGAAGATCAGGCAATGATCGACAAAGCGATCAGCATCATCAAATCCATCGTAGAACCATTGAATGTTGGAGATATTTACGAAGGTGAAGTTGTAAGGATCATGAACTTCGGTGCATTTGTACAGCTTTCTCCAAACAAAGACGGAATGATCCACATTTCAAAACTTTCTAATGAAAGAGTTGAGAAAGTAGAAGATGTCGTGAATATCGGAGACAAAGTAGCTGTCAAAGTATTAGAGATCGACAAGATGGGAAGAATCAATCTGAAATTAGAAGAAAAGATTGAAGATTAATTAAGAATGACAAAACAGCTTTTTGTATGCGAAAGTGTATGAAAAGCTGCTTTTTTGTTCTATAAAATCTAAGCAGAGTACCACGTCCATATTTTAATATGGGCGTGGGTGAATGCGTCCTGACGGACACATTAACGTTTCCCCTGATTCCGAATATACTGTTTTATTGTGTGCAGACTGTTTTCACTAACAGATGAAATAAAATAACTATCCGACCAAAAATAAGGTTTCCAGTAATATTTTTTTAAAATGGTTTCGCCATACAACTTTCGTGCTTTTCGTGCTGTTTGTGTTTTTAAAACATTTGCAAGTTCCGCCGGTGAAGTTGTTGTATCAGCTTCCATCAGGATATGGACATGATCCGATTCGCCATTGATCTCTAGGATGTGAAACCCTCTTTGATCTGCTACATAGTGGATACGTTCATAAACAACATCTTTTACTTTGCCTGTTAAGACTGGATGTCTGTATTTTGTAACAAACACGATATGGTATTGCAATAAAAAGCAACTATGCCGGTTTATATAATAATCTGTATTATCTTTCTTTCGCATGATGTATCTCCTTTACAGCTAAACATATGTTTGGTATAATTATACTATAAAAGTACGATATTTTCAACATATCAGAAAGGAGACAACCATATGGCATACCGTGTGACACAAAGAATCATTTCTTCGGATGATCTGTTATATCCATATTTTGACGATCTGTGCAGAAAGTCCAAGCTGTTGTACAATGCAGCTCTTTTTCGTGTGCGGAATATCTTTACCGGTTATGACAAAGAACATCGGACAGAGAACGAAGTCGAAGTCTTTCAAGAAGTTGCGTTATTACAACGATCTTATCCAAACATGCACGTCCGCAGAGTGATCTCTTATACACACCTTGAAAAGATGATGCGTGTCACAGAGAATGCAGATTTCTTTTCCGGACTTCCAAGACAGACAGCACAGCAGATGGTCAAACAGTCAGTCACAGATTTCAAAAACTGGCTTGCTTCTTTAAGAGAATATAAAAAGCATCCAGAAAAGTATCTGGGTAAGCCTAAGATGCCTCGCTATAAGAAAAGTGACCTGACGACTGTGATCATCACAAACCAGGATGCTGTCTTGTATCGGGACGATATCGGGATGTCCTTAAAACTGCCTTTGCAAAAGCAACGCTTGTACTTTTCAAATCTTTCTTCGGATCCTGTATTAAAAGAAGTCAAGATCAAACCGTATTATGGTCGTTTTTTACTCTGTCTGACACTGGAAGAACCAGATGTTGCATTTGATCCTTCCGGATCTCATGTATGTGCCATTGATCTTGGAACAGATAACTTCGCAGCGATCGTATGTGATGATTACTCATCCGCAATATACAAAGGCGGAGCTGTCTTATCCAAGATCCAATGGTTCCATAAACAGAGAGCAAAGTATGTCTCCATCATCACAAAAGGTCATGAAAAGAAACACGCTGTTTCCAAGCGGTTAAGAGACCTTTCTTTCCATTATGCCAATTTTGTGAAAGACCAGTGCCACAAGATCAGTCGTAGTATCATTGACTTCTGTATGGAACACCAGTGTGGAACACTGATCCTTGGTGTGAATCTGCTCTGGAAGCAGAGATCCAATATGAATAAGATCAACAACCAGAATTTTGTCTCCATGCCGATCACTCTCCTGCGGACAATGATCACATATAAAGCTCTGAATGCCGGCATCAGAATCATAGAGCAGGAAGAAAGTTATACTTCCAAAGCGGATCTGATCGCAAATGACAGGATCCCAACCTATGGTGTCGATGATAAGGATGCTTCGTTTTCTGGAAAGAGGATCAAACGTGGTTTATACCGTTGCTCTAACGGAATGATCTTAAATGCGGATTGTCACGCAGCAGCAAATATCATGCGGAAAGCGATCCCTGATATCTGGAAAGATACCAGAGATTATACGTTTCTTTCTGCTCCTGATGTGTATGGATTCCACAAACTGAATCTGAAAGGTATTCCCGTCAAAGGGATAGCGGCATAAGTGAATATGCCTTGATTGGTACGGACAGCCAATCTTTTGGTCAGAAATGGGTAACTGTCACGACTGTTAGAAGCCACTTCCATAGGAACTACTGTACCGCATGGGAGGGGTAATTCACAGGAGAATTTGATAACTTAAGTAAAATAAGAGGTATAAAACAAATGAAACATATTATATTAGCATCTGCTTCCCCAAGAAGAAAAGAAATCCTGGAACTTGCCGATCTGAAATTTGATGTTATGCCAAGCGATGCACAAGAGATCACAACAAAAACAGCACCAAATGAAGTAGTTATGGAATTAGCATCGATCAAAGCGAAAGACATATATAAGAACAAATATTATCTTTCTAATAATCTTGACAAAATCAAAGATAAAAGGGTGGCACTATCTATCGCAGACTGGACAATAAATAGTGGAAATTGGGGAACTAAAAAGGCACAGCAAACAGTCAACATTTTAAAAGGTGATATATTGGCAGTTGATGGAGTACTAGGAGAAAAGAGCATACAAGCAATTAATTCAATTAATCCCGAAATGTTCTTAACTCAATATCACGAATTGCAAAGAAAATTCTACCAAGCAATAGTTGAACACAATGCAAGCCAAATCGTGTTCCTAAAAGGTTGGTTGAATAGAGTAGCAAGAAAAGAAGAATACATAAAGAATATGGAGGCTTAGAATGGTAAATATTGATTTTGTACAACAAGTACTAGGAACAATAGTGACAGTGACAGTTGGAGTAATTGGCTTAGTGAAACATCAATCTTTTTCAACTATTGAGAAAAATGCAGTTGATGTTATAAAGTTTGTTGATAGGCACTATGCAGATAAAGATAGTGAAGTAAAAAAATTAAGATTTATTTATACAGTTAGAAATATGATAATTAATAGAGTACCGAAAGGCTTTAAATGGCTTGTAAAATATGCTATATCAGACAAGAACATTGAGAAATTACTTAACTTATATTTTACTAACTACAAAACACAAACTAAAGTAAGTGAAACAATAGAAAATACTCAATCTTTGTTATCTAATTTGAATAGTTTAACTGGTAATGATGTAAATGTACCTAATTATGATTTTGAAGGCTTAGAAACGAAATATAAAGGTAATTTTTATGGTGAATTAAATTATAGTGATAATTTAAAAAACGATAAAGAAATTTTAGCAAAAATGGGGATTAATTATAATTTTTAGAAAGGAGATTATTGAAACTTGCGATGAACGAGTTTTTGTGGAGGTATAGATTATGAGAGCTACATACACTTTTGGTGAAAGAAGTATAAATCAACTTGCTAAGGTTCACCCTACATTTGTTGAAATACTTAAAACGGCACTAGAGAGTCCAAAGTGCCCTTGGGATATTACGATTACTGATGGGGCTAGGACTTTAGAAGAACAGAAAAAACTTTATGCACAAGGTAGAACAACACCAGGTGATATAGTTACTTGGAGCAAACCCGAGAATTCAAAACATTTGATACAGGCTGATGGGTATGGACATGCAGTAGATTTCATAGTTTGTGGTTATTCAGATTTTTCTGGAAACTATAAAAAGTTTACAAGTTCGAAAGATATTTATAAAAGAACTAGACTAAAAGAGTTTGCTAAGCACGTTATAGAGACAGCAAGACAACAAGGCTACAAAGTGGAATGGGGGGGAAGTTGGGAGGTTGATGACTCTCCGCATTTACAGTTTATGGGAAAATTGTAGGTGATTTAAAATGGACTTCATATCCCTTTTGAAAGCCTTAATTGAGGCTGGAGTATTAGTAGTTATAGCTTCAATATTCTTAATGCAACAATCTAAACTTTTTTCAAAGCAAGAACAGTTAATTGAAGTACTTGCAAAGTTAGAAAGAAACTTAAACAATGACACACTCAAGGGTAAAGCTCTTGAGCTGTGTTTACTCTTAAAGATACAAGAAATGCGGTGGGGTATTCAAAATAGGCTTATAAACTATATTGAAAGAAACCACTTACAGAAAAATTGGGATATTATACCCAGGGAGATTGATACATATTTCGACTCTAAGTTTTTTCAATTTGATGCTGATATGAGAGATATTATGGAGGTTACAACTTTCAAGGCTGTAAATCAATTAGTACACGAAGAATTTAGTGAAGTGAAACACTTACTTATTATTTTGTTGGATGAACTTAGGCTCGAGGGTGCTGAGAATAAAGAGCTTTATGCTATAGCTTCTAGGGCTGTGGCTGAGAATATGAACAATATTGAGAATGTTATCAAGGCTAGAATTAAAGAGGTGCTTTAGGCAGTTTAAGTACTGCCTTTTTTATTTATTTAAAAATAATTCTTGACATTCATTTTAGTCTATGGTAGACTACTTGTATCTTAAAGAAAAGGAGGAAACATAATGACTGAACAAGACTACAAAAAACTTACTGCGGAGATTACAACTTTAAATCAAAAGATTGAAGTTCTTAACAGTAAATCTGAAATGGTGAATAGCCAAAGGAAAAAAATATTGGTGGAACTAGGGTTACCTGCAGACATAAGCGAGAAAGACTTAAACTCACTTATAGAGAAAGAGAAAGTAAAAGCTGAGAAAGCATATAATGAAATGCTTGAAGCTAGGAAAGACAGAGAGGAGCAAGTTAAGTTGTTAGAGGAGGCTATTAATGAGTACGAGTCTTAATGCTTACAGACAACAGTTAGACATGTTTCAGAAAGACAATAAAAAAACTTTGAGTAGTATTCTTGTCGAAGAGGAGATAATGCTTGTTTTAAAAGAAGTAAGTCAAAAACAGAAAAACAATACCCTAACCTTTTTGAATGGGTTTGTTTCTAATATTCTGTCTAAGATTTACGATAAGGAGCAAACTTTTACTATTAGATTGGATGAACAGAAGTCTACAGTAAAAGTAAAATTTTATGTTACAGAAGATAATATTGAAATTGAAGTAAAAAGACCTTTCGTAGGAAAAGGTGGGGGAAAATTATCAGTAATATCCCTTGCCTTAAAACTTGCTCTTATGCAAGTTAAAGGAATTAAGGGGAGTATATTTTTGGATGAGGCTACTAAAATGGTAGATAATTCAGCTCTTAAATCTCTCAATACTTTTTTGGAGGAATATGCTAGGGAGACTAACAATCAAATATTTTTGATTTCCCACCAAGAAACTCCCGCAGAAGTCACACAGATTAAACTTAAAAAGGTTGGGGGTGAAACTTCGTATGAAGTGTAATTTATGAAATTACTATTATTAGGAGACCTACATTTCTCATTAAAAAGCTCTAGCTCTAGGGTAGACAACATAGTTGAGGAGTTCTTGTATCGTTTTAAGGACTTACAAGATAAAATCGCTAAGAATGGAATTATGGCGGTTATATGCACTGGTGATATTTTTAATACACCTTACCAGAGCCCAGAAACTATAATTATGTTGTCAAAAGAGATTGAAAGTCTTGGAATACCTTTTATTACTGCTATTGGTAACCACGATGAAATTGGGTACAGATTAGAAAATTGGGACACACAAACTAGTCTTGGTCTACTGAAAAAGATTACTAAGAATTTACATATTTCAGATATATACTTAGGTGAAGACTTTACAGCTTCTTTTCAACATTTTATTCCCGAAGTTGACACAGAAACAAATGGAAAATATTTATCTTATTATTCAGAAAGCAAGCCAAACAACTACTTAATTCACGTTGTGCACGGCTATATGGTTTCTGGAAAGTTACCTTTCCACGTGGTAAATCCCAGTGAGATTGCTGACACTAATGCTGATTTTGTTCTTGCAGGACATTACCACAAACCTGTGTATGAAAAGATAGGTAATAAAATGTTTTATAATCCCGGGAGTTTTGCTAACTTGACATATGATGATAAAGATAGAATTTGTGAAGTTGGAATACTTGACACTAGTACCAACACTTTGGAGAGACTGAGTGTGCCTTATGATAAAGGAACGTGGGTAATAAAAACAGACACTAAATTTAAGAAAAAAGAGTTGATATTAGAAGAGACAATTGTTGAAACTGACTCGATAGCCTTAATAACTCAAATAGCCAAAAGTAAACAATTACAGGCTGATACGATTGAGAGATATTGGGAGGTACAGAATGGCGAATAAAGCTAGTCTTATTGCTTGGAATAGAGATACTCAAGGGGCTACAGTGAAACTTAAGCTAGCCCAACCTGAGATTGAGAACCTTGCAGAATTAAGAAAAAGAGTTGGAAGTCGTATCACTAAAAGTGAAGTTATAAGTTATTTATTAACTAACTTTGCAAGGTTTAGTGACTTTAATGAAATATATGACAACCTAGAACTTATCAATCTCTTATTTGAAAAAGCAAGTAAACTAATACTACAACAAAAATTTAGTGCTCCACAACAAGAGAGATTAATTACTGGAGTATTTCTTAGAGATAAGAAAGCCTTTTTAAAAACTCTAGCGGATTTAAAAGTTGACTATGTAGAACTTAAAATGAAGTCTATGGCTACAGTAGTAAAACCTTTTTTTGTAGAGTACTTTGAGCCAAATAGTATTTTTTGCATTATTGAGTTGGAGGGAGTGGAAGAATGCTAACATATTTAAAATTAGTAAATTTTATGTCACATAAAAACCTAGAGTTTTTCTTTGATAAAAATTTCTATATAATAACAGGTAATAATGATATTGGAAAATCAGCTTTATTCCATGCGGTTAGGTGGGTTTTTCAGAATGAACCACAAGGCTCTACAATGATACATAACGGGGCTAACTCTTGTGAAGTCACTGTAGGTTATAGTTTAGGTGGTGAGCCTTTCACAGTAACTAGAAAAAGAACGGGCTCTAGCAATATTTATACTATTAATGGGGAAACATTCCATAAAAATGAAACCCCTGAAATACTACAAAAGATTTTCACATTGAATGAGTTTGGGGAAGAAAAGATAAATTGGAATTTTACTTTTCAACATGACCCCCTATTCATGTTGGGAAATAGTAATAGTACTAATGTTATGTTGCTTAATACAGACCCTTTTGTAGACACAGCAATTAAAGAAACAAAGAATATCTTACAGAAGTTAAATAAAAGGTACACTTACAATTTAGAAAATATAGCAAAATTAGAAAAATTTTTAGAAGCTACAGAGCCTATAGAAACTGAGATAGTTGCATATGATAGTATAATCTCTGAAAAAAGTATGTTGCATTCGGACACCGAATGTAGTATAATGAATTTAAAGAAATGTTTTTTTGTTGGCACTATACCAACTATTGAAAATGTTCCTTTACAGAATATATTAAAACACAAATACCACTACCCTAAATTGATAAAGCCTATAGTTATAGAACCAGTAGATTATTACAAGCTTTCTTTAATTCCTAATCAGAAAACAAAGCTGAAAAAAATAACTATAAGCGAATACCCAATTTTACTTGAGACTATCCCTTTAAACATTGAACTAGAAACACTAAGGGAGCAACGTAGTGAGTTAGAAATAAGAAAGGAGAGTATTGAATTACAACTATCTAAAATAGAAGTTTGCTTAACTTGTGGTAAACCTTTATAGAAAGGGGATTTAAAATGGTAAAAAATATTGGGTTACATACATTTGAAGTTAGTAGAAATGTTGACACGGTAGAATTAAAACTAATTTTATTAGACAACAAAATGATACTGACAAAAGATGTAACTATTCAATTGAAGAAATTAGAGGGTAAGTTAAAAACTTATAGTACGTACTCAGTGCTAGAAGATTTAGTTACTGCTTACACTCACGATACAACTGTTGAGTTTCTACAATCGACTTATGAGGAAGCTTTATTATGTTTATAAGGGAGCTTATTCCAATTCCAAAAGCAGAAAGAATGCTGAATATGAAAAAAGACTTAGTTAAAGACCTTATGCTTTTGGGTATACTAGAATACACAACTACTCATTCTATGAGTATATATGTGTACAAAGACAGTATAGATGATTTTATAAAGAACCAGGAAAGGCTTGAGAATGAAAAAAGTAGTAATTAAAGATAAAACATTGATAACAGAAAAAATGCTACCAGATATGGTGGCAGTAATTGATACTTTAAATGAAGCTGTAGATATGGGAAGTATAACACTTATCTTTGAAGACAATGTCTTGACAGATATGGAGTTTTCTAAAAGTGCTTTAGGAATATTAGTATTTTTAGACCCTGAGCACCTTGAAGAACTTAGAACTACATTTATGAAAATCTTGACAAGTGTGACCTACTACTCAGAAATAGGAGCATTGGGAGCTAATAACGAAAGGAGTGAGAAATATGTCAACTAATGTTGAAACTAATTTAAAAGAACATATACTAGAAAAGTATAAAGCAGTTGAAGAGTTGGTAGAAATAAAAAATAAACTTCTAGCACTAAAACAACAATTGCAAGCAACAACAGCTGAACTACTTACAACAATTACAATCGACCCTGAACAAACAGTTCAAGGGAGAACAGTTAAGTTAAGTAACCAAGCTTTAAGAGACTCGTTTATTGCAGAAAATACAGTAACTGTGACTAATGATATAAATGAGTCATACAAGAAATTAAATAGGCTACAAGCAGTTGTAGACAAAGAGTCGGATATGATACTCTTTTATGATATTATAACTAGAAAGTAGTGGTAGCTTATGAAAATGAGTCCACTTACTGCTAGAAATATTGGAAAAAGGTTTGAGAGTTTTATTTCAATAGAGATTGAGAAGTCACTACCTAATTCAATTGTCATTCCTTTGAAAGACCTTACAATCTCTACTCAATTTACTGATATAATCGCTATAACTAGCAAATATACAATAGGTATTGAATGTAAGGTAACAGGGTCAGACAGTTTTAAAATTAACAATATCAGACAACTTGTTAAACTAAGAAAGCTGATAAAGTTAAATAAGCATACAAAGGGTTACTTTATTGTGCATTTAGCTTATGATACAGAACTATTACTTGAGAATGTTAGGATTGTCAATGTTGGAAAAGACACTCTAAAATTACTTAAGTGGGAGGAGTTTATTAATGAAATTAAAGATAAGTAATTTCTCTGAGGTATTTATACCTTGTGAGGATGCACTTGCAGACAGGGTTTTAAAAGCTACAACCTTTGATAACCCTGAATATGAAAAGAAACAAAGGCTAGGATTATTTACAAGAAACACCCCAAAAACTTTTACACTTGCTAAAAAGCAAAGTATGGGAGTATTGGTAAGCAGTAGTTGGTTGTTTTCCAATCAATACAAAACGTTGATAGGTGAAGATTTTGCATTAGAGGAGACTCTTATCTATAACAAACCTAAAAGGTCAAATAAGTTTAGGGCTGGTAGCTCAATTGTTTTGCGGTCATATCAGATTTCAGCTGTAAAGGCTATGACTGATAGGTATGTAAAACACGGGTTCGTTAGGGGTATAATTCAAGGGACTACAGGTAGTGGTAAAACTATAACTGGTATTGCTACAGCTTTGGAACTTGGGTATAAAACAATATGGCTTACTCACAAAGTTGAACTACTTGAGCAGACCTATGAAGCTTTTAAAAATCTTACTGGAGTGTCGGTTTGTAGGTACTCGGGTGGTAATAAAGAAGCATATAAAGGTAAGCAAGTTATTATTGCTACTTATCAATCTCTTATGAAAAATACCGAAATGCTTGAGTACATTAACAAGAACTTTGATACTATGGTGGTGGATGAATGTCACCACACACCAAGTAACTACTTTCTAAAGGCTGTAAGTGAGTTGTATAAAGTAAAAAACATTATAGGACTTACTGCAACACCTATTAGAAAAGATGGGCTACAGCCTGTTATGTTATTTCACGTTGGCTCTGTACTTCACAAAATGAATAGGACTCAAATGGAACAACATTTAATTTTTCCAAAAGTAGAATATCATATATTGAGATATAACTACTACGGAATGTCAACTAATGAAATGTCCTACATTAAGACTGTAAATGATTTAGTTAGACAAGAGGAAAGAATGGACTATGTTATTGATGTTATTAATAAGGATATACAAGGTCACTACGGTTTAGTACTTACTGAATATGTTGCATTGGGCGAGGAAATGTTTGAAAGGGTTAGACATTTACCTGGAGTCAATGCTATTCAATATAATGCTAGGCTGCCAAAGAAAGCAAA
>ERZ650306.1976-NODE-1976-length-10945-cov-8.187695_pt1 | contig 10945 bp, 9 predicted proteins | sample MGYA00376242_ERZ650306 | MGnify/ENA primary metagenome ERZ650306 (study PRJEB26733, sample SAMN07839244) | wastewater metagenome | biome: urban; feature: wastewater treatment plant; material: waste water | place: USA: North Carolina | collected 2016-03-31 ...
CCAGCCTGCCCGCCGTGCGCCACCAGACCCTGTATGCCGTCCCCGCCGATGAGACAAGCCGCCCCGGCCCGCGCTTGGTCGAGGGGGCGGAAGCGGTGTGTCGGGTTTTGGATACGGCGCGGCAGGCGGGGTAGGTGGGGGTTCGCCCTCAACAGGGCAATTGCGGGTGTTTTTGGCTAGGCGGGAATACTGTCAAGTATGCGGAGGGGGGGGCGGCTTTGTTGCACAACCCCCCCCTCCGCTTGAACTTTCCTTGCTATCCTATATGACTATTTTTACCACAGAGCCTCTGGGGCTTCTTCTGAACTAATGCAACGAGGGTGGACACCGGATAGGACTGGGTAATCGCAAATTGCATCCACACGTTGTTCATACGCATCAACTAGACAAGTTCTATTCGTACATTTATTTCGAGCAACTAGCCACCTCTTTTGCGTTGTTCTTAGGTCGCTTTTTGCACCGTTACCGATGTTTGCTGCCATCATATACGTGTAATTTCGGGCGAGTGCATCATCAAGCTTCCCAAGCAGTGGGTCACTGCATATTGCTTTCTCGATGGGCGTAGATGCCTTATTGCAGTCAAACGAAACAGCGTTTGCATTGAAAGCCATTAGCATCAATCCAAATGCCACACAGTAGTTTTTCATTAAGCTATCCTCGCTCTTTAATCATGGATGGTAGGGGCTTTGTTGCACAAACCCATCTCATGCCTTGCCGTCGCGGAAGTAGGGGGTGTTCGGCGTGCCGTATTCAAGCAGCCTTCGTGCCTAACTTGTGCAACAAAGCTATGCAATCAGGGTAATATAAAACAACGCCAAAACATTAGCACACCCCTAGCCACTTATGACAGCACCCCACACAAAAATCCCCAAAAAAACGCCCCCCATCGCGTGCCGTGACTGTAATCCCGCCCCTAACAAAACAGCCCGCCCTTTAACAAGGCGGGCTGTTGCGTTGTGGGGCAGCGTGGGGCAACCGTCAGTGGGCGGCGGGCGGCAGCAGCTGACCATAGAGCGTCAACAACGCTTCCGCCATACGGGGCAGGGTGTAGGGCTCGGCGGTGGCGCGGGCGGCGGTGCGGAGCTGGGGCCAGTCGGCACGCAGGGCAAGCCAGTCGGCACACGCGGCGGCAAAGCCTTCTACGTCGAGTGCGTCCCGCACCCAGCCGTTTTCGCCCTCTCGCAGCCACTCTGCCGCCCCGCAACCGGTGCTGGTCAAGACCGGCAGCCCGCTGGCGAGGGCTTCGACGCAGACGTTGGGAAAGGGGTCGTAGAGCGTGGGCAGAATCAGCGCGTCTGCCGCACCGTAAAACGGCTTGACCTCGTTTTGTGCGCCGGTAAACCGCACACGGTCGCTGATGCCTAGCTGGGCGGCGAGGGCAAGGTAACGGGCGGCGTGTTTATCGTGCCCTACTACCCAGAGATAGACCGACGGGGTGCGGGCGAGGGTGTGGAGCGCAGTCGCCACCCCTTTACGAGCAAAGCCCGAGCCGACATAGAGCAGGGTCGGAGCCTCGGGGGGGATGTGCCATTGCTGGCGGGTGGCGGCGCGGTGCTGTGCGGCCAAGTCGGGGTGAAAGGCGGTGGTGTCTACGCCGTTATAAATCACCGGTAATTGGGCGTGCGGCAGGCCAAAGCGGGCGTGAATTTCGGCGGCCACCATCTGCGAATTGCAGATAACCGCTTTCAGCGCGGGGTGGCGGAACATCCGGGCTTCTGCGTGGCAAACATAGTGGTGATAGGGGTTGAGCCACATCGCCAGCCGTCCTAAGGGAGACAAGGCGCGGGCGCGGCGGGCTAACCAATCGCGGTGAACGCCGTCACCGGCACGGAAGACATCACAGCCCGCAATGCGTTCGTGGGATTGAACCAAGTCAAAGGGCTGTTGGCGCAGGGTGTGGCGCACGGCACGGGCAAAGCCCGCATCGCGCCATACATTGCCGAGGTAAAAAGGATTGAGCTTGAGGCTGTGCCAGCCTGCGCGGGTTTCCCAGCGGCGGGTAATCAGCGTGACATCCAGCGTGGCCTGCTGCGCCAAGGCATCAAGGGCGCGGCTGACAAACCGTTCTGCCCCGCCCGCTGGGTTGTATTTTTGGCGAACGATGGCAAGACGGGTCAAACGGACTCCAGCGCGTTGAGCTGTTGCAAAAGGTCGTGGATTTTGTCGGGGTCATCTGCCCGCAAAATGCGCGAGGTCAGCGTGGCGATGCGGTCAAGATTGGTGTTGAGCACCACTTGTTTGACCGACAGCAAATTGGCGGGGTGCATGGAGAACTTGCGTAGCCCCATGCCGAGCAAAAGCCGCGTCATCCGCACATCGCCGGCCATTTCGCCGCAGACCGAGATGCTGAGTCCGCCCTTGGCAGCGGTTTTGAAGGCGTGCAGCAACAGATACAACACCGCCGGATGGGTGGGGTCGTAAAGATGGCTGACTGCGTCGTCGTTACGGTCAATGGCGAGGGTGTACTGAATCAGGTCGTTGGTACCCACGGCAAAGAAATCGACATAGCGTGCCAAGGTGCTGATGACCAGCGCGGCCGAGGGAATTTCAATCATCGCGCCGACTTCGATTTTTTCGTCAAACGGGATGTTCTCAACGTGCAGCTCAGCTTTGGCCAAGTCGAGCTGGGCAAGGGCTTGTTTGAGGTCGGTCACGCCGTTAATCATCGGGAACAAAATCCGCACCTTGCCCTCGTGCGAGGCACGCAGCAAAGCGCGGAGCTGGGAGCGGAACAGCAGCGGCTCGGCCAAGCACAGCCGCATCCCACACAGCCCCAGCACGGGGTTGTCGGAGACCCCGTGAATCGACCATTTGGGGTTTTTGTCCGCGCCCAAATCCATGGTACGGATGGTGACGGGCAGGCCGTTCATCCCTGCGGCGACGGTGCGATAGGCTTCGAACTGTTCGTCTTCTGACGGCAGGGTGTCGCGCCCCAAAAAGAGGAATTCGCTGCGGAACAGGCCAATGCCAACCGCGCCGGACTCTTGCACGTCTTCGATGTCTTGCGGCAGCTCAATATTGGCGACCAGCTCAATCGGGGTGCCGTCTTGGGTTTTGGCGTTGGCTTTTTTGATGCCGGCGAGCTTGCGTCGTGCTTCGCGCCAGTTGCGTTGGCGGCGGCGGTATTCGGCCAAAACGCTTTCGTCTGGCGACACAATGACCACGCCCTGTACGCCATCGACGATGATCATTTCGTCTTCGCTGATGAGTTCGCGGGCATTGTGGGTGGCAATTACCGAGGGCAAATCGAGGCTACGCGCCAAAATGGCGGTGTGGCTGGTCGCGCCGCCCACATCGGTGACAAACGCGGCGTAGTTGGAATCTTTGAAATAGACCATGTCCGCAGGGGACAAGTCGTGCGCGACCAAGATGGCTTCTTCGGTCAGCGGGTCTACCACGGGCAAGGCACTATTTTGCCCTGACAGGTTTTTGAACACCCGCTCCACGACTTGAATCACATCGTGTTTGCGTTCGCGCAGGTATTGCTCTTCGATTTCTTCAAACTGCGCCACCAGTGCATCGGCTTGGGTTTTGAGTGCCCATTCGGCGTTGCACGATAGGGTATCTATCGTCTTGAGTGGGGCGCGGGAGAGGGTGGCATCGTTCAGCAGCATAATGTGCAACGACAGAAACGCACCCAGCTCTGCGGGTGCGTTTTCGGGAATCCCCCCCCAAAGCATTTCCAGCTCTTTGCGGGTGTTGCGAATGGCTTTCTCAAATCGCTGCTTTTCTGCGGGCAGCTCGTGCGACTCTAACGTGTAATGCACCACGTCGATGGCACTTTGCGAAAGCAGGTGTGCGCGACCAATGGCGATGCCGCCACCGATACCTATGCCGTGCAAACTGATGCTCATAGCGTTCTCTCCTGCCTTCCCTCGTGGCAAATTTTAAGCATGGGCGGGCAAGGGCTGTGTTGTCCGTCCAATGATGCTTGGTAGATGGGTGAACATGCCTGACACGCTGTTGGCATCGGAGGTTCCCCATTTTTATTTTTATGGCAAGCGGTGTGAAATCACCAGAAAAAACCGACCACGCCCAAGGCGAGGGTTGCGTGGGGGGTGGTGCGGGTTCTTATTCGGCTTCGTCAAAGCGGTTGTTGATCAGGGCGACGAGGGCTTCCATGGCTTCTTGCTCGTCGTCGCCGGTGATGTCTAGCTCCACGGTCGAGCCTTTGGCTGCGGCCAACATCATCACGCCCATAATACTTTTGGCGTTGACTTTGCGTCCGTTGCGCGAAATCCAAATCTCGCTGGTGTAGCGACCGGCCAACTGGGTAAATTTGGAGGATGCACGGGCATGTAGCCCGAGTTTGTTAATAATTTGGATTTGTTGTGTCAGTGCCATGCGTCTCCCCTGTAGGGTTTTTTTGTTTTGTGTAGTGTAGCCATGCCTACTTTGTGTCAGCTTAACACGGCGTGAATCCTGATTTGATGCCCTGCTAAGGCTGGATGGGAATGACACCCTCTAGCCCGCCGGTGACGGCTTTGCTGACCACTTGTTCTAGCGGCAAACTGGCGTAGCACAGGCTGCGCACCAGCATGGGCAAGCTGACCCCTGCAATGGCTTCGATGTGTCCTGGCTCGACCAAGCGGCTGGCGATATTGGACGGCGTGCCCCCAAAAATGTCGGAAAAAATAAGCACGCCCGCGCCGGTATTCAAGGCACTGACCAGTTCTCGTGCTTCGGCCAGTTTACGGTCGGGGTCGTCGCTTTTATCTACTGCCATCACGGCTAAATTGGGCAAGTCGCGCTGCAAAATGTGCTGAGCACATTGCGAGAGGCTCATGCCCAAGTCACCGTGGGTGACAATCAAAATACCAACCATGAAAGTCCTCGTGTTTACAGCCATCCGCCTTCGTTTAAGCGAGGTCGGAAATCGTGCCGCCATGTTGGCGGATCGTCTCGTAACGGGGCACAGGTGAAAGTGCGTGCCGTGGCTGCTGATTGTAGCAAGCAGCCAGCCTGCGTGGACAGCGGTTGCGCGGCTTCTTATGTGTGGGGGGGCATACCACGTCAATGCCGGTGCAAGCTGGACCACTTCCCCCACAATAATCAGGGCGGGCGAGCTGACAGCGTGGGCTTGCATCAAGGCTGGTAGGGTGGTCAGCGTACCGGTAAAGACGCGTTGTTGAGGGGTGGTGGCGCGTTCGACCACCGCAGCAGGGGTGTCTGCGGGTTTGCCGTGGGCAATGAGGGCGGCGCACAGGGCTTCGGCGGTGGCCACGCCCATGTAAATCACCACGGTTTGGTGGGGGCGTGCCAGTGCGTCCCAGTCGAGCTGGATGCTGCCATCTTGGCGATGACCGGTGACAAACACGCAGGACTGGGCGTAATCGCGGTGGGTGAGGGGGATGCCGGCATAGGCGGCTGCACCACATGCCGAGGTAATCCCCGGTACGACTTCAAAGGGCACGCCCTGCGCGGCAAGGGTGGCGATTTCTTCGCCGCCGCGCCCAAACATAAACGGGTCGCCGCCTTTAAGCCGCACCACCCGTTTGCCTTCTTTCGCCAGCTTGACCAGCAGTAGGTTGATTTCTTCTTGGGGCAGGGCGTGTTGGTTGGTGCGCTTGCCGACGTAAATCCGGTCAGCATCGCGGCGGGTGAGTTCGACAATTTCGGGGGCGACGAGGTTGTCGTAAAGCACGACATCGGCTTGCTGCATCAGCCGCAGGGCGCGGAAGGTGAGCAAGTCAGGGTTGCCGGGTCCCCCTCCGACCAAATACACCGCTCCAACGGTTGGGGCATCGTGGGCGGCGAGGGCGGCATCAAATTCAGCGCGGGCTTGGGCTTCGTCACCATTCATCATGCGTTCGGCCCACGCGCTGGCCAATAGCCGCTCCCAGAGTCCTCGGCGGCTATTGGCATCGGGGATGGCGGCTTTGGTGCGGGCGCGGGCTTCGTGCCCAAAGCGGGCGAGTCGCGCCAAGCCTGTCGGTAGGAGGGCTTCGATTTGGGTGCGTAGCCAGCGTGCCAGTACGGGCATCCCCCCCGATGACGAAATGGCAATCAGGACCGGGGAGCGGTCGACGATGGAGGGCATGATAAAGCTGCAGAGTGCAGGGTTATCCACCACATTAACGGGGATGTTGACGGCTTGGCAGGCGGCACTCACCGCTTGGTTGACGGCGGCATCATCGGTGGCGGCAATCACCACGCGGCAGCCAGTTTCGTCGCCTGCGACCCAAGTGCGGGGGGTGTAGGTCAGTGTGCCGGCAGTGGCCATTTCGAGGAGCTCGGGGTGGCAAGTGGGGGCGATAACGCGCACCGCTGCCCCCGCTGCCAAGAGTAAACGCACTTTACGCAGCGCGACATCACCCCCACCCGCCACACTTACTGGTGCGCCGTGTAGGGTCATAAAAATGGGGAAGTAGTCCATGTTGAGGGTCGCTGTGGGTGAATGGGTTGATGGGGGTGGGGCTTGGTGCTGCGATGGGGTCAGGCGGAATAACGAATCCAAACCCTTGTGACAGGGAATTTTTCGGGATTTCCATGCGAAAGGGAATGATTACGGTTAATTTAATCGACCCTTGCTTGAGTGGATACCACCAAGCAAAAATTACGCCTTCAGTGGGGCGGAGGGTGTGATGGCTGGTTTGATGAGGGATGTAGCCGGTTGAGTGTAGTACGGTAAGCTCTTCTCCGAGCGCCTACGTCGCCTTGGCTGACCCGTCGTTCGCTAGGTCGTAAACCGCCTCTGAGGGGCTAACAGAATAGAGGAAAATCATGTCGTATATGGCTTGGTCGCGCGTGCTGTTGTGGGTGGGTGGGGCGGTGTTGGCTTCGTCGGTGTGGGCGAACCCGACCGAAAAGGTCTTGGCCAATGGGCTGAAGGTGATTGTCAAAACCGATCGCCACGCGCCGGTGGCGGTGTCGCAGCTGTGGTACCGCGTTGGGGCAAATGATGAGGTGGATACCCTCACCGGCGTGTCGCATGTGCTGGAACATATGATGTTCAAGGGTACAAAGACCGTTCCTGCGGGGGAGTTTTCGCGGCGGGTGGCGGCAGTGGGGGCGAAAGAAAATGCGTTTACCAGCAAAGATTACACGGTTTATTTTCAGCAACTGGCCAGCACAGCACTGCCGCTGGCTTTTCAGCTTGAAGCCGACCGTATGGCGGATTTGCAGATAAAAGACGCGGACTTCGCCAAGGAAATTCAGGTGGTGCGCGAGGAGCGTCGTCAGCGTACCGATGACCAGCCCACGGGCGTGCTGCTTGAACAGCTTTATGCCCAGGCGATTACGGTCAACCCTGCACGGCAGCCGATTATTGGCTGGATGGATGATTTGCAGCGGATGCAGGCAGAAGACCTGCGCCGCTGGTATCAGCGTTGGTATGCCCCGAATAACGCCACGCTGGTGGTGGTCGGCGACGTAGAGCCTGCGGCGGTTTTCGCGCTGGCCGAGCGTACGTTTGGGGCGGTGCCGACGCGTGAGCTGTCACCGCGTGTTTTGCCGCAAGAGCCTGTTCGGCAGGGGATGCGGCGGCTGACGGTCAAAGTGCCATCGAAGTTGTCTTATGTGGCACTGGCATGGCAAGTGCCCAAGCTGGTGAATGTGGCAGCACGCGACCCCTATGCGTTGGCGATGTTGGCGGCGGTGCTGGATGGGCATGAGGCCTCGCGTTTGCCGCGTCAATTGGTGCGGGAAAAGCAGGTGGCAACCAGCGTCAGCGCGGGCTACGACCTGACAGGGCGCGGCACAGGCTTGTTTACCTTGATGGCGGTGCCCGCCGGTAAGCATTCTGCCGAGCAAGTAGAGGCTGCGCTGAAGCAGGAGATTGCCCGTTTGGTGAAGGAGGGGATTAGTGAGGCTGAGTTGGCGCGGGTACGGGTGCAGCTCAAGGCGGCGCGAGTTTACGAAAAGGACAGTCTGTTTGCCCAAGCCATGAAAATGGGGGAGCTGGAAGCCTTGGGCTTTTCGTGGCGGGATGAGGTGGCAATGGATGCCGGACTGGAGGCGGTGACACCTGCGCACGTCCGCGCTGTTGCTCGCCAATATTTGGTTGACGACACCTTGACGGTGGCGGTGCTGGACCCGCAGCCCTTGACCGGCGCACCGCGTTCGGCGGCGACTGAAGGGGGGGTGAGCCATGTTCGCTAATCTAAAACACGGTTTGATGCTCGGGCTGATGGGGGTGTGTGGCAGTGTGTTGGCGTTGCCGGTCTACGCGGTTGATATTCAACGCTGGGACACGCCAAGCGGCGCACGGGTGCTGTTTGTTGAGAATACGGCGGTGCCGATGGTGGATATTCGGCTGGATTTTGACGCGGGGAGCCGTCGTGACGATGGGCGTAAACCTGGGGTGGCGGGGCTGACGCTGGGGCTGTTGGAGGCGGGCACGGCACGGCTGAGTGAGGAGGCGGTGCAAGAACGCTGGGCGGATTCGGCGGCTGTGTTGTCTAGTGAGCTGGATACGGACCGTGCGGGGGTGCAGCTGCGTAGCTTGTCTGACCCCGCGCAGTTAGGGGCTGCAGTGACGCTGCTGGCTAGTTTGTTACGCGAACCGGCTTTTCCCGCTGCGATTCTCGCCCGAGAAAAAGCCCGCACTATCGCTGGCCTGCAGCAGGCAGAAGCCAATCCCAGTGCGCGGGGACAGCGTGCGCTGACAGCACTGCTTTATGGCAACCACCCTTATGGCTTGTCTGCACGGGTTACACCACACACAGTGGGTGAAATTACACGGGGCGATGTGCAGGCTTTTTGGCAGCGGCATTACCAAGCACGTTATGCAGTGGTGTCGATGGTGGGCAATTTGACCCGTGCCGAGGCCGAGCGTGTGGCGCGGCAGCTGACCGATGGGCTGCCTGCCGGTGGGCAAGATTTGGCGGCTGTACCTGCTGTGCCCCCTCAAGCGGCTGCGCAATTCAAAGTGCTGCCACATCCTGCTTCCCAAACCCATCTTTTCTTGGGGGTGCCGGTGTTAACCCGCCACGACCCAGATTATTTTCCACTCTTGGTGGGGAATTACATTTTGGGTGGTGGCGGGTTTGATTCGCGGCTAATGAAGGCGGTGCGTGACCAGCGGGGGCTGACCTATGGCGTGTATAGCCAGCTTGTGCCGCAGCAAGAGGCGGGGGAGTTCGTGCTGTCACTTTCGACCAAGGCAGAAACAGCGGATGAAGCCTTGCAGGTGGTTAATGCCACGTTGCAGCAGTTTGTTGCGGAGGGGGCGACGGCGGCTGAATTAACCCAAGCCAAGAGCAATCTGGTGGGGGGATTCCCGCTTCGCTTTGATAGCAACCGCAAGCTGCTGGGCTATATGGCCGTTATCGGATTTTACCGATTGCCGCTGGATTGGTTGGATAGCTATCCCAAGCAAGTGGAGGCTGTTTCGTTGGCTGCTGTGCGGGAGGCGTGGCAGCGGCGGATTGTGCCTGCTGCTTTGCAGGGGGTGCGTGTAGGGCAGATGGCGGGGGGCAAGCCGCCGCAGTGAGCTGTGGCCTATTTGCGCTGGGGTAAATCGCGGGAATCAGGGCATAATGCGCCCCTCTCTCAATTGGGATGGAGTGCGGTATGGCGCGGCAAGGCAAGGCAAATCAAGTCCGAATCATCGGTGGGGCGTATCGGCGGCGGATGCTATCTTTCCCCGACCAAGCGGGTTTGCGTCCCACCCCCGACCGTGTTCGTGAAACGGTTTTTAACTGGCTAGGACAGACGTTAGAGGGGCTGAGCGTGCTGGATTTGTTTGCTGGTAGCGGCGCGATGGGGCTGGAGGCGGCCTCGCGCGGGGCAAAAGTCGTGACCTTGGTAGAAAAGGCCGCGCCGGTAGCGGCGGCGTTACGGGCAAATTGCCGCGTGCTTGGTACGAATCAAGTAGCTGTGGTTGAGGCGGACGCGCTGGCGTGGTTGGCACGGTGTGAGACGCAATTCGATGTTGTGTTTCTTGATCCGCCCTTTGCGGCCAATTTGCTACCGGCAGTTTTGCCGCTCTTGCCTGCCGTGTTGGGTGTGCGGGGGGCAGTGTATATGGAATCGGATGCAGACATCACCGCGGAAGGTTGGCGGCAAATTAAGTCGGGCAAGGCCGGTTTGGTGCGCTACGGTCTGTGGGAATGGGGCGCTGAGGCTTAGCCTTGCAGCAACGTGGTAAAAATGACACAATTTAGGCTATTTTAAGCCGTTGAATAACGAAGGAAAAACCCTTATGGCACTCATGATTACGGACGAATGCATCAACTGCGATGTGTGCGAGCCAGAATGCCCGAACAACGCCATTTCTCAAGGCGAAGAGATTTACGAAATTGACCCTAACCTGTGCACGCAATGTGTCGGTCACTATGATGAGCCACAGTGTCAGCAGGTTTGCCCTGTGGATTGTATTCCACTAGATCCAAATCATGAAGAAACCGCTGAGCAGCTTCAGCAGAAATATGAGCAAATTTCAGGTAAGGCTGCTTAATCTGTTTTGTCTGTGTTTCCAAAGCCCATGGTTTGCCTTTAAACATAAGGGTGGGCGATGGGTTTTGTTTTTTTGCGAAAAAATTCGTTGTTTGGCAAAAAAGTGTTTGACGCGGAGTTGGGGTGTGTATACAATGCGCTTCTCTTAACGGAGGGATTCCCGAGCGGTCAAAGGGATCAGACTGTAAATCTGACGGCTCAGCCTTCGAAGGTTCGAATCCTTCTCCCTCCACCAGTTTTTGTCTTGGCGGCGTAAGTTTTAATGCAGTGCAACGCACTGTTTCGGCGGGTGTAGCTCAATGGTAGAGCTGAAGCCTTCCAAGCTTATGACGAGGGTTCGATTCCCTTCACCCGCTCCAAGTCAGGTCAATGCCCATATAGCTCAGCGGTAGAGCACTCCCTTGGTAAGGGAGAGGTCATCGGTTCAATTCCGATTATGGGCTCCATTCTTTTCAGCTTTCGGCTTCCATCTTAAATTAGTTAGGGCGTTTTCTATGGCTAAGGAAAAGTTCGAGCGGACAAAACCGCACGTTAACGTAGGCACAAT
>ERZ650306.1978-NODE-1978-length-10943-cov-7.069067_pt1 | contig 10943 bp, 10 predicted proteins | sample MGYA00376242_ERZ650306 | MGnify/ENA primary metagenome ERZ650306 (study PRJEB26733, sample SAMN07839244) | wastewater metagenome | biome: urban; feature: wastewater treatment plant; material: waste water | place: USA: North Carolina | collected 2016-03-31 ...
GACAAGTCGCGTAAATATGTACCTTCTTTAATAACAGGCTTTCGATCCTCCATCCATTCCATAGCTAGGGATTTGAAAAGAGTACTTTCATTTATTTGTTGTAAGCGTTCATTTTTTATAGCATTAGGGTCAATATTATTGTAAAGCTGAATACGTGCTTCATCACGTGCACGGCGAGCTTGAGCAAGGGATATTTCTGGATAGCTTCCAATGGTTAAAGTGCTTTCACGACCATTGAACCGATATTTTAAACGCCAGAATCTTCCACCCGATGGAGTGACTTCTAGATATAACCCTTTTTCATCCGAATAACGTTTTTTCTTATCAAGTGGCTTTATCTTTCTAACTTGAGCATCCGTCAGCATTTTGAATGATATCCGTACAGATTGGGGGACGATTATTTACATCTAATTCTTGTCCCCCAATTATCCCCCACAATATGGGGGATTGCAACGGATGAGGTCGGATTCTGTGCGGCAATAAAAAAAGCCTAAACCCTTTGGATTTAAGCTTTTCAGACATCGTCGGATGTCGTCTGAAATAATCTTGGCGGTGAGAGAGGGATTCGAACCCTCGATACGCGCAAACGTATACACACTTTCCAGGCGTGCTCCTTAAGCCACTCGGACACCTCACCAAGGTGTGCGATAGTAACTAAAAAAAAGCAGACTGCCAAGTTGTAGTCGAACAGATTTGCAGAAAAACTTCTTGGCTAATGATAATATTAAGGAATATAACGTTCTATATTGAAGACAATATATGCAAAGTACTGCAAAAAAAGCAGCCTTACCTGCCACTGCATTGGCAGCATTAGGGGTGGTGTTTGGAGACATTGGAACCAGTCCTCTGTACGCTTTGAAAGAATCCTTCCATGCTGCACATGGCTTAGGAATTCAACCTGAAAATGTATTGGGAATCTTGTCGATTATTTTTTGGTGTTTAATGCTGATTATCAGTATTAAATACATCGCGATTGTTATGCGTGCGGATAACAATGGTGAAGGTGGAATCATGGCTCTACTTGCTTTGAATCTACGCAAAGCAAAAATATCCGACAGTAAAAAGATTTATTTAATTGCGATTGGTTTTGTTGGGGCATCGCTATTTTTTGGTGACGGTATTATTACGCCTGCAATCTCAGTACTTTCCGCTGTTGAAGGTCTATCAATTGCAACCAATGTACTTGATCCGTTTATTGTGCCAATTGCAATCGTGATTGTAACGACATTATTTTTAATGCAAAAACACGGAACCGCGTTTGTTGGTAAATTTTTTGGGCCAATTACGCTACTCTGGTTTTTGTCATTGGGGATCTTGGGTGTCATTAGCGTCGTGCAAACACCAATCGTACTCGGTATGGTTAGTCCTCATTGGGCAATTCAGTTTATTTTCACTCATCCTGTACAAGCATTTTTTATTATGGGTGCTGTTGTTTTAACGGTCACAGGTGGTGAAGCCTTATATGCAGATATGGGGCATTTTGGACCGCGTCCAATTCGTTTCGGTTGGTTTAGTGTCGTTTTGCCTTGCCTTGTATTAAATTATGCTGGACAAGGTGCGCTGTTACTTCGCAATCCTGCGGCGATTGAAAATCCATTCTATTTACTAGTCCCAAGTTGGGCTTTGTACCCAATGATTATCTTGGCAACGATGGCAGCTGTGATTGCATCGCAGGCCGTTATTTCTGGGGTTTTCTCATTAGCACGTCAAGCAATCCAATTGGGTTATTTACCACGTTTAGGCATTAAACATACTTCTGATTCTGAAGAAGGACAAATTTATGTGCCATTTCTGAATTGGTTATTGCTGATTGCGATCGTCATCTTAATTCTAATTTTTAAAACTAGCTCAAACCTCGCAAGTGCTTATGGTTTGGCTGTGACCTTAACCATGTTATGCGACACGATTTTGGTTGCTGTATTCATATACTATGCATGGAAATGGAGCTTACCAAAGGTGATGCTGTTGATTATTCCATTCTTTATTTTGGAATCCGTACTGGTCGCAGCAGCATCATTAAAAATGTTCTCAGGTGGTTGGGTACCGTTATTGATCGGTGCAGTCGCGGTTATGATCCTGATGACGTGGAAACGTGGGCGTGAGCTTACTTTTGCTAAGCTTGAACATGACACCCTATCACTCGATTTATTTGTGAAAAGTATTGGGGACAATGTTCATCGGGTACCTGGCGATGCAGTCTTTTTAACAGGAACGCCTAATGTTGTTCCACATGCGATGCTACATAATATTAAGCACAATAAAGTACTACATGAGCGTAATATTTTAGTCACGGTTGTGATTGAAGATGTCCCATTTGTTCCTCAAGAGGAGCGAATTAGTGTTGAAACGTTGAATGAACATTTCTATCGCATCAAAATTTTCTACGGTTTTAAAGATGAACCTAATGTGCCAAAAGCCTTGATTCAAGCTTACGAAGAATTAGGCTTTGAATACGATTTGATGCAAATTAGCTTCTTTATTTCACGTGATCGTATTGTTCATAGTGTGGGAGATGGTATGTCTCCGTGGCGCGAACGCTTATTTATCTCAATGCAACGTAATACTAGCCCTGTGAGTGACTTCTATCAAATTCCAACCAACCGTGTTGTGGAGTTAGGCAGTCAAATTGAAATTTAGGTAACATAAAAAAAGGCACTTTAGAGTGCCTTTTTTATTATCTGGTGATCAAGTGAACAGTTTTGCGACATAAAGTGTCGTTCTTTGCTTTATCTCAATATACAGTTGAATATGGAATTGCTAAGCTTCGCATTCATATTGATTTTGATTTAGTTATGGCGAAGAAAACAACCAAAAAGAGTAAAACACAATTTGCTTTTTTGAGCCAAAATTTTGGAAAAATTGTTCTTGCTTTGATCGCAACAGGCAGTTTCGCGATTGCATTTGGTAATGAAAAAATTTCTAAATTAATTCCTTTGCCATCGAGTCATGGTGCTTGTTTAGAACAATTTTATCGAGATGTTCCTCCTTTACTTACAAAAGAAAGTCTAAAAAAAGATAGTTATGCTTTGTGTTTTAATGATTTTAATGTGATGTATTCAGGTATTTCAAAAACACCATTGTGGTCAGCGGAATACCTTACCCCAGATCGTTTAAGTATTAAAATCAAGCGCGAAGATAGTTTTCACGAAGAAACACGAGTGCCTCTCGCTCATCGTGCATTGTTAGCGGACTACCGTGGTTCTGGGTACGATCGTGGACATATGGCACCGAATGGCGATATGAATAACACTGCGGCACAACATGACAGTTTTTCTTTAGCCAATATGGTGCCACAATCACCGAAGAATAATCAGGAAGTTTGGCGTAAACTCGAAGAAGCAGTGCGTTCTATTGTGACTAAACAGCATAAAGATGCTTATGTTGTGACTGGACCGATCTTTGAAGATAAGCGTTTAAAAACCATAGGGAATGGCGTAATAGTTCCTACAGCGGTATACAAAGCCGTGTATTTACCTAAACAGGGGATTATTGGGGCGTACTATGCACCGAATAATGATTCATTACAGGTTAAAGTGGTGAGCATCTGCTATTTAGAAGAAAAGTTAGGAATTAATTTATTTCCACAACTCACAGAACAACAAAAGCGTAATGTTTATCAATTGCCTACATCGGCACAACAAGTTAAAGCCAATAAAGAAATTAGCTATGTGAGTTGGGATAGACAAAGTCAATGTGCTGAAGAAGCAACCACGGCAAGTATTCAAGCACAACAGCAGCAATTCTCTTCTGGGAAGACACAAACTGATGAGACTAATTTGCCGCAGATTGATGAGGAAACCAAACAAGCTTTAATCAAGCAATTGATTGATGCATTGGTTCAGTATTTCTTACAATTGTTGCGCTAATTTCGCAGCCATCCTAATGTGGTTATGCTTAACTCAAATAACCTAAAACAGAAAAGAACAATGAGAGGAAAAGATGTTTAAACCTTTTGAACAAGGTGATCAGTCTTCGGCAATTTATGATCTGACTTTGGAAAATCAAGTGGACTGTGTAAGTCTATATGGCAATTTGCAAATCACAAAAGATCAAGCAGGTTTAAAGGCAGCGAAAGCTTTACAAAGTTTTATCAACGAAGTGGTCATGGTGTTAGAAGCACAGAGCTTGCCTGAACAGATTGAGCGTAAGCCAGAACAAGAAATCGAAAATCCATTTCTATAAAAAATGCTTTAAGAAACCATCGTTTCCTTATCAATTTGATTAAGAACTATAAATGGTATTGTTCTTTCGCCACTGTTGTGGAGTTAAACCAGTCCAAATTTTAAATGCACGTTGAAAAGCACTTTGTTCCGAATAGCAAAGTAGCAAGGCAATTTCTTGTAGGCTCAAATGCGGATCTTTTAAATATTCCGTTGCGAGCATAAAACGTACTTGTTGCACACGTTCTTGAAAGGTGGTGTTTTGCTGTTGTAAGTGGCGTTGTAATTGTCTTACCGATAATCCTAATTTTTCTGCAATAAAATCGATTTGATATTGATTTTTTTGTAATCCAGTCAAAATTGCATGTTGTAGACGTTGATCGAGTTGAGTGGAATTGGGAAGCTTATCCAATAAAGCTTGAGCTTGTTGTAGCAACAATTGCTGTAAAGTGTGATCGCCTGTTCGAAGTGGCTTAAAGGCTTCGGTAACAGGTAGAAGTAGCTGAGTTTTAGGCTGATCAAAACGGACTTTACAACGGAAATACTGCTCATAAACCATAATGTTTTTCGGTGCGGTATTCACAAAATGCACTTCGTGTAGATTGAGATCTTCACCTGACAGAAATAACTTATGGAATTGCACCATCAGCGCAATTGCAATTTCATCTGTTAATTGGGTTGGGTTGGGTTCTGGAGCTTCCCAGCGGATTGATGCGTAGGGTGGGTTAAATTCAACGACGAGAGGGCTACCATCATAAATTAAGCGATGAAAATCATGATAACGCGCCAATGCTTCGCCCAAGTTTTCACATGACAGTGCGAGATAAGCAATAATTCCTAAATGTTTAGGTTGTACGTGCTCTGCAATTTCTAAGCCTAAACCTGTCTTGGGATTTAAACGATTAAGATCTTCAAGTAAGTCACGCCAAATGACGTAATCAAAACGTTCAAGATTTTGGACTTGTTGTAATTGCTCAGGAATTTCAATATTTTTTGTTTCGCAATAAGCCTTTAATAAATGCCCTAATCCGCCATAAACAGAGCCTGTATAGTTCTTGAGTTGGGACATCCTGTCTACTCCTTATTCTGTCGTGTTTTGTCAATATAAATATATCGTATCGTCAATACTTCGCCTACAAAAATTTATATCTTTAAAAAAATAAGGAAACATTTGGAGAAAACCATGTTGAAGGGTTTTGTTGCAGGTTTGGCAGTTGTAAATGCATATGAATGGTTTGCTCATAAATATCTATTGCATGGGGTACACCGTAAAGGCAAGCCACGTTTCAGTCCAACGCCAAAACAGATGGAATCGCATTGGGCACATCATCGTGAAGTCCGTAAACAAGACTTTTCTGATGATTGTTATGTGGAAGGTCTAGACAGTTGGCGTACACGTAATGAAATTATGTCATTGGCTGTGGTTGCAACCGTGTTGAGTGCGGCAGCCTATCCATTCTCCAAAGGGATGGCGCTGTCATTCTGGTATTGTGCAGGTAATTATTATTATGTGCATCGCCGTTCTCATTTAGAGCCAGAATGGGCAAAAAAACGTATTCCCTGGCATTATGATCATCACATGAACTCAAATCAAGATGCGAATTGGTGTGTGACCCGTCCATGGTTTGATTATGTCATGGGCACACGCGTGGTTTCATCTGCTGATTTAAAAGAAGCCAATCCACTCGGTTTACCTCTACCTGCGCCACTTTCCAAAGCGCTGACTCAAGCGATTGAATCGGTTTTCCCTGCGAAGTGGGTTGAGCAAAAACCAAAGTTAGTGACACCACCTGTAGCCGATGCGGAGCAACAAGAATCAGTTGCTTAGTGAAAAATGCGAAGTGTGACAATAAAGCACCAAAATTTTGACGAATCACGACAATACTTCAGTCGTCCATGTCGTGAATTGTCAATAAAATCTGTTTTTAATGTCAATATTTTTGTTCATTTTATAGCTATTTTGATTCAAGCATTTGAAATGCACAGAATTTTCAAAATGACAAAATTCACGTTTACCCTCTAGCGTTGTATAAACGCAGTTTCCATACCTTGCTTAGGCAAGGTATTTTTTTGCCTGAGGAAATGTTGAGTGAATAAAAAACCTCTCAAACGATGATTTTGAGAGGTTGGTTTTTTGAGTAATACTCGCGTTTAAAGACGCATTTCAATCCCTTGCTCAGCCAAATATTGCTTAGCTTCTGGAATGGTGTGTTGACCAAAATGGAAAATTGAAGCAGCCAGTACCGCATCTGCACCGCCTTTCAAAATTCCGTCAGCCAAATGTTGTAAATTGCCTACGCCACCTGATGCGATGGTCGGAATATTGACACGATCATTGATCTGACGCATCAAGGCAATGTCATAACCCGCTTTGGTTCCATCGGCATCCATACTGGTAATCAGCAATTCGCCCGCACCGAAGTCAGCCATTTTCACAGCCCATTCAATCGCATCAATTCCTGTTGGCTTACGACCACCGTGGGTAAAGATTTCCCACTTATTTTCGCCAGTTTTTTTCGCATCAATTGCGACCACAATACATTGTGCGCCAAAACGTTGAGAAGCTTCTTGAACAAACTCAGGTGTAAATACCGCTGCCGAGTTGATACTGACTTTATCAGCACCCGCATTTAGTAATAAACGAATATCTTCAACTTTACGGACACCACCACCTACAGTTAAAGGTACAAACACGCTTTCAGCCATACGTTCTACCGTACGGTAAGTCGTATCGCGTCCATGATGGGTAGCAGTAATATCTAAAAAGGTAATTTCATCGGCGCCTTGTTCGTTATAGCGACGTGCGACTTCGACAGGGTCACCTGCGTCACGAATATCAAGGAATTGAACGCCTTTGACGACTCGACCATTATCAACATCTAAGCAAGGGATAATACGTTTTGCGAGCATAAAATTTTCCAAAAAATCGCCAATAAAGAAAGGGGTGCTACACCTTCATGGAGGGAACAGGTATTCTATCAAACTTCACAGCTATTTTTTGCAGGTTTTCCATGTCGGTTTATACCCCGTTGAGTTTAGAAGAAGTTCAAGCATTCGCTGAGCCTTATGGTTTAGCGATCATTGACCTGATTCCAATCCAGGGCGGTATTCAAAACACCAATTATTTTTTGGTGGATCAATCACAGAAACACTATGTTTTAACGGTTTTTGAAGAATTAGATGCTGAGGGGGCAGGTGAACTGGTACCTGTACTGGATTGTTTGGGTAAGGCAGGCGTACCTGTGGCGGTGCCCTTAAAATACAATGGGCAGGCGATTCATAGCATTGCAGATAAACCTGCTCAAATTGCACCTCGTTTGATGGGTGAACATCCTGAACAAGCCAGTATTAAACAAGTACAGGCGATTGCTCAAGCGCAGGCAAAATTGCATTTGGCTTTGCAGGGCTTTCCTTTGGAACGTGATTTTAATCGCAATCATCAATACTGGTCTGAAGTAGCAAACCAATTACGTCCTCAATTGATTCAAGCAGATCAACAACTTTTAAATCAGGTCTTTCACTTATTTACAGTGATTACGCAAGCATATCCAAACAGACCAATAGGCTTTATTCATTCTGATTTATTTCGGGATAATACCTTGTTTCAGGGAGATCAATTACAAGGTATTCTTGATTTTTATGAACTCAATCAAGATGAATGGCTATTTGATATTGCGATTAGTATCAATGACTTCTGTACAGCTTATCCACAAGCCCATTTGGATATAGAAAAAGCTGAGGCATTCTTAGGTGCTTATCAAAGCATTCGTCCACTGACACAAGATGAATTGGCTTGTCTGGATATTTTCCTAGCAATGGCTGCTTGTCGTTTTTGGTGTATGCGTTTACAGGTCGCACAGAAAAATGCAGCAGAAGGGCGGACAGGTGAAGATATTTCACAAAAAGACCCTATGGAAATGCGCATGATGTTACAAAACCGTTTACAACAAGTTTTAGGTTTAGGGTAGGAATATGCGAGATCAAGGGCGTTTAGTTGAATGGTTTGATGAGCAGGGTTATGGGTTTATTCAGCCGAATGACCACCAAAAAGATCGCGTGTTTTTACACATTAAGGACTTCGCCCGACAAGGGCCACGTCCAATTGTGGGCTGTGCTTTGGAATATACCTTAACTGTGGATGAACGCGGACGTTACCGAGCGCAGCAAGCGGTGTATTTAAAAGCTTCGCAGACCAAAGCAGCAAAGGCATCTGCTGTGAGTGCGAAAACATCCAACGGCACACAAAAAATGCAGCCGATGCAAATATTGTGTGTGGCTTATATTGTTGCTTTGGCTTTGCTGACGCTGTTAGGATTGCTCAGTGGCATATTGTTATTATTCATTAGTTTGATGAATGTGCTGAGTTATTGGCTGTATGCACAAGATAAAGAAGCTGCCCAGCAGGGCGGGCGTCGTATCTCAGAAAATAACTTGCATATTGTGGCTTTTTTAGGGGGGTGGCCTGCAGCATGGTTAGCACAACAAAAATTACGCCATAAAACACAAAAACAACCCTTTGGTAAGATTTATTTTTGTACGATAGGCTTAAATATCTTGCTGATTTTATGGCTGATTTCTCCGCTAAATCAGCTTAATATCTAATTGGAACTATAGTTCGAGTAACAGGCTTGTCAGGTGCATTATGTCAGACGCAGAGCATTCATATACAGTAGATCAAGACCCACATCGTTCATTGACCATGATTTTATATGTGCTGTATATCGTGGCGATTTTTTCTGCGGGGATATTGGCCGTTATTGCCTTGATCATCAACTATTTAAAACGTGGTGATGTGCAAGGTTCAATTTTTGCCAGTCATTTTACTTGGCAAATTCGCAGCTTCTGGTGGTATCTGTTTTGGAATATTGTTGCATTTGTGCCTTTCTTTTTGGTGTTCTTTAGTCCAGATGCGCAAAGCTTTGCCAGTATGACTTTGGCTGCGACACTTTTCTGTATCGCAGTGGTTGCTATTTCGTGGCTATGGATTGTTTACCGTGCTATTCGTGGTTTAATTCGCGTGAATGACAATTTGCCAATGTATCATTAATCCACCTTCGTTCCTCTTTGTAAGATGTTTTGAGCGATCTCACTGAGATGCTGTTCATTCAACTTTTTTGGATGATGTGTTTCGATTTAAAAATTTTGGTCGCCATTCGCTGACCAGCATCCCTAAAACCACCAGTAGTCCCCCGAACAACGCCAAAACGGCTAAGCGCTCGCCTGCCAAACGTCCAATCAATGCGGCCCAAACAGGTTCACCTGCATAAATAATAGCAGCTTGCGCAGGGTCGACTTGTCGTTGCGCCCAGTTCATCACCAATTGAATGACGGCACTGGCAATACCTAAGCCAAGTAAAACAGCAAGGAGCGACCACTGGAATTCCGGCAATTGAGTTTCTCCGACCAGTGGTGCAATCGTAAAACATAATAACGATGCACAGCCCAGTTGAATGAGAGTAACGCGCTTTAAGTTGACCCGATTGGCAAAGTAACCAATTAAAATAATTTCAAAGGCAATCGCAATTGAACCGATTAAAGTAATGGCTTGTCCGAAATTTAACTGAATTGCGCCTAAGCCATTGCCAGTTAAAAAGACCAAGCCGACAAATGCCAAAATAGTACCCAACCACGTCATGACATGCGGACGATGAGCAAAGCATAACCACAGCAATAGCGGTACAAGCGGGACATACAGCGCCGTTAAAAAGGCCGATTCGCTACTGCTGATACTTTGTAAGCCAATCGTTTGAGTGACATAACCTAGCGCAATGACTGCGCCTATGGCAAAGCCTGCATAGAGTTCATCGATGCTAAAACCACGTAGGCTTCGCCATGAAATCAATCCCACAGCCAAAGTGGCTGCAGCAAAGCGTAAGCCTACAAACAGTACAGGACTGCTGAAATTCAAACCGTATTGCACGGTAATGAAGGTTGCTCCCCAAATCAAGGTAATCAAAATGAGTGCCAGTTGTGGGGCTTTGCTACGAAGTATTGATGAAAGCTGAGACATATAATCAGTAGGAGATGAAAAAAACTCGAAATGAGTAAAATAAACTTAAAATAAAAAAGAGGTCCGCAGACCTCTTTAAAAAAATGCGGCAGAATTACAAAGATTGCTCATCTAAAAGTAACTGTGCTTCACGCAGGCTTAAGGTGCCTTCATAAATTGCACGACCTGTAATCGCGCCTAAAATGCCTGGCTGACCTTTTAGGTGACGTACGTCATCTAAATTAGTTACACCGCCAGAAGCAATTACCGGTAAGCCTGAATATTGCGCCAAGTTCACGGTTTGTTCAACGTTCACACCTTGCATCATGCCATCACGGGCAATATCGGTATAAACAATACTAGACACCCCCGCATCAGCAAAGCGCTTTGCCAAGTCCACTGCCTTAGTATTGGTGACGTTTGCCCAGCCGTGAGTAGCGACCATGCCGTCTTTGGCATCAATACCCACGATAATATGCCCTGCAAACTCGCGGCAGGCTTCTTCAACAAACTCAGGTTGTTCTACCGCTTTGGTGCCAATAATAATATACGTGAGCCCAGCTTCTAAATAGTGGCGAATGGTCTCAAGGCTCCGCACGCCGCCGCCCAGCTGAATGGGCAGTGTGGGGTGCGCTTTGGCAATTGCGGTTACCACTTCTTTGTGCACAGGTACACCATCAAATGCGCCGTTTAAGTCCACAAGGTGCAAGCGTCTGGCGCCTTCTTTGACCCAGCGATCTGCCATAGCCACAGGGTCATCACTAAACAAGATCGGAAGAGCACACGTCTGAACT